>OFSD01002815.1_pt1 | contig 10698 bp, 9 predicted proteins | sample 1543191 | NCBI WGS metagenome assembly OFSD01 (sample SAMN04209221, study PRJEB22552) | human gut metagenome | biome: gut; material: feces | host: Homo sapiens | place: USA: Oklahoma
AATATGTCGCAGAAGCGACCCGCCGCAGGCGGAGAATCCTGTAAAGCAGGATTCTTTCTTGTACATTTATAGAGATACAAAAAATGATGAAAAACTTAGATAAAATTAGAGGAGAGGATGAACGTGAAAATAATCAGAGTTCTGAATACAAATGCTGTTGTCAGTGTAGATTCACAAGGAAGGGAATTGATCATGACAGGTCCAGGAATTGGATTTAAAAAAAGAAAAGGTGAAAATATTGATCAGTCTCTGGTAGATAAGACATATCATCTAGAGAATAAAGAAGAAAGCAAGAGACTACAGGAAGTAGTAAAAGAGATTCCTTATATGTGACACTGACGGATCATATCAATTCAGCAGTCGCTCGTTATCGAGAAGGAATCGCATTAAAGAATATGATGAAAATCGATATTCGTAAGTTTTATCCAAAGGAATATCAGGTTGGTATGCATGCGATTGAATGGATTAAAGAACAGACAGGAGAGGATTTGGGAGATGATGAAGCTGCATTTATTGCAATGCATATCGTGTCTGCAGAATTAAATGCACAGAATATAACCGATGTGAATCAGATTACAGAGTTGATCAATACAGTCTTACAGATTGTAAGGATTCATTTTAAGATAGATTTAAATGAAGAATCTATTTCGTATGAGAGCTTTTTAACACATTTAAAGTTTTTTGCGGCAAGAGTCTTTGACCATATGGAATATGAAGATACGATGCAAGAAATTTATAAAGTGATGGTAGAACAGAATAAAAATGCTTTTTCAGGAGTAAAAAAAATTGCAGAATATATTAAAAAGCAATATAACTATAAATTAACAATTGATGAACAATTATATTTATTAATTCATATCAAACGAATTTTAGATGAACAAACAAAATAATCATAGGTTTGTTATTATTAAGTTAAGCAAGACCTGACAATAGATGAAATAACCCCGGGAATTATTTTATCTATTGTCAGGTCTTTGTTATATAAAGAAAAATGAAAATTTTTAAATCCAGAAAAAAAGGAGGAAAACAAAATGGATTATGAAAATACAGCAAAAAAGATCCTTCAAAGAGTTGGAGGAAAAGATAATGTCATCAATCTGGTACATTGTATGACAAGACTTCGTTTCACATTAAAAGATGAATCCATCGTTGATGATGAAGCAGTAAAGAAAACAAAAGGTGTTATGGGAATCATGAAAAAGGGCGGACAATATCAGATCATTATTGGAAATGATGTTGGAAACGTATTTAACGAATTAAATAAATTTGGGAATTTTTCTAATGAAGTAAAAGAAGTACCAGCAAAATCGAATGAAAAGAAAAATATCTTTACAATGCTGATGGATACGATTTCAGGTATCATGGCACCTGTTATTCCAGCAATCATTGGTGCAGCTATGATCAAAGTATTGCTTACATTACTTCCTATGATCGGTGTGTTAAGCACAAATGGGCAAACATATCAGTTATTAAGTGTTATAGGAGATGGTGCGTTTTTCTTCATGCCAGTACTGATTGCAATTTCAGCATCCAAAAAGTTTGGAACAAATATGTATTATGCAGCAAGTATTGCACTGATCATGTTACATCCAAACTTGATCACACTGATGAATACAGCACATGATGCAGGACAGACTGTGAAATTTTTGAAATATATTCCGGTAACTTATGCATCCTATTCTTATTCGGTTATCCCAATCATTTTGGCAGTATATTCTCTAAGATATGTAGAACGTTTTGTAGATAAAATCACGCCAGTTGTCACAAAGAACTTCTTAAAACCAATGTTAGTTGTTTTAATTGAAGCACCGATCGCATTGATCATTCTTGGACCTTTAGGAGCTATTTGCGGTAATGGATTATCAACAGTAGTTTATGCAATTCATGATAAATTAGGATTTATTGCCATTGGTCTTGTGGCTGGCGTTTATCCATTCGTTGTTATGGCAGGTATGCATCATGCATTTACACCGATTAAATTAGGGATGATCGCAACAACAGGATATGAGAACTTTATCTGTATCGGAGAATTATGTTCTAATATGGCACAGGGTGCAGCCTCCCTTGCAGTTGCGCTTCGAAGCAAAAACAAAGACTTTAAACAGATCGCAGGATCTTCTGCGTTTTCAGCATTATTTGCTGGTATCACAGAACCTGCACTTTATGGTGTAACACTTCGTTTAAAACGACCAATGTTAGGAGCATGTATTGGTGGTGCTGTTGGTGGATTAGTCGGTGGATTTTTCCAAATGAAATGTTTTGGAATTGCAACACCAGCAATCGTAACGATTGTTCAGTATGTAGAAAAAGGAAAACCACAGACATTATTATTTGCAGCACTCACAATTTTGGTTACAGTAGTTGTTACATTTGTTGCAACACTGATTATTGGCTTTGAAGATATTGTAGATGAAGATGATGATTTAGATTTTGTAGAAGAATCTAATGCACAGTTATTAGATAATGAGATCAGCATTACAAGTCCAGTTGAAGGGAAAGTGATTCCTTTAACAGAAGTGAAAGATTCAACATTTGCGCAAGAAATCTTAGGAAAAGGAGCAGCGATCATTCCTAAAAAAGGAGTTGTCTATGCACCATTTGACGGAAAAGTAGATGCTGTTTTTGAAACAGGACATGCATTAGGATTAGTAAGTGAAGATGGAGTAGAACTTTTGGTACATGTAGGAATCGATACAGTAAATTTAAAAGGAAAATATTTTACTCCAAAGAAAAAATCTGGAGATACAATGAAAAAAGGGGATATCTTACTAGAATTTGATATTGACAAGATTAAAGCAAATGGATACGATGTAACAACACCGATCATTATTTCCAATACAGAACAATTTGCAAAAGTCAAAGCATGTGAAGATAAAGTGGTAACAAAGGAAAGTAAATTATTAAGTGTACAGTAGCAGAAAGGAAGCGTAACATTTATGGAAGAAATGAAAGTTACAAAATTTCCAGAAGGATTTTTGTGGGGAAGTGCTTCAGCTGCCTATCAGATTGAAGGCGGCTGGAGAGAAGATGGAAAAGGGATCACAAACTGGGATCAATTTGTAAGGATTCCAGGAAAAACATATAAAGCGACAACCGGAGATGTTGCAGTTGACCATTATCATCGCTACAAAGAAGATATCGCGTTGATGGCGGAAATGGGATTAAAAACTTATCGTTTTTCTGTTTCATGGGCAAGAATCTATCCGGAAGGAAGAGGAGAGGTCAATCCCAAAGGAATTGAGTTTTATGAAAATATTATTGATGAATGTTTAAAATATGGGATTGAACCAATGGTGACAATCTACCATTGGGATCTTCCTCAGGCATTAGTGGATCTCTATGGAGGATGGGAATCTGAGGAGATCATTGAGGATTATGTAAATTATGCTAAGACTTTATTTAAGGCATATGGAAGTAAGGTAAAATACTGGATTACATTTAATGAACAAAATATTTTTACATCACTTGGATGGCTGACAGCACAGCATCCTCCAGGAAAGTTTGACGATCAGAAAACATTTTATCAAGTGAACCATCACGTCTTTATGGCACATGCAAAGGCTGTTTTGGCATATCGCGAGATGGGCGGAACAGGAAAGATTGGTGCAAGCTTTGCTTATACACCATCTTATGCACTTGATTGTAAACCTGAAAATGTTATGTCAAAACATGATTATGATGAACTGAAGAATTTCTGGTGGATGGATGTTTATGCATATGGAAGATATCCCAAAGCAGCCATGAATTATTTAAGAAAAAAAGGATTTGCACCAGTTGTCACAAAAGACGATCAGAAAATTTTAAAGGCAGCAGCGGCAGAGATTGATTTTATGGGAGTTAATTATTATCAAAGTTGTGTATGCGAGTATAATCCGATGGATGGAGTAACACCATATGGTACAATGAATACAACAGGAGTGAAAGGTTCTGCGCAGGTACTTGGAGTTCCTGGAATTTATAAAAATCCAGCCAATCCATATTTGATGACAACAGACTGGGATTGGAGTATTGATCCAGTTGGGCTTCGCTATTGTTGTCGTGAGATCACAAGTCGTTATGATCTGCCAATCATCATTTCGGAAAATGGACTTGGAGCATTTGATAAGAAGACGGAAGATAATAAGATTCATGATGAATATCGAATTGATTATCTAAGAGAACATTTAAAAGAATTAGGAAAAGCCATCGAGGAAGGCTGTGAAGTGCTTGCATATTGTACATGGTCTTTTACGGATTTGTTAAGCTGGCTGAATGGATATCAAAAACGATATGGATTTGTGTATGTAGATCGCGAAGAAGAAGAGGGCGCTACATTAGATCGATATAAGAAAGATAGTTTTTATTGGTATCAAGATGTGATCAAACAGGATGGAGAGAATCTGTTTAACATAATAAATAACTAAGATTTCCCATTTTAGGTATGGGAAGTCTTAGTAAATAATTAGAAATTTTGGATAAAGAAAAAAAGAAAACATTCTTAAAAAACTGAATAACTTTGATATAAAAATGAAATCCTAGAATCTTTTCAGTGAAAAGACTCTGGGATTTTTTTATATATTGTATACAAAAAATAAAACACAAAAATCGTTAAAATAAGACAAAAATAACAGTGTAAATTATATCGAAAATCATGTAAATGTGCAGTTTTTATAATGAAAAAACGAGAAAAATGAAAAAAATTATGTAAAATACACAAAAAAGTTTTGCAAAATCTGAAATTTGTGGTACAATAAGTTCAATGACATATGAATGTGACATAATTAATTTTAGGAGGTATTGACATGGCAACAAAATGGGTCTACAAATTTAGTGAAGGAAATGCCGAAATGCGTAACCTTCTTGGAGGAAAAGGTGCAAACTTAGCAGAGATGACAGGACTTAATTTACCAATTCCTCAGGGATTCACAGTTACAACAGAAGCGTGCACAAACTATTATGACTGCGGTGGAAAGATCAGTGATGAAGTAGCATCACAGGTGATCGAAGCAATGAAAGACTTAGAAGAGATTCAGGGAAAGAAGTTCGGAGACCTTGAAGATCCTCTATTAGTATCAGTAAGATCAGGAGCAAGAGTATCCATGCCGGGTATGATGGATACGATCCTTAACTTAGGATTGAATGATGAAGCTGTCGAAGGATTTGCGAAGAAGACAGGCAATCCTCGTTTTGCATATGATTCTTATCGTCGTTTTATCCAGATGTTCTCAGACGTTGTAAAAGAAGTGGATAAAGCAAAATTCGAAGATGTCTTAGATGACATCAAAGCAGAAAAAGGTGTGAAGTTTGATACAGACTTAGATGCCGATGATCTGAAGGAAGTGATTAAGAGATACAAAGGTATCTATCGCAAAGCTTTGAATGAAGAATTCCCTCAGGATCCAAAAGACCAGTTATTTGAAGCGATCAAAGCGGTATTCCGCTCTTGGGACAACCCACGTGCCATTTACTATCGCCGAATGAACGACATTCCAGGAGACTGGGGAACAGCCGTTAACGTTCAGACAATGGTATTCGGTAATATGGGAGATACATCAGGAACAGGTGTAGCATTTACAAGAAACCCATCTACAGGTGAGAAACAGATCTATGGTGAATACCTGATCAATGCACAGGGTGAAGACGTAGTAGCTGGTGTTCGTACACCACAGCCAATCACAAAACTGGCAGAAGACTTACCAGAATGCTATGAACAGTTTATGAGCATTGCTCATACATTGGAAGAACATTATCGTGATATGCAGGATATGGAATTTACGATCCAGGAAGGAAAACTGTACTTCTTACAGACAAGAAATGGTAAGAGAACAGCCCCAGCTGCACTCCGTATCGCCTGTGAATTAGTAGATGAAGGAAAAATCACAAAAGAAGAAGCAGTTTCAAGAATCGATGCGAAAGCATTAGATCAGTTATTGCATCCAAACTTTGATGAAGCAGCACTGAAGGCAGCTCTTCCAATCGGAGAAGCACTTCCAGCATCTCCTGGAGCAGCAGCTGGTAAAGTATATTTTGATGCTGAGATGGCAAAACTGCATCATGAAGCAGGATTAAAAGTTATCTTAGTTCGTTTAGAGACATCACCAGAAGATATCGAAGGAATGCATGCAGCAGAAGGTATCTTAACAGCTCGTGGTGGTATGACATCTCATGCAGCCGTTGTAGCACGTGGTATGGGAACAGCGTGTGTTGCAGGATGTGGAGATATCAAATTTGCTGAAGATGGTAAATCTTTCACATTAGGTGGAAAGACAGTACAGGAAGGAGATTATATTTCCTTAGATGGATCCACAGGTAAGATTTATCTGGGTGAGATCCGTACAGTACCTGCAAGTATCAGTGGTAACTTCGATCGTATCATGACATGGGCCGATGAGATCCGTACATTACAGGTAAGAACAAATGCAGATACACCTGCCGATGCATTGAATGCAGTCAAATTCGGAGCACAGGGTATTGGACTTTGCCGTACAGAGCATATGTTCTTTGACGCAGAGAGAATTCCAAAGATCCGTCGTATGATCCTCTCTACAACAAAAGAAGCAAGAGAAATCGCATTAAATCAGTTAATTCCTTATCAGAAGAAAGACTTTAAAGATTTATATGAGGTTATGGAAGGAAGACCGGTCACAATCCGTTTCTTAGATCCACCTCTTCATGAGTTCCTTCCAAACACAATGGAAGAGATCACAGCTCTTGCCAAAGATATGGGAGTTACAGTTGAAGAGATCAATATGAGACGTGCAGCTCTTCACGAATTCAACCCTATGATGGGACATCGTGGATGCCGTCTGGCAGTTACTTATCCAGAGATTGCCAAGATGCAGACAAGAGCCGTTATGGAAGCAGCGATCGAAGTAAAACAGGAAAAAGGATATGATATCGTTCCTGAGATCATGATTCCATTAGTAGGAGAGAAGAAAGAGTTAGCATATGTTAAAGAAGTTGTTGTACAGACAGCTGAGAAAGTAAAAGCTTACTATGAATCTGACATTAAGTACAAAGTTGGTACAATGATTGAGATTCCTCGTGCAGCATTATTGGCAGACGAGATTGCTGAAGAAGCAGAATTCTTCTCTTTTGGAACAAATGACTTAACACAGATGACATTTGGATTCTCTCGTGATGATGCAGGTAAGTTCTTAGAGTCTTACTATGAGAACAAGATTTACGAATCTGATCCATTTGCTAAATTAGACCAGAAAGGTGTTGGACAGCTGATCGAGATGGCAGCTAAGAAAGGAAAAGCAACTCGTCCAGATATCCACTTAGGAATCTGTGGAGAACATGGTGGAGATCCATCATCTGTAGAATTCTGCTACAGAGCCGGATTAGACTATGTATCCTGCTCACCATTCCGTGTACCAATTGCAAGATTAGCAGCAGCTCAGGCAGTATTGAAAGACAAATAATCCGTTTTTATTCATACAATCTATAACAATTCATTCTATAAAAGGAGGTTCATCATTATGGTGGACCTCTTTTTAGTTCATAAACAGGAGATATTTTATGATTGATACATTACTATTTGATTTAGATAATACATTATTGGATTTTGATAAAGCAGAAGCAATCGCTTTATCAAAAGCACTACATGATGTGAATATTAAAGTGGATGATCTGATGCTCATCCGTTACAATAAGATCAATAGTTCCCAGTGGAAACTACTTGAAAAAGGAATTATCACAAGAGAAGAAATAAAACTTCGGCGATTTAAAATTTTGTTTGAAGAATTTTCACTAAATGCTGATCCAAAAGAAGTAGCAAGAAACTATCAAGAATATTTAGGGCAGGGACACTACTTTATAAAAGATGCTGAAGAAGTCTTAGAACAATTATCAAAAACACATCGTATTTATTTAGTGACAAATGGAACCTTATCCGTTCAAAAAGGAAGAATTGAAAGTTCCGGGATCAAAAAATATTTACAAGGCGTTTTTATCTCCGAAGAAGTTGGATACAATAAACCAAGCAAGGAATATTTTGAATATTGTTTCTCACACATTCCAGATTTTAAAAAAGAAAACACTGCAATTATCGGAGATAGCTTAAGTTCTGATATTCAAGGTGGAAAAAATGCAGGGATCAAGACGATATGGTTTCACAGGCAACAAGATCAGACAGAGAAGATAGAACCAAAGCCAGACTATGAAATCAGAAGTTTAAAATTATTATTAGACGTGTTACGATAAAGATCGCAGTGATCATCCTTGTATTATTTATCTTATATATCATTATTGGAATGATTGTGCCATTTGTACATATGAAGACGGTAAGCAAAGAAAGAAATTATCATATCTACTTTCGATATCAGAGAAGGAAATAGCAGTGACGATATTTTTTCAGAGCTTTTAAAAGCATCAAGAAGAGGAGTCAAAGTAAAATCTTGGTCGATGGACTTTATGGAACGATTCATACGCCATATGCTGTCTTTTCAGACGATATGTATGATGGAATCACAGAAGTTAAAAAACAGGTGAAAGATACTACGATGATCTTAAATTCTATTGCATCTGGTGACAATGTCTGTGCATCCGCTGATTATCAGAAAAATCGAGGAAAGATCTTAGATACAGGAATCTCACTCTATGAATATATGGGAAAGCATTCTACACATGGAAAATCCATAGTGATCGATGATGATATTGCAGTGGTCGGTTCTTACAACTTTGATTGCCGAAGTACTTATGTTGATACAGAAACGATGTTAGTTGTTCAAGGGAAAGAGATCACAAAACAATTAAACGACGATTTTGATGAGCTAAAGACAGAATCTTTAAAAGTTCATCCAGATGGAAGTTATCGATCAAGTGAAAATATCAAGATTCCTACGATAAAGGAGATAGAACAATGAAATATGAAGCAATCAGAAAAACAGTATTAGAAGCAATTTTAGAAGCAGTAGAAAAAGGATTAATCAATGGTACTTCTGGAAATATTGCAATGAGAGATTCAGAAGATCGAAACATCGTAGCAATCACACCATCAGGAATTTCTTACACAGGTATGAAACCAGAAGATATTGCGATTGTTGAAAGGAAAGAAGATGGAACAAATGAATGGATCGATGGAAACTATAAACCATCTTCAGAAGTTCCAATGAATACAGAAGTCATGAGAAGAAGACCAGACGTAAATGCGACTGTACATACACACAGCATGTATGCAACAATCTGTGCAATGGGTGAAAATCCAGAATTAAAACCTATCACACCACCACAGTGTGAATTTACACCAGTTGAAATCGTAAGTTTCACAATGCCTGGTTCCAATGATGTAGCTGCAAAAGTTGCAGATAAGATTGGAGAAAATGGTCGAGTATGCCTGATCAAAAATCATGGAATGTTCTCTTGTGGTAAAGATATGAAAGGTGCTATGCATGCAACAGTCTACACAGAAGAAATGGCACAGACAACAGTAATTGCAAAAACACTTGGAAACTATGATCCAATGCCACAGGAAGCAGTTGAAAAAATGCAAGCGTTAATTGCAGCTGACCAGGCAGTTTAATTCATAAAAGTAGTCTATAAACAATCCTTAAAATTAGTCCATATATAAATTTACCTTTTTCACAATAAAAGTGAATTATAAAAACTCCATGAAAACCAGTTGGAAAGAGTTGAGATACTCTTATCTGACTGGTTTTTTATTTCTGCAAGATCAACACAAACAAATGCAAAATAAAACTAGAAGAAATCATATTTTCTTGGTAAAATATAAAAAAATACTTAAATGAAAAGCAGATTGGATCATCTCGCCTGTCATTTGCAAAATCGGAATACATGAACCAATCCATGTAAATTTATAGGAGTGAATCATGAACATCGAAGGAAATAAAAAAGAAATAGAAGCAATGGAACAATTTCATAAAGGAAACAGGCAGGAAGGATTACGATTACAAGAACAATTTGCTGCAGCTTTCAGGGAAGAATATAAAGATAAGGATCATTGTCCTTGCAAGAAGGCGTGTCGGTATCATGGAAATTGTAAGGAATGTGTTGCGATTCACAGAGCACATCAAGAACATGTTCCAAATTGTATGAGACCGATCATTAATGCAAAGATAAAGCTGTTATCTGAATTGACAGAGCATACGATTGCCAATGAAATAGAGGCACCTCATGAGATATTGAGAAAAGAATATCAGTCAGTAGAAACGGATTAATTGATATATTTTTGTATATAAGTAAGATGCTCTTGTTATAGAATTTCGTAAATGCTATACTGAAAGTGTAGAAAAAAGAACCGTGTGAAATGATCGTTCTGTTTTACACGGTTTATTTTATAAATAATAGTTAGGTAAAGCTAACAAGAAAGGAGAGTTAGATAAATGGAAACATTTCTTGGTATATTAATTCCTTTTGTTGGAACAACGCTCGGCGCAGCGTGTGTATTCTTTATGAAAAAATCATTTGGAAGATCCGTACAGCGTTCGCTTGCAGGATTTGCCGCAGGTGTGATGGTTGCCGCTTCCATCTGGAGTCTTTTGATTCCGGCGATCGAGCAATCGAAAGATATGGGAGTGTTCTCATTTTTTCCAGCGTTCGTTGGCTTTTGGATCGGTGTACTTTTTTTACTTTTACTTGATCATCTGATACCGCATCTTCATGTTGGAAGTGATGAGGCAGAGGGTCCTAAAAGTAAGCTTAATAAAACTACGATGATGGTATTAGCAGTTACGTTGCATAATATTCCAGAAGGAA
>OFSD01002824.1_pt1 | contig 10666 bp, 10 predicted proteins | sample 1543191 | NCBI WGS metagenome assembly OFSD01 (sample SAMN04209221, study PRJEB22552) | human gut metagenome | biome: gut; material: feces | host: Homo sapiens | place: USA: Oklahoma
TACAAAAATTATTAGCCAATACCGTTTAACATACACATCTCTAGTGGTTTCGATACCTGTTAATTGCAGCCATAATCTCTTGTTTCCGAACCACAGCAAGGTTTGTATTGACATATTTACAATTAAGCAAAGCAGCTAAGCCTTTCGTATCAATTAATTTCATCAATTCATCAATAATCTGGCGAAGATTCTTTGTTCCATCCATTAAATGCAATTTCGCATATAACAAAGCATAAGACAGAGCAGCAGTCTGCTCACTGTCAACAATCTGTTCCACATAACGAAGATCTACAGTTTCTTTATTAATAGAAAAGGCATCCTTTCCAAGAGTTTTCACTTTAATTCTCCGATCTTTTTTCAGATCATTTCCAGCTTTAAAACATCGGTCAAAACAAGGATCAGGATGTTTGTTTTCAGGAAGTGACACTATAGGGAAATCCTTGGCTGCTTCTTTTGCAATCATTGTAATATCTTTTGGCATATACTGATCCATCTGGATAATATGATCTGCTGGGTGGAAATAAGAACCGCAGCTTCCAGCTACAATAATAGAGGAAATACCATATCGTTCATACAATTCTCTGACACGTTCAATAAATGGAGTGATCGGTTCCTGATCACGAAGAATCACTCGTTGCATCAATTCATCACGGATCATAAAGTTAGTAGCACTTGTATCTTCATCAATTAAAAATAAAGAAGAACCAGTTTCGATCGCTTCCACTACATTTGCAGCCTGAGAGGTACTTCCACTGGCATCTTCGGTACAGAAAGATATCGTATCTTTTCCGTTTGGAAGGTTGTTGATAAACATGGAAATATCCGTATTTGTAATGCTTCGGCCATCTTCGGCACGTATTTTCATGGCGGTAGGATCAGTGATCACAAATTCACGGCCATCTCCTTTGATGTGGTCATAGACACCAAGTTCTAAAGCTTTCAGTAACGTTGATTTTCCATGATAACCTCCACCAACGATCAAAGTAATACCCTTTGGAATTCCCATACCAGTAATTTTCCCATGATGTGGAAGATCAAAGGATACACGATAACTGTCAGGAGATTTAAAAGCAACGCAATGTTTCATAGGCCTTTGTGAAACTCCGCTTTCTCTTGGCAAAATAGAACCATCTGCAATAAATGCAACAAGTCCCATAGAATCTAGTTTTGTTCGGATATTATATTGATCTTCAGATAGATCAATCGCAGATTTCAAGGCTTTTTGATCTATATTTTTATAAAACAATGAAGAGATTGCACAGGAAGGCAGAAGGTCAAATAACATTTTAGATAATTCACGTCCATTGACAGTTCGACCATTTGCAGGGAAACCGGCTTCAAAATGAATAGAAATATCTCCATTTGAAGGATTGATCGTACAGGCAGTTCGTTCCAAAACTTCCTGTCCACATTTGCTGATAGAAAATAACCCACTTTTTCCAGAACCTTTTGCACGAAAAGATATTTTGGACAAAGCATTATAAAACAGACGAGTTAGGTGATCGCAAAGAGCAATGCGTTTGTATTTTGCATTATAAAATTTAGCAGGGAATCCAGCTTTTTTCCCTTTAACTTCAATACTTAATTTCGATGGTGATGCAAAAGGATCCCCCTGTACATGATCGATCGATAAATAATAATTTCCAAAATCATAAATTCCATAAGTTCCTTTATATGCCGGATATCCTTTCCGGTCGATATTTTTTAACATAGATCTTAAATCTGATGATGATTTCATAAATAATTCCTCCTTTAAGATAAAGCAGAAAATTTTATTCCTGCAAAATAATGATAACAGTCTGATATATTTTTGTAAACAAGATGAAATCTAACAAAATCCGTGGTATCATAAGAAAATGACCAGACAGAAAGGCGGAAATGAAACGATGGATCTTGAAAAGTTAAAAACGATCAAAGCAGTTGTCTTTGATATGGATGGCTTAATGTTTGACAGCGAACACTACGTACAGAAATCTTGGGATATCGCAGGAGAGAAACTTGGATACGGACCATTAGGGTATAATATAGTAAATACATTAGGAACCAATCTTACGAACCGAAAGAAATATTTTCTTAAACATTACGGAAATGATTTTCCATTTGATGAATTTTTACAGACATACAGAAAGGCATATTATGATCTGGCAAAAGATGGGACACCAGCAAAAAGAGGACTGCATGAGATTTTGGAAGTGTTAAAAGAAAAGAATTTAAAAATTGGAGTAGCAACATCTTCAACAAGAGAACATGCACTCGATAATTTTGAACGAGAACAGATTACGCACTATTTTGATTCTATCATAACAGGAGAGATGATCGAACATGGAAAACCTGAACCGGATATTTATGTAGAATCATGCAGACAGCTAAAAGTAGATCCAAAGGATGCAATCGCATTAGAAGATGCAATCAATGGAATCAGATCTGCACACGGGGCAGGAATGAATCCAGTGATGATCCCAGATATCGTACAGGATACAAGCAAAGTAGATGCATTGCTGTTTGGAAAATGCAAATCTTTATTGGAATTTGCAGAGATTTTGAAAAGTATTAAATTGGACACGGAAGAATAAAAGTATTAGATTAGATATAGAAGAAATACGAAGAAAGGAAACAAATATGGCAAAGAAAAAAAGTGCAGGATGTGAATACTGCAGTAATTATGTATATGACGAAGATTATGAATATTATGTATGCGACATTAATTTAGATGAAGATGAAATGGCAAGATTCATGAGTTACAGCGACTGGGATTGCCCGTATTTCCAGATGGATGATGAGTATGCGATCGTAAGGAAGCAGAATTAATAGTTGGATAAAAATAAGATAGTATAGATAGTAAATTTTCATCATATGTGATAAAATTGTATTAAAAGGAAAACAATACTTAAGACATCAAGGATTAAAAGAAAAGGGGTGTTACATATGAAGAAAAATACGATCATATGCATTTCCAGAGAATACGGAAGCGGTGGAAGGGCAGTAGGAGAACTTCTGTCAGAGAAATTAGGAATTCCATTCTATGACAAAGAAATTCTCTCCCGTGTTGCCAAAGAAAGTGATATGTCTGAAGAATTTGTAAAGAACCACGAAGAAAGTGCAACTTACAGTCACATATTAAACGTACCGATCGGACATAGATTCCCAGGTGTTGAAACGGAAGAGATCATGACACCAGAGAAACTATTTATGATTCAGGCAAAGGTGATTCATGAATTAGCATCAGAACATGATTCTTGTATCTTTGTTGGAAGATGCGCAGATGTGGTTTTGAAAGACCATGAAAACTGCTACAGCTTCTTTATCCACAGTCCAGTAAAAGATCGTATCAAACGGTTAGTAGAGACAGAAGGAGTCAGTGAACGACAGGCCAAGAAGATGATCAAGCAGACAGACTGGGAGAGATCTTCTTATCATAACTATTACACAAAACAAAAATGGGGAGATCCAGGTAATTATGATCTGATGATCAATTCTGCAAGAACTGGAATAGAAAAAGCAGCGAAGATCATTATAGATTACATAGGATAATGCCATTAAAACTTCATAAACAAAGAGAATACCACAGATGAATGCTCAATCTGTGGTATTCTCAAAAGGTTAAAAATGATGCTATGAAATAATATGATTTTTAATGATCAACCGGATTGACTGATATAAATAAGGCTTTAATTCATCAATTGGTACGGGTTCCTTTGTTAAGATTACATTATAACATGAACCAGCAACTATCTCGATGATCATATAGATCATAACCTCTGGATGATCAAATTCATAACCGGAATTTTTCAAAAGATCCATATATATATCGTAAATATTTCGTTGGGCATCATCAATTGGTTCTACTAAAGAGTTCTTAAACATTCCCCAGCTTAGATGCTTAGAGATCAGTTTTAAAAGTGTAGGACTGTCATTCAATGATTCAATGACCTGATCAACAATAAAGATTAGTTTATCTTCAAAGTTATCAATAGACTGTTTTTGAAGTTTCTGATAAGCATGTTTAAAAACTTCCGCTGATTTCTTTGCAATCAGTTTATAGCGGATATCTAGTTTATCTTTAAAGTACAAATAAAAAGTACCTTTTGCAACACCCGCTTCATTTACGATATCGGAGATGGAGGTCTTTTGAAATCCCTTCTCTGTAAACAGATGATAAGCTGTATTTAAAAGGGCATCTTGTTTTTTCTTTTTATTTAATTCGACCTTTTTCATGGCGATCTCTCCTCTCATTTTCTCTAGTATAACTAAAAAATGACCAAAAGTCAAAAAGATTTATCAATTTTATTGACTTTTAGTCATTTTTGGCGTATAACATAGATAGGTTAAAAATGACTATTCGTCAGAATTAGAAATGGGAGGATGCTATGATACAATTTGCAAAGAAGTTAGTACATCATCGAAAATTCATCGTCTTCCTGGCTTTCATTTTACTGATTCCATCAACGATCGGAATCGTGAAGACAAGGATCAATTATGACATTTTAAGTTATCTTCCAGACTCATTAGAGACGGTGAAGGGGCAAGATATCATGGTAGATCAGTTTGGAGCCGGAGCCTATTCGATGATCATTGTCGAAGATATGAATCTTCATGACGTACAGAAATTAAAACAGAAACTAGAGAAAGTCAATCACGTTGATAAGATCATCTGGTATGATGACATCGCTGATCTAAGCGTTCCCAAAGAGATGCTTCCTGAGAAAGTAAGGAAAGTTTTCTTTAATAAGAACGCAACAATGATGATCGCAATGTTTAAAGAAACGACATCATCTGATAACACGATGGAAGCAGTCACGCAGATGCGTAAGATTGTTGGAAAACAGTGTTTTATCAGTGGTATGTCCGGGGTAGTTACAGATATCAAGAACCTGGTTATGCAGGAGATTCCAATTTACGTTACGATCGCAGCAGTACTTTCACTGATCGTATTATTTGTTACGATGGAATCCTTTGCGGTTGCCTTTTTATTCCTGTTAAGTATCGGAATGGCGATCCTTTATAATCTAGGAACAAATATTTTCCTAAGTGATGTGTCTTATCTTACAATGGCATTGACTGCGATCTTGCAGTTGGGAGTTACGATGGATTACTCGATTTTTCTACTTCATAGCTATGAGAGTAATAAGATCAGATTTGAAAATGATAAAGAACGTGCCATGGCACATGCGATTTCCAATACATTTAAGTCTATCACAGGAAGTTCTGTTACAACGGTTGCTGGATTCTTTGCATTGTGCTTTATGACATTTGCATTAGGAGCTAACTTAGGGATTGTTATGGCGAAAGGTGTTATCATCGGAGTTATCTGTTGTGTGACTGTTTTACCATCACTGATACTGATCTGTGATAAATTGATCGAGAAGACACACCATCGTTCTTTGATGCCAGATTTAACGAATGCATCACATTTTATTACAAAGCATTATAAAGCAACGATCGTCGTATTTTTGATTATGATTTTCCCAGCAATCTATGGAAATAATCATACAGAGATCTACTATAATATTGATAAATCACTTCCACAGAGTTTGCCAAGTAATGTGGCAAATAAGAAGTTAAGTGATGAATTTGGAATGAGTAACATTCATATGGTCATGATCAAGAACGGTATGAGCCAGAAGGAATTAAGCAGTATGCAGAAAGAGATCGATAAAGTCGATGGCGTTGAATGGTGTCTCGGAATGAACTCTGTGATCGGTTCAAGTATTCCATCTGATATGATCCCGTCTTCTATGAAAGAGATGTTACAAAGTGATGAATATGAGATGCAGTTTATCTGTTCCAATTACAAATCAGCAACCGAACAGGTTAATAAACAGATTGATCAGATCAACAAGATTGTGAAGAAATACAGTCCAGGATCAATGGTTATTGGGGAAGCACCATTGATGAACGATTTGGAGACTGTCACCAATGTTGACCTTAGAAATGTAAATATTGCTTCGATCGCGGCAATCTTTGTGATCATCCTGATCGTATTTAAATCCATTTCCTTACCAGTAATTTTGGTTGCCGTGATCGAATTTGCAATCTGTGTTAATATGGCGGTTCCATATTACACGGGATTATCACTGCCGTTCGTTGCAAGTATCGTTATTGGAACGATCCAGTTAGGAGCAACGGTTGACTATGCGATCTTGATGACAAGCCGTTACCAGAAGGAACGTATGAATGGCAAGAAGAAAATGGAAGCGATCCGTATTGCGCATGAAACATCCATGCAGTCTATCATCACCAGTGGATTAAGTTTCTTCGCAGCAACGATCGGTATTGCGATTTATTCAAACATCGACATGATCAGTGCAATCTGTACATTACTTGCACGAGGAGCCGTAATCAGTACCGTTGCCGTAATCTTTATTCTGCCGGCAATGTTTATGATATTTGACAAATTAATTTGTAAAACAACCCTCAAAATGGGGCATTTAGAATAGGAGAGCGATTGTTATGAGAAAAAAAAGATTATCAAAAGCATTAGCAATGTTCCTTGCGGCAGCTCTTACAATCCCGGCAGCAGTTCCGGTAGCAGCTAGCGAGTCCACTGCAGATAAAGAAGAAACAGTCTATGTAAAAACAGATGCAAATGGAGAAGAAAAAACAGTGATCGTCAGTGACTGGTTAAAGAACTTCTCAGGAGAAGCAAAGATCAAAGATGCCACTGACCTTACAGATGTTGAGAATGTCAAAGGGAATGAGACATATAAACGAGGAAAAAAGGACAGTATTACATGGAATGCCAATGGAAAAGATATTTACTATCAGGGAAGTAGTGATAAGAATCTGCCAGTATCTATGAAAGTCACATATTATCTGGACGGAAAAGAAATCAAACCAAAAGATCTGATCGGTAAATCTGGAAAAGTAAAGATACATTATGAATATGAAAACCATTCCGAAGTGACAAAGACGATCAATGGAAAACAGACAACAATCTATACACCATTTACAATGATCACAGCAGCGATCTTAAATACAGATAACTTCTCTAATGTCAAAGCAACAAACGGAAAAGTTATCTCTGATGGTAACAAACATATCGTTATTGGAGTTGCAATGCCAGGATTAGCAGACAGCTTAAACCTTAAGAATACAAGTATTGGGTCAAACTTCGATATTCCAGAAGATTTCGAGATCACAGCTGATGTAGAAGACTTCCAGATGACAGTCACAGCGACAGTTGCGAATTCCGATACATTATCAGAGTTCGGTTTAGATGATGCAGGAGATTTAAGTGAATTAACAGATTCCTTAAAGGACCTTGAAAATGCGACAGATAAGTTATGTGATGGTTCTGGAGATTTAGTAAAGGGAATTGAAAAATTAGTCACAGCCTCTGGAAAATTAAAATCAGGAACAAAACAGATTGCAGTCAGTTCCAAACAGTTAGCAACAGGACTTGACAAACTGGTCAATGGATCTACAACATTAAAGAAAGGAACCAGTCAGTTAGCGAAAGGAACCAGTGCTTTACCATCATCTACAGAGAAGTTAGATAATGGAGTGAGACAGATTCTCAAAGAACTGCAGAATAGTACACCAAGCGAAAGTGATCAGGAAAAATTACAGTCTAACTTACAGAGTGCACAGACAGGAATCACAAAAGAATTAATGAATATTAAGACACAGACAGAAAATGTTGGTGTGTCAGCGAAGACATTAGGTGCATTAGCAGAGTCTATTGGAGCATCAGCAACAGATGTTGGAAATCAGGCAGGAGCAATTGGAGAATTTATCAAGAATAATTATAGTTCTCTTACAGATGAGCAGAAAGCACAGCTTACAACGATTGCAGGTTCTTTAAAGACAGATGCAGAAAACTTAGGCGGTTATGCACAATCCGTAGGAGGTCAGGCAAAGAATTTAGGAACCTACGCAGGATCTATCGGAACAAGCTTGCAAGAAACACAGACAGACCTTCAGATCGTATCAGGATGCTTAACCCAGATTCAAAATCTGCTAACAAAGACAAAGACATCCACAGCACAGTTAGAATCTGCATTAAAACAGATCGCGGAAGGAACTGGGCAGTTAAAGACATCATCTAAGACACTGGCATCTTCCATCAAGAAATTAGATGAAGGAGCCAAGACGTTAAACAGTGGAACAAAAACAGCAGCAAATGGAGCGAAGAAGTTAAGCAAAGGTGCCAAAACACTGGATAATGGAATGGGACAGATGACAACAGGAATTGCAACTCTAAAAAATGGAGCTGTTACCTTGAACAAAGGAATGTTAACCTTTAGAAAAGACGGTATTGAGAAACTTGTCAATACGATCAATGATGATGCAAAAGATATCTTAGACAGAGCTGATGCAGTGATGGATGAAGGAGAAAACTATCAGACATTTACGAAGAAGGCTAGTGGAACGAAGGGTAGTGTGAAGTTTATTATTGAGACGGAAGAACTGGAAAAATAAAAGTGCGTAGGATATAATGATGTGTGTTAGGACAGGAGTTTATTTGGCTCCTGTCTTTTTATATAACCGAATATTACAATTTTTTACAAAAAGCAATTGACAATCAATAAAGATTTGGTAAAATACTTACATAACATGAATTTACATAAATTGTAATATAAGGAGAAAATATGAATAATGAGGGAAGCTTTAATGACGAAGAGTTAAGAAAAAGAGCAGCTAGCAATGAGGAATTAAATATACGCTTAACAAATAATTATGCCTTTCAAAAAATATTTAAAAATGAAGAAATTGTAAAAGGATTTTTAATGGCATTATTGCATTTGAAAGAAACAGATATTGAAACGTTAGAAGTTGCAGATCCATTTGTGGAAGGTGAAGTTAAAGAGGAAAAAGAGGGAATTTTAGATGTAAAGATGGTATTAAACGGTGGCAAAAAGATTAACATTGAAATGCAAAATACATATCAGGAAGATTGGGCAGAGCGAAGCTTATTTTATAATTGCAGAATGTTTACAGAAGGATTGAAAAAAGGGGAGTCATATTATGAACTTCCACCATGTATTCATGTAGGTATTCTTGATTTTAATTATCTAAAAAGTCCTGGGTTTTATCATAGAATTTTACTGCAAGACGATAAAACAGGTGAATTGTACAGTAGTAAATTTCAATTCCATGTGATAGAATTAAGTAAATTAAAAAGTACAAAAGGAAAGGCAAGGAAGCAAGAATTATATCGATGGGCAAAATTAATTTCAGCCAGTACTTGGGAAGAAGTCAGAGAAGAATCTGAAGGAAATCATTACATGGAAAAGGTGAGGGATGAAATGATTAAGATGAGTCGAGATGAGAGTGAAAGATATTTATATCTGAGAGAACAAATGGCAATCAGGGATAAGGAAAGCCAGTTGCGAAGCGCGGAAAATCGTGGGAGACGAGAGGGAAGAGAAGAAGGAAGACAACAGGGAGAAATTTTAAAATTAATAACGATGGTAAAGAAAAAGATTGAAAATGGCGATTCTATAGCGAAGATAGCAGATGATTTGTTAGAAGATGCAGATGTGATTGAGAAAATCTATGATATCGTAAAGGAAAATCCAGAGAAGACCAGAGAGGAGATTTGGGATTCTTTAATGAACGATACAATGATCGAGATGTAACAGTCAGAAAGAATATGAGAGATCTGATCAATTCAGATGCAAACGAAGTAACAAAAGTATTTAGTACCCTGTTGTAAGAGGTGAGAATGATGAGAGCATATTCAGATGTCTATTTAGGTGATGTAGTAGAGAATCAAGGAAAATTATTTGATTATGTAGCAAATACCTATCCAGATAAGGACACAGAAGACTTTATCAATGCATATATGACAAGTAAAACAAGACAAAGCATAGATCAAGCAAAAGCCTATGTAAATACAATGGATGCCAAAGAATTATGGGAATATTTTAAAGAAACCGAACATTATTCTTTACAGCAAGGAAAAGCAATGGAAGGTTTTATGCCAGATTGGATTGGAGAATTCTATGCATATTATCAATGGTATTACAATATACCAAGTGCGGAAGTGAATCAGAAAATTAATGTGGATTTTTTAAAAAAAGCATATTATGGATTGCATGATTTGGATTTGGATTTAGCGGTTCAGAAAGTTGGGGAAATATAATGGAAATTATATGTTTTCATAATCCAGATGAGGAGAATGGTTATTTAAGCAATTGGTATGAATCTAAATTTATAGTAGATCATGTGAAATTTTCATCCATGGAACAGTTTATGATGTACCAAAAAGCAATAACATTTCAAGATCAGACGATTGCCAAAGAGATATTACAGACAAAAGATTCAGCAAAGATAAAGCAATTGGGAAGACAAGTAAGAAATTATAATGATCACATATGGAATGGAGTTCGCCAGATTGTGGTATATGAGGGATTAGTTGCTAAGTTTTCACAGAATGAAGAATTAAAAAAGCAATTAAAAGAAACAAAAACAGCAATTTTAGCGGAATGTGCGGTAAAGGATCGTATATGGGGAATAGGATTATCTATGAAAGATCTGAAACGATTTGATATAACGCAGTGGAGAGGTCAAAATCTGCTAGGTTATGCACTTATAGAGGTCAGAAAAAGGCTGTAATTGAATGAACTTTTGGAAACAGCGTAAGCTGAGCAAAATTCTAGATAATATGCAAAATTAATTTCAGCCAGTACTTGGGAAGAAGTCAGAGAAGAATCTGAAGGAA
>OFSD01002832.1_pt1 | contig 10610 bp, 18 predicted proteins | sample 1543191 | NCBI WGS metagenome assembly OFSD01 (sample SAMN04209221, study PRJEB22552) | human gut metagenome | biome: gut; material: feces | host: Homo sapiens | place: USA: Oklahoma
TAATCGAGCCACTATGGAAATGCGTAATGCCGTTTTTAACTACACTGACTTGCAACATATGTAATGAAATCCTCCGGCGTGAGTGTGTCGCCAGCATGAGGAATCGCGTTCCATCTTTTCTGTATGGCAGGGTCTGGATTACACATCGCCGCTATCATCGCCAGCCGAATCTCTTTCCGCACTTCTTCCACGGTAGTATGGTTTTTGCGAGCCACTTCTCGCAGTGCTGCTTCGGCGCAGATGTTCTTTCTCTTCATAGAATCACTCCTTGCTATTTTTGGACGGAAACCGTTCTTTTAGAACTATAATAGCATAGGAGCTTTGAGAGAAAACGTCGAACTCTGTCGAAAAAAATAGAGGCTTGCAAAAAGTGCAAACCTCTGTGCCGCTTATCATTTCAACTCTGCAATCAGGGCATCCAGTACGTTCATTACCTTACGCTGTCCTTCTGGAGAAAGCATCTTAAGTCGTTCGGAGATTTCCGTGGCATGAAGCATTGTTGCCGTGTTCAAGTCATCTTGAAGGAGTTCATCTGTTCCAATATTGAGTGCATTGGCGATGGCGACCAACTTCTCCAGTTTTGGAGCCTTCACGCCTCGCTCTACTACACTCATGTGATCAACGCTGTAATCTACAGCGGCGGCGAGCTCTTCCTGTGTCATGCAGGCTTTTTCACGGGCTGCTTTGATTCGTTTTCCCAACGCTATCTGGTCCATACAGTAATCTCCTTTAGAACGGTATCCGTTCTTAAAGTATATGGGAGATGCGGTATGTTTCACAGGAGCATATAGAACGCTGTCCGTTCTGAATGAACGGAATGGATAAAAAATATCACAGCAAGGGGCCGTATTCCCGGACGGGGAAAAGCGGCCCCTTCTTTTTTGCGCTCTTTTTGTCTCCTATTCCGGGATAACGGCTCCGGAAAGGAGGAACTGTGGCAATCAACGAAGCCCTTGCGGAATATCTTGCGCTTTACCACAAGGGTGAAGTAAATGCCGTCACCAGCCGGGAGTTGGAGTGCAGCTTCCAAATGCGTGGTTCTGAGCTGCGCCGGGAGATCAACGCCCTGCGCGGTGACGGCATTCCCATTTGCAGCTTTGAGGGCGGCTACTATTACGCTGCCACTGCCGAGGAGCTGGAGCGCACCATCCGGCAGCTCCGCAGCCGGATCAAGAAGATCGCATTTGCGGAGCGCGGCCTGTCCAGTGCTTTGCCGGACTATGTAGATACCGGTCAGCTTTCTCTCCCGCTGGATGGGGGTGATGCCCCTTGAACAGCTTTATTCCCTGGGTGGGCGGCAAGAGCAAGCTGCTGTGGATCATCAACAAGATGGCTCCAGATCACTACAGCCGGTTCATCGATGTCTTCGGTGGCAGCGGCACGGTGACCATGAGCCGTCCCATCCAGCCGGGCTGCATGGAGGTCTACAACGATTTCAACAGCAATCTCACGAATCTCTTCTGCTGCGTGAAAAACCGCCCCTTAGCGCTGCTGGCGGAATTGGGCTTTCTGCCTCTGAACACGCGGGATGATTTCAATGTCCTGTACAAGTTTCTCTCCAAGGGCGAGATCACGGATGACTATCTGCAGGAAGAAATGGAACTGACTGAGATCCTGCTCAAGCCGCCCGAGGCCGAAGCTATCCGCACTCTTCTGCTGGAGCGTGCTCCCCGCGGAGATGTCCGCCGTGCCGCAGATTTCTTCAAACTGGTTCGGTACAGCTTCAGCGGCAGCTCTAAATCATTCGGTGGTAAGCCCTGCGATATCCGCCGCTTCTTCCACCTGATTTGGGAGTGCTCTCGCCGGCTGGCGAATGTCATTGTGGAGAACAAAGACTTTGAGGATGTCATCCGCCAGTATGACCGTGGTGACGCATGGATCTACGATCACGATTCCGGTTCCCCTCGAGGCGTTTGGGGATGCAGGACTTCTGGGCAAGGATCTGCACATCCAGGTCATCGACGGTGCCGTGGTCATTACCGAGGATACGGATGATGAGTAAGGATCACGAGTATCTCTATCCCTACTCGGCACAGGAGGCCAAGAAAAGAAATCAGCTTCCCATGTGGCGCGAGAGTTACCACGCCAATGTTGCCTGCCGGAATGCCATCGAGGAGACGATCCGTCAGAACTTCGATGGGATGCATCTGAAGAAGGACTGCCTTGAACCTGTGCTTGCAGAATATGGCTACAAGCGCACGGAATGGGTACTGGCCACCACTCTGCAGGAGCTTTCCTGGGACGGGCGTTTCAGCAGAGCAAACAAGCAGTGGGCGGCACGACGCTATATTCCCCAGGACGAACGGCACAACGCCGAGATCACCGTCCGGAGTCACCCCGCCATACTGGATGGCTTCGTAGACCTCTATCGAGAATCCTATCAAAAGCTGGGGCTGTTTGGTCCCGAGCATTGCGTCGGTGACCGTGCCGAGCAGGATTACATCGGTAAGGTGCTGGTACTCAGCCCTGATACGCTGAAAGAGTCCTGCTGGAGTCAGGAAAACCAGCTGTGGTATGCCCACGACGGCTTCGGATGCAGTCCCCACGCTATTGGGCGCTCGGTGCGCTGCACCTGTCTGAGTGACGGCGAAATGACCAGGTGGAATCGGGATGAGTTTGTCGGCGTGTTGGATGAGAAATTCCTGCCCGATTGGGCCAAAGAGAGTCTGTCGCAGTTCCAGCAGGAAGAAGCCGCCGAATCCCCCGGTATGAACAATCAATCTATGTAACAGGAAGGAGAAAAAATCTATGGCAGCAACGCAGAAGAAAAAGCAGCAGGAAGCCCCTGCGCCCCAGGTCGAGGCGAGGATCGACCGTATGGTGGACGGCGACTACAAAACCAAAGCCTATGCCAGCGTTACCATCGCCGGCGCATTTGCCGTCCACGGCCTCCGTGTCATTGAGACGGACAAGGGGCGCTTCATCTCCATGCCCCAGGAGTCCTACAAGAAAAACGGCGAGACGGTGTATAACGACACCTTCCATGCCGTCACCGCCGAGGCAAGGACTGCGCTGGTGGATGCGGTCAACGATGCTTACGAGCAGAGGTTGCAGGAACGCATGGAGCAGAGTGAGGACGCACCCGCTCAGGGCATGGAACAGCAGATGTAAGCGCCTCGGTGCGAAAGGAGGTGACGGAACTTGGTGCGATTCACCGTGGATAACCGAAATCGGCTCATCTTTTACGGCAATCCTGTGGGCTATGTGAAGGCGGATACCGCCGTGGTGGATGAAATGTTCCGCACGGACGAGCTCAACCAATATCTGAGCCGCATGAATCTGACGCCCCGTTGGGAGGACGGGATCTTTGACCGTCTCGTATCCGGCGAGGTGACCGGCGAAGAACTGGCGCAGTCTCGAAAGGGCTGCCGCATCTGGCAGCTCAAAAAGGATGTAGACGTGGCAATGCGATTCATCGGGTACGAGGATCAGGTACGGAAGTTCGGAGAGCCGAATGCCGAAAATTACACGCTCGTGTTCGACGGCGATCTCGGTACCAGCGATCTGGAGCAGATCTATACCATCTGCCGGGATGCTCCGCCTCCCGGCTATCAGGGCTACCGCATGGCGCTGTCGGATGTGGTGGAGCTGTATGACGATTCCGGCAGCGAATTTTACTACTGTGACCGGGTAGGCTTCCAGCCGATCCGGTTCGAGCAGAAGCAGGACCCATGCATCAATATGACCTTGTGAGCCGGACGGGAGATGACCGCCCGGCATTTTTGCCGTCTGCGCGGGGCCGTGGGCCTCCTGCAACACGCAAATGACCGAACTCACCAACAAAAAACTTTTGAATTTACAGGAGGAGTATTTCATGAAGAAGTTCATCAAGAAGATCACCCATACCGCCAAGTCCGCTGTCACTTGCGTCAAGACCGCCGCGGTCAATTCCATGTCTGCCGTGCTTGCCTTCAACCGCCGTGCCGTCTGTAGCAATGCCGGTGAGGGCTACATCGACACTGCCGTCAAGGTGCTGATCGCCGTTGTGCTGGGTGCGCTGGTACTGGCTGGCCTCTATGCTATCCTGAACGATACGGTCATGCCCACGGTAACCCAGAAGATCACGGAAATGTTCAGCTACAATGGCTGATGCACTGGGCGCAGGCGATACTCTTCTGCGGTGGTCTCATTTATGCCGCAGTGGATGACCTGAGGACCCGGACCGTCAGCAACATCGTCTGCATCGTCATTGCTTTGGCAGGGCTGATCACCATCAGCCCTGCCTCCCTTTTGGGGGCACTGCTGGCAATGCTCCCGTTCTACCTCTGCGCAGGCTTGGGCCTGATGGGCGGCGGGGATTGGCGGTTGGCTGCGGCGGTAGGCTTTTTGTTGGGCGTTGGACGGGTACTCACGGGATTCTTTTTTATGGCCGCCGCGCTCCTGCTGACATCCCTTGTCATGCGTGCATTCCCGGCACTGCGGCAGAGTGCGGCGAAGAAGCAGCCGCTGGTGCCATATTTCGCAGTGGCGTTTATTCCCGCATATTTCTTATAAGGAGGAAAACGATTTGAAGATTTTTCGCAATCGCACCGTCATCGGTGTGCTGTGTATCCTGCTGGCGCTGATCATCTGCTTCGGTGTTACGCCGCTGTTCAGCCGCAGTGCCAGTGAGAAAACGGAGATCGTCCGTGTGACGAAGGACATCAAGGAAGGTGACTAGATCACCGCAGAGATGGTCCAGACGGTAGAGGTCGGTGCCTACAATCTGCCGCAGAATCTTATGACAGACAAGAAAGAGGTCGTCGGCAAGTATGCGACTGCGGACCTGGCGGCCGGAGATTACATTCTTTCCAGTAAGCTTTCAGCTGTTCCTGCGGCAGAGAATGCCTATCTCTATAATCTGGACGGCAAAAAACAGGCCATCTCCGTTACCATCAAGAGCTTTGCCACCGGCCTTTCCGGCAAGCTGGAAAGCGGCGATATCGTCACGGTCATCGTGGCGGACTATCAGGGCAAGGGTGAAACAGCCATTCCTCCGGAGCTGCAGTATGTGGAGGTCATCTCTGTGACCGCCTCCTCCGGATACGATGCCAACACCGGTGAAGTGGTGGATGAAAAGGAACTGCCCTCCACCGTGACACTACTGGTGACCACGGAGCAGGCTAAGGTACTGGCGGAGCTGGAACAGGACAGTGAGTTGCATCTGGCGCTTGTGTATCGCGGAACGCCCGAAAACGCCGCTAAGTTCATTGCGGCGCAGGATGCCCTGATTGAGGAGCTGTACGCAGAACCGGAGCCGGAGAACAGTGGCGAAACCGCAGAGGGTACGGAATCTAAGGAAAGCGAGGGCGCGGAGCCTTCCGCGGAAAGTGAGGCCAACGAATGAATTTCCTGAAAGGTAGCCTCTTTCGCCGCAATACGGAGCCGGAGGAGCTGGAGCCGATGGAGGAGTCCGGAGGCGGCATTCTCGCCGTTTGGGGCAGTCCCGGCTGCGGCAAGACGGTAACAGCAGTCAAAATCGCAAAGAATTTGGCAGCCCAGAAGAAGAATACGGTGCTGCTTCTCTGTGATATGACCGCGCCTATGATGCCCTGCATTTGCCCTCCCTCGGAATTGGAGGTCGATAAATCCCTCGGCAGTATCTTTGCCGCTCAGCACATCTCCGTAAATCTCATCAAACACAATCTGACTACCCTCAAACGTCTGCCGCACCTGACGATGCTTGGCCTTCGTAAGAAAGAAAACGAGTACACCTATGCGCCCTGCACCAAGCAGCAGGCGGAGGAACTCATCCGCGGACTCCGCGAGATTGTGCCCTATGTGGTCATTGATTGCTCCAGCTACATCGCAAACGACATTCTCTCCGCTGTGGCGCTGATGGAAGCGGACAGCGTTCTGCAGCTTGCCAGCTGTGACCTGAAATCGGTCGGATATCTCTCCAGCCAGCTTCCGCTTTTGGGAGAACTGAAGTGGGACAAAGACAAGCAGTACCGGGTAGCATCCAACATCAAGCCCTTTCAGGCGGCAGACCGCATTGGACAGGTACTGGGCAGCGTAGTCTTCCGGCTGCCGTATTCGCAGGAGCTGGAGGAGCAGTATTTGGCCGGTGAGCTGCTGGCAGACCTCTCCATGAAGGACAGCCGCGCATTCCGCAAGGAGATCAATCGGATCTGTGAGGAGGTGTTCTGATTGCTTGGTGAAAGACGAAGCAACTCCCTGTTCGCCCCGGCCGCCCCCGCAGAACCGGAGAGAAAGCCGGAACAGGCAGAGGTGCATGATATCTCCTTTGAGGAGCGCACCGGAAGGTCGCTTTTCGCGGAAGCTGCAACAGCACCACGTGCAAGCGAACTCTTCTTTGCACCGCAGGAGAAAGGAGTCACCTTTGCGGAGGCACTCAGTCAGGTGCAGAGCTATCTCTCGGAAACCTACGCTATGGGTACCAAGTACGGTGTGGTGAAAACGGAACTGGCGAACCGTGGTTGGACGCACTGGCTGAAAATTCCGTATATCAATTATGACTGGGGAGGTACAACATGAAAAAAGTAAATATCACTCTCACCTTTGACGATGACAAGCTGGACGCGCTGGAGTTCTCGCTCCGCAAGGAACACTCCTCCGTGCAGGCCCGCATGGACGATGCGCTCAAGCAGCTCTATGAGCAGACGGTGCCGGAAGCTGTGCGGGAGTATCTGGACAGCAAGGCTGTCCCTGCTCCCAAGCCCAAGCGCACTGCCAAATCTGCCGCACCCAAAACGCCGAATAGTGAGCCGAAGGCCATGGCAGCCGTGGTGAAGGAGGGCAACTGATATGTCACAGCAAGAAGAAATCGTTCTGTGGATCGACCAGCGATGGAAAAGGGCCATTGAGAAACATCTCAATGATGAAACTTTGCAGGAGCATCTGGAGAATGTGCTGGATGAGCTTTGCAATCAGCTTCCGGAACGGGAGTATGAGCGCATCAGCCGTGCAATCCAATCGGAAGCTGCCGCACAGCGCACAGAGGAGGAAGCAGCCCGCACTTATATTCATTTCACCGAAGAACAGAAACAGCGCGCCGCCGCAGTGGATCTGGAGGAGTTCCTGCGCTGCCGCGGTGAAAAGCTGCTTTCCTCCGGCAGAGAAAAACGCCTTGCCAGTGACCACAGTGTGACCGTCCGAGGCAACGAATGGTATGACCATGCGGAGGAGCGAGGCGGACATGCCGTCAGCTTTGTGCAGCGGTTCTATGGTCTCAGCTATCCGGATGCAGTGACAATGCTTCTGGGCGGTGAGCTGGGAACAGCGTATCCTTCTGCCGGGGAGCGCATCGAGGAACCGGCGAAACCATTTGCACTTCCGCCTGCCAACAAAGATATGCGCAGAGTGTTTGCGTATCTCATCAAACATCGCAGCATCGCAAGAGATGTGGTGGCGCACTTTGCCAAGGCTGGGCTTCTGTATGAGGATGCCGAATATCACAACGCCGTGTTTGTTGGTACGGATACAGATGGTGTTCCCCGCCACGCCCACAAGCGCAGCGCCAACAGCTACGGGAAAGCCTTCCGCCTGAATGTGGAGGGCAGTGATCCACGATACAGATTCCATCATGTCGGCACAGACAGAAGCCTGTATGTGTTTGAAGCGCCCATCGATATGCTGTCCTTCATCACCCTTTATCCGGAGAACTGGCAGCGGCACAGCTATGTAGCCTGTTGCGGCACATCCATTCAGCCGGTATTGCAGATGTTGGAACAAGTGCCGCAGCTCGATACCATTCTGCTCTGTCTTGATAATGATGAAGCCGGTCATCAGGCCAGCCGCCGGATGCGGGAGCAGTTGGAAATGCGCTATTCCGTGGAGCGCCTTATCCCGGAAAACAAAGACTGGAATGACGATCTGACCCTGAGCGGGGAAAATGCGCAGGGTTTTTCTATGAATGAAATGAGGTGAAATATTGAACGCAAGTGTCTGGATCCTGATCGCAGCGGGAGCCGCAATGTTCCTTGCCATCGGTGGGCTGTCCATGATGTCTCATCACTATACCCTTGGCAATATCAAATCCCGCACCGTGGGAGATGGGCAGCACGGTACAGCCAGATGGGCCACCGACAAGGAAATCAAGCAGACCTATGCCCATGTGCCCTTCAAAGTCAGAGAGTGGCGCAGAGGACAGAATCTCCCCACGGAGCAGGGATTGATCCTCGGCTGCAAGGGGCAACCGCAGGAACTCACCGCACTGGTGGACAGCGATGACATCCACTGCCTTATGATCGGTGCCAGCGGTATCGGCAAGACTGCATTCTTTTTGTACCCCAATTTGGAATACGCCTGTGCCTCCGGTATGAGCTGGCTGGCGCTGGACAGCAAGGGCGACCTGGCCCGCAATTACGGCACGATTGCAAAGAACTGCTACGGCTACAATGTGTCCGTCATCGACCTGCGAAATCCTACTCGCTCTGATGGTAATAACCTTCTGACACTGGTCAACCGCTATATGGACATTGCACGAGAGGATCCCAAGAACCTGGCGGCTCGAGCCAAGGCGGAGAAGTACGCTAAGATCCTTGCCAAGACTATTGTCAATCCGGATGGCGATGACAGCAATCGCGGACAGAACGCCTTTTTCTATGATGCGGCGGAGGGATTGCTCACTTCGGTCATTCTAATGCTGGCGGAGTTTCTGCCGCCAGATAAGGAGCATCCACAGGAACGCCGGCACATCGTCTCTGTCTTCAAGCTGGTGCAGGATCTGTTGGAGCCCAGCAAGGTAAAGGGCAAGAGCCACTTCCAGCTTCTGATGGGCAAGCTGCCGCCTGACCACAAGGCCAGATGGTTTGCGGGCGCTGCGCTCAACAGTGCTGAACAGGCCATGGCCTCTGTCATGTCCACTGTGCTTTCTCGTCTCAATGCGTTTCTGGACTCGGAGCTGGAACAGGTGCTCTGCTTCGACAGCGCCATTGACGCGGAAAAGTTCGGCTCTGAAAAGTCTGCCATCTTTCTCATCCTTCCGGAGGAGGACACCACGAAAAACTTCATGGCGGGCTTGATGATCCAAAACTTGAGCCGAGAACTGTTTGCCGTAGCGGATGAGAACGGCGGAAAGCTGCAAAACCGTGTGGTACTGTTTTGCGATGAGTTCGGTACTATGCCGCCCTTCGATGTCCTTCCGCTATTCTCCGCAGGCCGTTCCCGTCGCCTGACGCTGGTGCCAATCATTCAGTCCTTGGCACAGCTTGAAAAGAACTATGGCAAAGAAGGCAGCGAAATTATTCAGGACAACTGCCAGGACACCATCTTCGGTGGCTTCGCACCAAACAGCCAGACGGCGGAGGTGCTGTCCAAGGCGCTCGGAAACCGCACAGTTCTGTCTGGATCGGTGAGCCGTGGAAAAAACGATCCCAGCCAAAGTCTGCAGATGATGGAGCGTCCACTGCTGACGGCTGATGAGTTGAAGGCGATTCCCAAGGGGAATTTTATTGTCCAAAAGACGGGACAGCATCCCATGCGTACCCGCCTGCGGCTTTTCCTGGAATGGGGTATCACCTTCGAGGAGCCTTATATCGTGCCGGAGCGGGCAGATCGTGCAGTAGCCTATGCCAACCGTGAAGATCTGGAGCGTAACCTCCCGCAGTCAAATAAGGCGGAAAATGCGGATATGCGTGGAGCCTATGCCGTTTCCGGACGCGGCGGCATTGCCCATGAGCCTGCTGTAGATAAGCCTCGGCGCAGGGGCGGAAAGCAGATGAAAACCTATGGTGAGGAGGATCTATGAGTTACTTTGGAACAATTTATGCCGACACCGAGCTGCCCTCCAGAGCGAGGGCAGTTTATATGTATCTGCGTGACCGCGCAGACAGCGAGGGAAAATGCTGGCCAGGAATCAAGACGATTGCGTCCGACATGCGATTGTCACGCTCCACGGTCAAACGGGCATTGACGGATCTGGAGCAGCATGGATACCTGCAAAAGATCCCACGCTACCGTGACAATGGGAGCAGCACATCCAACCTGTATTCCATGCAGTAAGGCCGTAAAAAAAGCGCAGTCCTCCGCCAAGGGAGGACTGCGCCCATTTGCTGAACCCAGGGGAGGTTCATGATGGACCTCCCAGAAGGACTCACTCTATCGGAGATTTAACACAGAGAAAGAAACAAGCGGCACTTCCAGAATTGCTCTAAAACCCTCTATGATATGCAAACTATAAAAGAGCGTATTGGTTATCCGAAGTATAAGTATAACTCTTATCGGATATTCTCAGCATATCGTAATTCTTTGGATTTGCGATGGCATCGTAGCAAAACTCAGCACCCATCATTAGTTGGCGCTGACATTCGCCAATCTCAGGAACCACATCAGCATAGATGCTATTATTTACATAGCACATAGAACATGATATGGGATTTAACTCTACAATGTCTATATACGAATTACCGTTGCTGTCAATAAATTCGCCTAAATCTAATGCGTAGTTAGCTGGGAAAACGCCCAGTCTTCTAATGTGATCTACCATATGTATGGCAATATTTTTGTGTGATTTTGGCACGGTGTGTTTGAGTGAATGGAGCGCCCTGGATGAGTTGACAACCTGATTATTCAAAATAATGTGCCTGATTTCGCGTGTGCCTAACTGCATGATTAACGCTCGCTTTAGATACATTCATGTACTCAGCAACCTCTACTGAACGAACTGA
>OFSD01002840.1_pt1 | contig 10593 bp, 7 predicted proteins | sample 1543191 | NCBI WGS metagenome assembly OFSD01 (sample SAMN04209221, study PRJEB22552) | human gut metagenome | biome: gut; material: feces | host: Homo sapiens | place: USA: Oklahoma
TTGAAAATTTGTGGCCACGGGACGGTTCTTGCCCTCTACCGCTGCGCTCAAAACGTATTTTTAACAGATGTTTCCGAATTGTTAAGACGCAAAAATAAGTAGAGAGTTCCACTGCTCGTGTATGTTGATCGCCGTTTGCTCCGAACGAAGTTCCTGCCCCTGTTTGTGCAGCGGCGTTGACGAAAAGTCGGTATCACGTTCGGTCGGCTCATGAAATTTTCAAGGTGCGTTTCCCGTAAAAGAAAAATACCGCCCATGCAGCATAGCGATGGATTTTGTCGGGTGAAACAGCGGCAAAATGAATCGGGTGTGTTGCGGGGCGGTATCGGAACTCCACACAGCGTCTTAAACAAAAGAAAATGCGAGCGACGTCGGTGACGGCACTCGCACAAAAGATTACTCTTTTTAATATCAATGATATTATATGTGAACTAATTCAACTTGTCAACAACTTTTTTCAGAAATTCAAAAGAAGTTGCTATCAATTTGTTTCCTTCTGGACCTTCAAAATAATCTATATGCCTTTGCATTCGACCGTTTACGAATTCAGTGAGTTGCTTTATCCGACGTTTTTTGACGGAAGGGCTAACAATTTTGTTATAAGCATATAGCAAGCAGACAATTTCAAACATCGGACGGCTTGTCAATTTACTGCGGCGTTCACCAGCTGAGATATTGTCGAGTGATGCAATAAAGGCCGAGATCTCAGGTGATGGCCTTGTTGTGCTCGTGCGAGACAGCGCATTGAGCAAACAGTTATTATGCGCGCAAGCATTGCGCAAACTTTTGACCGGATTCAAAACTCTTTGAGGTAACAGTGGTGTAAACTGTGGATTTCGTTCTGCATAAAAACGGTACATACGCAAAAATTCGCCAAATCCAATCAGTTCTTCCAGAACCCACATTGGACAATCAACGTCATAAATACGTGTTGATAGATACGCCTGCGGACTCTGTGCCGGGAAAACAGAACATACTGCAAAATACTTTTCAATTAGTTCGCCTGTAAAGGAGGCGTCTGTTTTTCGTTCGATAGCTGCCAAAATCTCCGGGTATTGTGCAAGAAAATCACGGACGATTGCATAGCCGTCTTCACTCGGATTTTCTTCTAATTCACGCAGAAGCGAAACTTTTAAATCATGCTCTACATCAATGCACATTTGCAGAAGAAGCTCCCTTAGGTAAAAATCCAGTGTAGACAGCTCAGTCAAATATGCAAACTCAAGATGGATGTATTTTCCTGCATTTGGGCCAGCAATATGTTTGGGGTAATTTTTTCGATAAGATGCTGTGCGCAGATAATTGTTTCTCTGTGAAAAACATTCTACGGCCTGTTCTTCTGAAATGAGATGAAATTGGATACCTTTTTCATCATGGAGCATCTGAACAAGTTCTTCCGCAGTCTTTTTCGGTTTCATTTTAGAATTTTCGATTATGCTCACATCCTGTTCAATCGTTCTTTTTCAGTTGCCCCATCAATTCCTGAAAACTTTCCAGAGCACTCTGCAAATTTTCAATAATATCCGCGGCAAGTTCGTCCGGCGCAGAGAGATTGTCCAAATCGGCAAGCGACTTGTCCTTCAGCCAGAAAATATCCAGACTGGTTTTATCACGTTCCAGAATTTCATCTACCGTGAATCTGCGCCAGCGGCCTTCTGGATTTTCCTGTGACCATGTTGCTATACGTTCGTGGCGGTTTTCCGGATGATAGCATTGAATGAAATCCTGCAAGTCAGCGTCCGTCATGGGATGCTGACGAAGCGTAAAGTGAACATTTGTGCGAAAATCGTAGATCCAGACTTCCTTTGTCTGACGCTCTGGGCTGGCGGGACGCTTATCGAAGAAAATCACATTTGCCTTTACACCCGGCTTGTAAAAAATGCCGGTTGGCAGACGGAGAATGGTGTGCAGATCCGTGGTGTCCAACAGCTTTTTACGGATGATCTCGCCTGCACCACCCTCAAATAGAACGTTATCCGGTACAACAACGGCCGCCTTTCCGGTCGGCTTCAGAATCGTATTGATATGCTGGATAAAGTTGAGCTGTTTATTCGAGCTGGTCGTCCAGAAATCCTGCCGGTTGTAGACCAGATCCTCTTCTTCCTGCTCCTCTTCTTCATTGGTGAAGGTGATGGAGGATTTTTTACCGAACGGCGGGTTCGTCAGTACATAGTCTACACGATAACCCGGGTCAGACAGCAGCGCATCCCCACGCATGACAGGGACTTTGCCGTACAGGTCACCGATGTTGTGCAGATACAGATTCATCAGACAGAGTTTGAAGGTTGCGACCACAAGTTCAGTTCCATAGAACGTTTCGTTTTTCAGGAATTCTTTCTCTGTACGGTCGAGTGCATAGTTTTTTGGGTCAGCCAAGAACGCCTGTGCAGCAAGGAAAAAGCCGCCGCTTCCACAGCAGGGGTCAGCGATCGTTTTTTTCGGTTCCGGGCGCAGACAGGCCACCATTGCTTTGATGAGCGGGCGGGGTGTAAAATACTGCCCTGCACCACTTTTTACGTCCTCGGCGTTCTTTTGCAGCAAACCTTCGTAGATCTCGCCCTTCACATCGGAGGACATGGACACCCAGTTTTCCTTGTCGATCATCTGCACCACGCGGTACAGGATGGAAACATTGCTGATTTTGTTGACGGCCCCTTTGAAGATCTGCCCTAAAATGCCGCCCTCATCGCCCAGCCGCTCCAGTATAGCGCGGTACTGATTTTCCAGCTCTGCGCCCTTGAGCGTGTTCATATCTGACCAAGTGTAACCTTTAGGGATGCCGGTTTCTCGCTTATACGGCGGGCGGGAGTATTCATCGGACATTTTCAGGAAAATCAGGTAGGTAAGCTGTTCAAGATAATCGCCGTAGGATACGCCATCATCTCGCAGCGGATTGCAAAGTCCCCAGACTTTGGAGACGATATTAGAAGATTGTTCGCTCATTCAGATTCCTCTAAGATGATTTGTTTAAGTATTTTAAAAAATTCTATAAAGTTACTAAAAGAAAATTCATTCGGATGCTGACTTACATATTCAGCAAATTTCATTTTAGGCAGTGCAAGATTTGTTGAACGTTCATTGTCATTGAAGCTAAAAACACGTTCTTTACTTGTGCCTTCAATAATTGCAATACTTTCAGGTCCGCATGAATTCTTTTTTTCACAGTATACACCTAGCGTCATATTATGGCCAGCGGTGTTAAATTCATTCCCAATGTATAAACGCCGTTTTACTCCACCAAAATCCACTTCTGTTTTGATTTCAGTATCTGAATAATAATGTTCAATGCAAATTCCTGGAGTATTCTGCCTATTTTGAGGTATTGGAAGTATTAAGGAATATGTATTATTTCCCCAATATTTATATTCTTTTCCCTTGTTTCCGAGCTTGTCGTTGGTTGCTTTTACATCGCAATCTGCGACAAAGATATATTTTCTGGTATGAGGGAGTTTTGCAGCGTTTTCACACAAAGAACAAAGAGCTACATCTCCCATTTCTAGTTTCAAACCATCCGTACCACTGTTTTTGGGTTCATACTCCAAAAACTCAAATTCTAAGTCAGTAAATAAGTCATTATACTGGCTATCTTTCGATAGAACTGCAAATGCAGTTTTTATGTGTTTCCAATCTGTGCTGCCTTCGGTGATGATAAGTGGTTTTCCTTCGGTTGGGATAGTGCGAGCAAGTTCTTGAATGTCACTATTAAATTTTTGTGTCTGCTTAATATAATTATATGCACGTAAAAATTCAGAAAAAAACTCAACATTGATTTTTTGACCTTTCGGCATTTCGTAAACGTCAAAAGCATCTTCACCTAATGTTTCTCTCATTCCAAGTAAGAACAGCGGCGAATGCGAAGTTATAATGAATTGGATTTTAGGGAACATTGCAATCAATTTTGGAAGCACTTCTTTTTGCAGTTTACTGTGCAAATGAAGTTCGATTTCATCAATCACTACAATTCCGGTGATTTCGTCTAAGTGAATGCTTTTTGTGATATCGTTATTATCTGCATAATGAATAATTGTCGCAAATATATTGAAAAGGGCAATCTGTCCGGTTGATAAAGAATCTAAAGTTGGACATATTACATTGTCGTTTTCTTTTTGTACAATACGAAATCGTGCGCCATATAAACTTCGAAAATTCAGATGGAAGTAAACATCTTTTCCGATTATTATGCTAAGTATTTTTTCAAGATTTTCTCTCGCTTGCCGCATTAGCAGAAGGTTCTCCGTTGAAATATGAGCTAACGATAATGCCCCTGCTTCACCTATAATATCCCCGCGCGAATCAGCAACCACATCAAGCAACCATTGCAAATTCAAATTTGTCACATCGTGAACTGTAATAGGATTTTTAAGATAACCATTAAAGCTCCCCTCAACCTTTGGATGCAGATAATCCGAATAGGTGTAATAAGAATCACCCAGCCATACAGGGCACTCATATCTATCCGGTCCAAAATAGCAAATTACATTTTTGTCCCAGATAGAACTAACTTGTTCAGATGATGCCTTTACTACTTTTTCGTTTCCCTCTTTGCTTCCGGAAATCGAACTAATACTAGTGCTTGTTTGTTCTTTAATATTGTCAATCGTAACATTTCCAGATTTACATATATAAATAGGAGATTCTTCATTCGGGGTTTCAACGCAATTATACAATAAAACCGAATACATATATGACTTTCCCGAATGTATTTCATTCGGCAAAATCGTTTTAAAAAAATTATGCCCCCCATTTTCTCTTGGTGTCGTTGCATTCATAAAATGCTTCTGCGCCATCTCATAAAAAGAATCAACGATATTTGACAGGATAGTTGACTTTCCTGTGCCGTTTTCACCAACAAGAATTACAGGTTTTGGTGTTCCATTGTTGTTGAATGGAAAATCGATTCTCACATCCTGTAAGGGTCCTACGTTTTTATACGCTAGCTTTTCAATATACATACCTTTATTCCTCAAACGCCTGCTTTAAAATACTCTGTCGCATTGCATCCGCCTGTGTAAGGATAGCATCAACCGTCTTCTCTACATTATCACAATTTGATAGTTGCTCTTCAATTTGACGTACTATGTTTGATTGTTCTTCAAGTGACGGAATCGGGATTTGAAATTCTTTGATATCGCCAACATTGATATGAGGAGAACCAGTTCCGCCTTTTGTTGCAATAACATGATTCGTTACCATTGGAGAATTCAAATAGTGCATCAGATAACGATTATTTAGTTTTTCCCCTGACCTCAAAAGCATCATTCGTTGACCCAAGCATGGATAAACATTTGATGGAATTGTACACGCTATCCCTAAAACTGAACCTTCACGACTATACAAAACATCTCCGGGCTGAGGAATTATGCGCCTATTCCGATCATTAAATGTCTCTTCACTTACATAATTGGGCGATTGCAAATCCAAATATCCACGCTTAAAATTTGTTGTCCTAAGACACAACTTTCCGTTCTTTTCCCATTTTGGCGTGGAATGCGGACAATCTACTATTTTAGCACATACATAGCCTATTTTCAGATGTGTGGAATTAGTCGCTACTCTAAATGCGTCAACCAAAACCGCCTGCCTATACACAGCCAACTGCTCTTTGGTGGTTTTGAGCGTATCAACAGCCTTGTCAAGCTCCGAGAAAAGCTCTTCAATGCGGGCAACAATGCGGAGTTGTTCGTCCAATGGGGGAATTAACACTTTAATTTTTGAGTAAGATTGAATCCAATACCTCTTATGCGTGCTGTGGTCGAACTGGATGATTTGTAGGCGATAAAAGATATACTTTGGAATGACTAAATCGGTGTTAATATGCAAAATCTTCATTGCTGAAGATTTTACTTTGAATTTGAAATTTACAAATTGAGTTGCAGTTGTAAAGTCATCAAAAATGATGACTGGTAACTGGTCAAAAATACCATCGGTCTCATTTGTTTTTCCCAAAATGAAAGACTTTCCTGCGGTTAAGACAGGCGTGGCATAGGCATCGCTATAGTCGGTAGACTTTACAATATATGCTGTTGGTTGCTCAAATGGCAATAATTCACCCAGTTCATATTCTGTATATTGCACGTTTACTGTTTTCCTTTCGATGCTTCCTTAGCGCAATCCACCATGAGTTTGTAGGCTTCTTTTTGTTCAGATGTCATGCACTGATTGTTGTCCGCCATTTCCTTAAGTAATTTACAAGCAGCTTCCATTTCCGCCGAGGACACCGACATTTGACCGTTCATCACCGTTGAAAATAATTTTGCGAAGCTAAATACTTCAAATGGATTCATACAGGCCTCCTTATAATTGCTTTTACTCTTAATGCTCGTGATAAGCAATTCCATTACAATTATAGCAATGATATCGAGTTCCAGTATCGGCCATTTGAATCAATTTCTGCGACTTTGCCCAACAAACAGCACAATAGATGGGTTTTGGATTCGATTTCAAAGTAATAAAAGGCTGAGTATGCCATACAATATCGGATTCTGCAAGTTTTGCTTTTTTAAGATCTGCAATCTCTTCTTTCAGTTTAGAATTCTCGGCTTGCAAATCTAGCGCTTGAGCACTTAAATCCAATAGTTGCCGATACAGTTCTATGTTATCTGCTTGCTGTACAACTTTGGCAACATCTTTGATGCCCTCATACAAACCCATTTTTGTCTCTCCTTACGCTACCAATTCCTCATTCATTTCGTCCAAAATCTCCTGATACTTTTCCCCGAACACCCGATAGAACCCACCCAAGCCGCCTTTGCTGTCAAACGGCGTATACTCCAAGTCCTCCGGCAGAATGCTCAGTGATGTGATGATATGCTCTTTGATGAGCCGCAGCCATTCCATCTGTTCAGTGGTAAAGTGAACCGCACCGGTGTTGCGGCGGAAAGTCCACTGTTTGAAGTTGTAGTTTACCCGGTCGGCAAAGGGCGAAAGGGTATCCGTATAGCCCATCTGAAAACGGATAATAGAAATCAGATCGGTCAGCTGAGCGAGTGTGCCTTTCTTTACCTTGTCAGGCTGCTTGATGGCATAACAATCCCACAGACGCTCGACCGTGATGCCCTTTGCTTTGAGCTTTTGATACAGTTCGGTCAGATTTTTCAGTACCATCGGACGTTTTTTATACGTTTCATTGTAGATGATGCGCAGGGCAATGATCTCATCTTTGTTTTCCTCGATGAAATCCTTGAATGTAGAAATCACCCGGTCTGCCGTTTCCTCCTGATTGGTATCATAACCAGCAAAGAGTACTTTGTCCAGATTAACGCTGTCGATGATTTGGTCATGGCTGCGGCGGACATTTTCAATAAAATCGCGAACTTCCGGCTTCTGGAAAGGTGCAACGGCCTGTTTGATGAGTTCTTTCTGAGCCTGTGCAAGCTGTTCCGGTGCGGGCGTAAGCACGCCGCTTTCTGCTTGTGCTTTAGCCTGAATGACATCTTCATCAAAGGCATTCAGCAGATTCTCCGCAACCTGATCTGCGGTCTGCCCCACGGTTTCTTTGAACTGCTTGTGTTCGCTGCGTTCCATCCTGCGGCTGAGACGAATCACACGGTTTGCAAGAGAAGTCAAGGTATCCTCATCCCGCGCACCGAGTGCAATGTTCATCATCAGTTCCTTCATGGAAACCGCTGGCTTGCGTTCCAGCGTGCGGGTCTCGGTCTTTTTGGATTTGGTTACACCCACTGCATCCACGATCACAAAGTGATCTTTGTTTTCCGTAGCAGAAGGTGTTACCTTTTGTAAATCATCCTTGCTCAGCGTGCGGGTGCCGCGGCCTTTCATCTGCTCGAAGTAATTGCTACTGCGCACATCCCGCATGAAGAGCAGGCACTCGATGGGCTTTACATCCGTACCGGTCGCGATCATATCCACGGTAACGGCTATACGTGGGTTGTAGTCATTCCGGAACGAGCTGAGAACGGCTTCCGGATTCTGCGCACTGTAAGTGATCTTTCTGCAAAAATCGTTTCCTTCGCCGAATTCTTCCCGGACAATCTGCACAATATCGTCTGCATGACTGTCTGTTTTGGCAAAAATCAGCGTTTTGGGGACTTCCTTCCGGTAGGGGAACAACGTGGTATGGAGTGCTTCTTTGAAGGTGCGAATCACAGCACGGATCTGGCTTGGATTTACGACATCCTTATCCAGTTTGGACTGTGTGTAGAACACATCCTCGTCCATCTGCTCCCAGCGTTTAGCGCGCGTCAGGCGGTTGCGCCGCTCGATCAACTGCTTCAGGATGGTTGCACCGTTCTTCGTCACATCGGTTTCAATCAGATAAATGTCCTCGCCAACGTTAACGCCGTCCAGAACGGCCTGCTCTCGCGTATATTCGCTGACAAAATTTTCATTGAAGTAGCCGATGGTTCGCTTATCCGGCGTAGCGGTCAGGCCGATGATAAACGCATCAAAATAGGAAAGCACTTGACTCCATACATTGTAAATAGAACGATGGCATTCATCTACAATGATACAGTCAAAGAACTCCGGCGGAATTTTGGCATTGTAGACGACCTCTTTTGGTACTTTGCTTTCGGCGGTGACATATTCCGCAAAGGGAATCTCTTCTGCCTGTTCGTCCAGTTCTTCCCCTTTTAGAATAGAATACATCCGCTGGATCGTACTGATGCAGACCTGTACATCCCCGGAAATATAAGAATTTTTTAACCGGCGTACACCATACAATTCCGAAAAGCTGCGAGGATCGTCATTGGGCTTGTAGGCCATGAACTCGCGCTCGGCCTGTTCACCAAGGCTGCGGGTATCTACCAGAAACAGGATGCGATTCATTCTGCCGTATTTCAACAGCCGATAGGCGGCAGTAATGGCTGTAAAGGTCTTGCCTGCGCCGGTTGCCATCTGCACAAGAGCACGCGGCCGATTTTCTGAAAACGAAGTGTCCAGACCATGAATTGCACTGATTTGACATTTGCGGAAGCCCGATTCATCCAGCTGCGGGATACGCTTCAGATTGTTGCGCACAGTATCCGGTTCAGCAAGCCAGCGTTTCAACGTCTCCGGACGGTGGAACGAGAATACCTCGCGCGAACGGTATTTAAGATCTGCGTAATCGGTAAAACGCACCAATTCGCCAGTGGCTTCGTAGGCGAACCGAACCTTGTACTCCCGCTTTACCCATTTGAACTGGCTATTTGCATAGCGGCTGGACTGCGTTTCCACATCTGTCAGCGCTTGACCTTCTTCGTCTTTCTTTGCCTCTACAACACCAACTGGCACTCCCTCAATGAAAAGTGCATAATCCACCGGACCGGTATTGGTAGGGAACTCGCGCACTGCAACACCGGAAGCAACCGTCAGATTTAGTTGTTTCAGATCCTGAATTGTCCAGCCACTTTGCCGCAATCTGTTATCGATTTGTTCCCGCGCTCTTGCTTCCGGAGTCATAACGATGCACCTGCCTTTGCTATCTTAGAGCAAACTGTTGATACCTCTATTTTATAAGATGCAACACAATATTACAAGTGTTTCCCTTTTATAAATTTTAAAGCGATATACCTCATGAGAATTTTTCAAAGTACTTGAAAATACGTAAAATTCATGGTATAAATTATACGAAACAATTGCTGCTTAGTATCTGTTGCTCAACAATATCTAAATGGGAGGTGCCTGCCATGACCGCCGTGATCTATGCCCGCTATTCATCGGATAACCAGCGCGAAGAATCCATTGAAGGCCAGATTCGTGAATGCACGGCCTATGCGGAAAAGAATGGCATCACCATCGTCAAGCACTACATTGACCGTGCCATCTCTGCTAAGACAGACAACCGCCCGGAGTTTCAGCAGATGATAAAAGACAGCGACAAGAAGCTGTTTGACATTGTGCTGGTCTGGAAGCTGGACCGCTTTGCCCGAAACCGCTACGACAGTGCCCGGTACAAGACCCAGTTGAAGAAGAACGGTGTCAAGCTCATGTCGGCTACCGAGGTCATCTCGGATGGCCCGGAAGGCATCATTCTGGAATCGGTGCTTGAAGGCTATGCGGAATATTATTCCGCTGACCTGTCCGAAAAGGTCATTCGCGGCATGACGGAAAACGCCCTGAAAGGCAAGTTCTCTGGCGGTGCTATCCCTTTCGGCTACACTATCAATGCAGACCGCCGCTTTGAAATTGACCCTCTCACCGCACCTTTTGTAGCAGAAACCTTCCAGCGGTACAACGACGGACAGACGATGCGGGAGATTCGGGATTGGCTGAACGAAAAAGGTATCAAAAACAAGCGCGGTGGGCCGATGAGCTTCAATGTTATTCAGCATATGCTGAGCAACCGCCGTTATATTGGTGAATTGAAGTACCGGGACATCCTGATTCCCGATGCGATTCCGCCCATCGTGTCCGTGGAGATTTTCAATGAGGTGCAGGAGAAGATGTTGAAAAACAAGAAAGCTCCTGCCCGGAGAAAGGCAGAGGATGACTACCTGCTCACCACCAAGTTGTTCTGCGGCTACTGTGGTGCACTGATGTTTGGCGAAAGCGGCACGAGCCGGACGGGAGAAGTTCACCGCTACTATAAATGTGCCACTGCCAAAAAGCACAAGGGCTGCAAGAAAAAGACCGTCCGCAAACAGTGGCTGG
>OFSD01002841.1_pt1 | contig 10589 bp, 8 predicted proteins | sample 1543191 | NCBI WGS metagenome assembly OFSD01 (sample SAMN04209221, study PRJEB22552) | human gut metagenome | biome: gut; material: feces | host: Homo sapiens | place: USA: Oklahoma
AGCGCAACCTTGCCAAGGTTGAGGTCGCGGGTCCGAGTCCCGTTTTCCGCTCTCGTAAATGGTTGATAATCAGTCGATTATCAACCATTTTCTTTTTTTTCGAAAAATACGGAAGACGGGCAGAATGTTTGCCATAACAAGCAAAACGGCGGATAAAACAAGCCGGGCATCAGAGTTATAAACTGCTCCGATGCCCGGTTATTATTTTTGCAATCACATTATTTCTTTTGTCCTTTTGGATAGGTCATTCCCGCAAAAAAATCTTCCAAAGAAATATCGTAAAATTCGCAGAATTTAGAAATCGATCCTAATGAGGGGAATTTTTGTTCACTTTCATAATCCCATATCTTTAAGTGAGTATTATTGGATAAATACTCTTGTGTATGGTCATGCTGTTCCCGAATTTCACGCATTCGTTGAGCGACCAAATTTACTAATATGGGATTTGTCGGTTTCAGTTCGCTGAATTTTTTACAAAAAAATCACCATTTCAATCTTTTTCATTACCCCATAAAAGGGAAATCCGTTTTTTTGTTTATATTTGTAGACCAAACTTTCATGTATGCAGAAATTATGATAACTTTGTATCAATATAGCTCGGCATAGCCGACGGACATAACAATAACATATAGAGAGCAGCAACTCTTTATACCGCTCAGAAAATTTAGGCATTTTCACAAGTCAGGTATAGATGTTGCCAGTCCTTGTTATGTCCTGCCTTCGGGCAGGACTTGCAAGGGCGCGGTACACATTTCCTGACTTTAGGCCGCCTAAAGCCTTCTGAGAGGATTTGTTATCGCGTCCCTTGCTTTTTTTATGCCCTTGCGGGACGCGGATTCACACCAACGAAAACCGAAGAAAATGTCCCGTCGCATCCGATTCCGGAATTACCCGAAAGCCCAAAATCCCCATTATATTTTACTGCTCTGGCACAATACGGGCCGGACGTTCCTGCCGTTCGATTTCGCGCGGCAGGACGTCCGTTTTTGGGCCGGGGAGCGGGGGAACGCCCTCACGCCGCACGATCCGGCGCGGCGGGCGTCATAAGGCTCTCTGAGCGACACGTACAATCCCGCATTCCGGATGCAGCCGGCAGGCATTGCGCCGGAAGCGGTCCCTGAAATCTGGCAGCCGGGGCGGTCTCCGCATTGAATTCTTCCTAAAGTGAAGTTGCGTCACTTGTTCGGTCGGAACCGCCCCTTTTTCAAACCCAAAACCACGCGATGAACGAAGAGGACCCCGAATTCGAGAAGACCCTGCGGGCCATCAACCATTATTACATAACGCAGGTGGGCATCTGCACCGCGGCGCTGAGCAAACTGCGGTCGGCGGAGCTAAGCGACAAGAACATCATCATCCGGGCGATCATGTGCGACATGCCCGACTGCGGCGTCGAGACCGAAGCGTCGGCCGACGATTGCGGCGTCGATCTATGGGCCGACCGGGCGGAGTATGTGAACGAGACGTCGTTCAATCTCTACGTCACGCAGGCCGAGGAAAACGTGCTCTGGAACGCCGGGGAGAAAGGCCGGAAACCGGGGCGTCTGGCGGTTCCGCAGCAGCGGATCACGGTGCGGAGCGACGGGATGGGCACGGCGCCGGTCATTCCGCTCATCTACCTGACACTGCTGAGCGCCAAACTGCTGGCGATGGCGTTTCCCGACGGGTGCACGGACGCGGAATTATCCGGCTACAACGACGAGCGGACGATGGCGGCCCTGACGGACCGTGTGATGACGGTACTGGAGCAGCTGGCCCTGCGGGACGGGGAGGAGGAGACCCGAAGCCCGGCAAGCTGAGCGGGGACGGGCAGGGTAGAGTGCGGAGCAGGCGACGGGGAAACGGGCCGGGCCGGAACGCAGGGCAGGGACGCAGAGCAGGGACGCAGAGCAGGGACGCAGAGCAGGGACGCGAAGCGGGCGGCCGGGAAACAGGCGCCGGGGCCGCGGATGCAAACGGGAGGGGCGCAAGAGGGCGGGCGGAGACGGACGACGGAAGCGGGCAGCAAAGCGGGCGGCGAAAGCGGGCGGCGAAGCCGGCGAAATACGGCAGAAGAGATGAAAAGTGGGGTTCATGACCGATTTGAACCGCACTTTTCGTATATTTGCATCCTGTAAAAAGCCAATTCACCCCAAACAACAGCAAAAACAACCACCCATGTCGGAAACAAAAGTCTCTGCGGCGGCATTTGCAGATACGAAACCCCACTACAACATACTCGACGGATTGCGCGGCGTAGCGGCGCTGATGGTCGTCTGGTTTCACGTGTTCGAAGCCTTTGCGACAAGTCACGTCGATCAGAGAATCAACCACGGCTATCTGGCCGTCGATTTCTTCTTCATTCTGTCGGGGTTCGTGATCGGCTACGCCTACGACGACCGGTGGAAACGAATGACTGTGAGGGAGTTCGTCACGCGACGGTTCATCCGTCTGCATCCGATGGTGGTAATCGGCGCGGTGATCGGGGCTGTCATGTTCTACTTTCAGGGCTGCTCCGTATGGGACGTCTCGAAAGTCTCGGTGACGATGCTGCTGGCAGCGACCCTGATGAACGCCTGCATGATTCCGGCCACGCCCGGCATGGAGATCCGGGGCGTGACCGAAATGTTCCCGCTGAACGGTCCGAGCTGGTCGCTGTTTTACGAGTATATCGGCAACATCCTCTATGCGCTGTTCATCCGCAGGCTGCCGACCAAGGCGCTCGCAGCGCTGGTGCTGCTCGCCGGATGCGGACTGGCGGCGTTTGCCGTATGGGGTCCCTACGGCGACATATGCGCGGGGTTCTCGCTGACGGGCGACAACATAGCCGGAGGGTCCCTGAGGCTGTTGTTCTCGTTCTCGGCGGGACTGCTGATGTCGCGCGTATTCAGGCCCGTGAAGGTAAAGGGGGCGTTCTGGATATGCAGTCTGGGCGTCGTCGTCCTGCTGGCCGTGCCGCGAATCGGCGGAGAGGAAAACTACTGGATGAACGGGCTGTACGACACATTGTGCTTTGCGCTGGCCTTTCCGCTGCTCGTCTACCTCGGAGCGTCGGGCAAGACGACGGACAGGACGACCGCAAGGATATGCAAATTCATGGGAGACATATCGTATCCGCTCTACATGGTGCACTATCCGTTCATCTATCTGTACTATGCGTGGGTGAAAAACGGGAATCTGACCTTCGCGCAATCGCTGCCCGGCGCAGCGGCGCTGGTCATCGGGTCCGTGCTGCTGGCATACCTGTGCCTGAAACTGTACGACGAACCGGTGCGCAGGTTCCTGACGAAGCATCTCCTGCGCACGCAAAAGCCGGTACGGCAGACACCCTGAGCCACATAACACGAAACAGACCATGCACCGCATCCGCCTCGCCATCCTCCTGTTCCTGTGCGTCTCAGCCGCAGGCTGCCAGCCCGTTCCCGGCGTTCTGCTCGACGCCGAAGCGATCGTCATGGAGCACCCTGACAGCGCCGCACGGCTGCTGGAGGGCGTTCCGGCTCCGGAGAAAAGACTCTCCCGGCGCAACTATGCGCATTATGCGCTGGTGCTGACCCAAGCCCGGTGGCTCGCGGGGGAGAACATGATCGACGACACGCTTTCGGACGTAGCCCTCGACTATTACCGCACCCACACCGACGATTTCGCCGCAGCGCACAAGGCCTATTATTATGCGGCCAAGATCGCCAATCAGCGCAGGCAGCCGGAGGTGGCGATGACGCTGCTGCTCAAAAGCCGCGACATGCTGCCCCCGAAAGGGGAGTGGCGGCGGCGTTACGTCGTGGAGACTTGGCTCGGCGTATTCTGCGGCCAGCAGCATCTCTTCGAGGAGAAGATACGTCATGCGCAGCAGGCGTACGCCTACGCGGACAGCATGAAGCGTTACGACTGGATGTGCATATCGCTCGGCGACATGGCGCACGCCTATATGGGGCTGGACAATTATGACAGCATGGAATACTATGCGCTCAAGGCGCTCAGGCTCGCCGAAGAGAAGGGCATAACCGAAAACACCTCCCCGAAGTGGGCCATGCTGATCGAAAGCGCCCTGAAACGGAAAGAGTACCGCAAGGCCGAAGAGTATTGGGAAAAGGGGTTCGGGCACGCCCCGGCATGGACCCGGTATTCATGGCTGAGCACCAAGGCCGACATCTGCAACCGCACGGGCCGCTACGACACGGCGCTGGAGCTGACAGACAGTTCCCGCCGCATGTGCGCCGACACGACGCACCTCACCTCGCGGGCGTTATGGGCGCTCAACACCTCGAACGCATGGGAGGGGAAAGGCGACGCGGCAAGAAGTCTCGAAGCCCTGAAGCAGTACATCCGGCTCAAGGACTCGATCGACGAGAAGGTGCACAGCGCCGAAGTGCTCAATATCCGCAAACTCTGGCGTTACGAACAGCTCAAAACCCAGAACGCCGCCCTTCAAAGCCAGAAACAGCACCGCGAACGCATCGTCTACGAGACGATTCTGATTTGCGCGGCGCTCATGCTGCTCGGCGCATGGTTGGGACTGCGCATGTGGCACCGCGCCAAATTGCGGGAATTCGCCCAGCAAAAGCGCATCCTGCGGCAGGAAAACGAACTCGACGCCATGCGGCGCAAGGAGGAACACCTGCGCACGACCTTTTTCCGCCAGCTCAACAGCCGTTTCATCGCGCAGGTCCGGCAGGGCGGGGAGAGCAGGAAATGCCGCATGTCGGACGAAGACTGGAAGACGATCTTCACCCATGCCGACGCCGTATTCGACAATTTCACGGTCCGTCTCCGCGGGCAATTCCCGGCGCTGAACGAGGAGGACATCCGCTATTGCTGTATGGTGCGCATGCACCTGTCGCAGGCCGAAATCGCGAGCGTCGTCTGTCTGGAAAAGGATTCGGTGAAAAAACGGCTGAAGCGCATCCGCACCGAGAAGCTGGCTTCCGCGAAGGGTTCGACGCTGGAGGAGATCCTCTCGCGGCTGTAAAATATACCCCCGGCTGCCGCCCCCGACGAATGGAAACAGCAGGCGGTCAGTCTGTTGAAAAACGCCCCGTACATTGCGATATCCCCCTGCAAACCTCCGGAAATAGCCGCGGGGCGTTTAACTTTGCACACGAAACAAGCCCTGCAATCCGGCTCCCGCAGCAGACCCGGAGAGACATACGGCAAGATTTACTAATCCCAAATTCATAGAAAAAAATGCAGAAATTCAACTACACCCCCAGCAACCCGTTCAGCGGCTCGGTCTCCTCGCTGGCCATCGGAGCAGGCATGGTCGTCGTACCTTTGGTCTATCCCTTCGGCATCCGCATCGGCCGCATGCGCATCCTCGGCCCGACGGCCGTCACGATCATCTTCGTGATCGGCGGTCTCGCGCTGCTGGCATTCACGGTCCGCGAAATCATGCAGGCCCGCAAACTCATCGCCCAAGGCGGCGAGATCACCGTGGAGGGCGGCAAGGTGACGATTCCCGTCGTCCGGAAAAAAGAGGTCGTCAACGAGTCGTTCCTGCTTTCGGAGGTGGAATACACCAAATTCGACGAGGAGGAAAACGAATTCAAAATTTCGCTGCCCGCCGACCATCACGTCATCCGCGGCGCGTTTTTCGAAAACGCGGAGGCGTTCGACGCGTTCAAGTCCATTTTCGACAAATAGCATTGCCGGCCGGAAATTCCGGCCGGTCTGCAAACACGACGTACGGAAACCTGCGCCGCTGAAACTTACCGTATAAAACAAAACTCAAACGAATATGACAATGCGCCCAATTATCAGACTCCTCGCCGCAGCCGTCGCCGCTGCCGCAACGATCCAGTCCTGCTCCACCCTGACCGGTTATCCGACCGACGCCGAAGCCAGCTACGCCAAGGCCATCGAACTGACGAAAAAGAGCGTGGACACCGACAAATTCAAAATCTACTCGCTTTCGATCATGGAGGGAGAAACGCTCTCCGACAACCTGTTCCTCGTGACGGTGAAACTGGTGAACAAGGACGATCAGGCATTCAGCCAGAGCTACTACATGAACGGTCTGGAGCCTACCGACCTGCGCGACGTACAGAGCACGTTCGAAGCTCCCGAATACGAAACGACCGTCGGCATCGACCTGTCGGAACTCGATCCCGCCCGGATCGCCGCCCAGATCGCCCAAGCCAAAACGATGCTTCCCGAAGGACACTCCTACAAATCGGTAGGCCGCTACGAAATCGAGGAGGAGGTTCCGGCCGGCAATTCCGCATTCAACCGCAACCGCAAACCGGGCCAACAGCACACCTCGTTCATCGTCCGCTTCACCGAGGACGGCAAGGAAACGGAGAGCAGCGCGGGCAAAACCTCGTACATATATTACGAAGCCAAAGTGACCGTGGGGCCGGACGGCACGCTCACGATCGAAGAAAATTGAGATTTCGATCCGAAAAAACGGGAAGTTTCCCGTTTTTTTTCTAATTTTATATCCCGATGCCCCGCCGGGACATTCCGATAATACCAAAACTATGAAAACTACACACTCATTCGTCGCTCCGGTACTGAACTCCACGCAGAGCAAAGTCAATACGGAGGCCTATGAGCAGGCTATCGACAACTATAACGAGGGCAAACACCTCGAAGCGTTCCGATTGCTGCTCGATCACCTGAACCCGGAATTCCGCACGAAATACGGCAACGCCGAAGGTACGGAATTCCATATTCCCCACGGTTCGATTCTGGTAAACATCCGCATCGGGGAGGGGAAGCTGCACATAAGCGCGGACTTTCTGGAGCTGCCCGAAAAGGGCCACGTCGCCTTGCTGCGTCAGGTCGCCGACCTGAACATCAACCGGCTGATGCTGCCGCGCTTCCGCAAGGAGGGCGACAAGCTGAAGATGGAATACGTGTGCCCGCTCTCGCAGAGCCATCCGCACAAGCTTTATTTCATCCTGCGCAACATCTGCCATATCGGCGACCGCTACGACGATGAATTCTGCGCCAAATTCGGCGCCAAGCGCAGTTACGAACCGCAGGTGACGCCTTATTCCGAGGAAGAGGTGACGCGGGTCCACGAGGCGGTGCGGCAGACCTGCCGCGAAACGCTCGAAGCCGTGAAGGAGTATGAGGCGGAACGCAAATACGGCTACTCATGGAACGTGATCGACATCGCGCTCTACAAGATTTCCTATTTCGCCCAGCCGCAGGGCCAGCTGATGAACGACCTCGACAAGGCCGTCGATGACATGGACAAGGAGCTGCCCGTAGCCGAGCTGGTGACCAAAGGCAAGGCGTTTCTTGAACGCCTGCTGGCGATGCCCCGCGAAGAGCTGGCGCGCGACCTCTATTTCGTCGATACGCTGGTTTCGGCCAAACGCCGCTCGTCGCTGAACAACGTGCAGGAGAATTTCAAGGAGGTCTACAAGGAGGCCGCGGATGCCATCGAAGCGGAGAACTACGAACGGAGCGCGGTGCGCATACTCTACAAGTTCTATGAGATGTACTTCTACAACGACGTGCAGGACGACCTGAACGCCGTGATCGCCAATGCGCTGCGCAAATCGGCCGGAAAGTCGATGGAGGAGGCGTCGGAGATTCTGTTCGAAGCGCTCGAAAAGGTGATGGACGACGATCTGACGACGGACGACGACGACGAGGAGACCGGAGAGCAGGGAGCCGCCGCGGCCGCAGCCGTGGAACAGGTACAGCAGATGGCAGCCGCCATGCAGGGCGAGATCGTTCAGATGCAGGCCGCCATGCAACAGGCGCTGATGAAGGGCGACATGGCCGAATACATGCGTCTGGCGCAGGAATTCCAGCAGAAAATGATGGAACAGGCACTCGGACAACAAAAATAACAGCTCAAAATCCGTATATCCATGGAACATAACAATATCTACAGGTCGGTATTCAAAGTAACCCACTCAGGCGGCTCCGGCAGTTGTTTCTACCTGAAAAACTACGATCTTTTCGTAACGAATTACCATGTGGTCGAAGGGTACCGCACCGTCGCCGTACACGACAACGACCGCAATCCCTATCTGGCGAAGGTCGTGCTGGTCAATCCGGCGCTGGACATCGCCCTGCTGGCCGCCGAAGGCGACTTCTCGGCGCTGCCCGAAATGACGCTCGCAGCGGACGACTCGCTGAAAGCCGTGACCAAGCTGACCAGCGTGATCAACAGCGTACCCACCCAGGCGGGCATCTTGACGTACACGGGCGCGGCACAGTCCCCCTCGTGGAACGGGTACGACACGGAGAAGCTGACCATCGGCGGAACGACCAGCGGCACCAACGCAGGCAGCTACGCTGCGACCTTCACGCCCAAGGAGGGCTACGAGTGGGCCGACGGCACCAAGACCGCCAAGAGCGTGACATGGACGATCAGCAAGGCCAGCCTGTCCGTACCCGCGCAGAGCGGGACGCTGACCTACACGGGAAGCGCACAGTCTCCCCAGTGGAGCAACTACGACAGCAATAAGCTGACCATCGGCGGGACGAGCACCGCCACCAACGCGGGAAGCTATGCCGCGACCTTCACGCCGAAGGCCAACTACCAGTGGTCCGACGGCAGCACCAGCGCCAAGAGCGTGACCTGGGCCATCGGCAAGGCGGCGGGCAGTTTGACGCTGGCGAAGAGCAGCGTGACGCTGAACATCTCCTCGCTGACGGAGAGCGTGGCCGTGACCCGCGCGGGCGACGGCGTGATCAGCGCCACGTCCAGCAACACCGCCACGGCAAGGGTGGAGGTGAGCGGCACCAGTGTGAAGATCACCGGCCTCAAGGCGGGCACCGCTAAGATCACTGTGAAGGTGGCGGCGGGCACCAACCACACCGCGCCCAGCGACAAGACCATCAACGTGACGGTCAGCCTGCCCGACACGAGCCTGGCGAACAACACGCCGGACATCATCGCGGCGGCGGCCAAGTCCGGCCAGGCGGCGAACTATTGGAGCGTGGGCGACAAGGTGGGTATCGCGGTCAATGGCTCTTTCGGAGGACTGAGCTATAACAACACCGTGTACGCCTTCATCCTGGGCTTCAACCACAACAGCAGCGTGGAGGGCGGAAACAGCATCCACTTCCAGTTCGGCAAGACGGCGGCTGGTGTGGACATCGCGTTCGTGAACAGCTACGGCTCGACCGGCACGGGCTTCTGCATGAACACCAGCAACACCAACTCCGGCGGATGGAACAACAGCTATATGCGCAAGACCATCTGCCCGGCGTTCCTGGCGGCCCTGCCGACGGCCTGGCAGAACATCATCGCGGCCTGCACGAAGTACAGCGACAACACGGGCGGCGGCTCCAACACCGCAAGCTATGTGACTGCGACCTCGGACAAAATCTGGCTGCTGAGTGAGATGGAGGTCCAGGGCACGAGAAGCTACGCCAACAGCGCCGAGGCGAACTACCAGAAGCAGTACGACTATTACAAGAACGGTAATAGCAAGGTCAAGTACCAGCACACGGCAACGACGACCGCCTGCCTCTGGTGGCTCCGCTCCGTGCGTGCGAGCTACGCGCACTACTTCTGCTTTGTGGGCACGGACGGGTCTGCGGGCGACGGCGGCGCCGACTTTTCGCGTGGCTTCGCGCCGGGCTTTAAGGTGGCCTAATCCAAAATCAGGCATCGAAAGTGGAGCGGTGGGGGCGCAAGCCCCTACCAGCGAAACGCCAAGCACCGAGTACCCAAATCAGCACAGGCCCCATCCGGCGGGAGCGGCAACGCTCCTGCCGGTGAGGGCAGCAAACCGGAAGGGAGAACAGCGAAATGGCAGTATACAAATCGCGGCGCAAGGACGCGGCGGCGCAATTTGTGGCAGACGCGCGAGAGCTGCGGAAGGCCACGGTGCGCATCGCGCGGAAGTTTCCGGCCAGCTACAAGTACGTGACCACGGGGCCGCTGCTGCAACTGGCGAGCGAGGTCTACATGAACGCGCTCAAGGGAAACAGCATCTACGTCCACAAGGACATGAGCGAGCGGGACTACGAGCTACGGCACCGCTATCTGGCGGCGGCCACGGCCAGCGCCGACGCGCTGCTGGGCGAGATCACCTTCTGCTATGAGCTGGTGGACGACGGCAACAACTTCTTCCGCAACAAGGAGGAGTACGAGCGGACGTTCCAGACCTGGACGACATTGGCGAACAATGCGCTGTCGCGCCTGCGGGGTGTGATGGACAGCGACAAACGCCGGTGGAATGGGTACATGAGAGACCGGAAAGCAAAAACACCATAAATCCCCGTAGGGCAAGTTCTGACGGCCACGCCTGCAACTGGTGGCTCCGCTCCGTGAATGCGAGCAACACGAACAACTTCTGCAATGTGAACACGGACGGGTCTGCGAACAACAACAACGCCTACAATTCGAATGGCTTCGCGCCGGGATTTAAGAACAACCTGGGGCCTGAACAAGTAGCGAACTGCGAAGCTGTGCCCCAAACCTTAAAGGAGAACTTGACCCTTGGAGACTGGCCCGCCATGCGCGGGCTTCATTCCTTAAATCACCACTCGATACGGAGGCCCGGACGCTTCTTGCATGGCCGGGGATTTACGGCGGCGTTGCCCCGGCTCCATGAGCAACCGTTATGCAGCTACTTCAAACCGCTGCGGCAGACGACGCAGGTGCGGGAGGTCATGCACCCCGCAAACCGCGCGCC
>OFSD01002844.1_pt1 | contig 10580 bp, 7 predicted proteins | sample 1543191 | NCBI WGS metagenome assembly OFSD01 (sample SAMN04209221, study PRJEB22552) | human gut metagenome | biome: gut; material: feces | host: Homo sapiens | place: USA: Oklahoma
CAAAAGAAAAAAAGTACAGAACAAACTCGAATGTTTGTTCTGTACTTTTTTCTTAATCATTCAGATTCCGTGAAGACCTGTCTTTATGAAGTTCCGTCATATAATTGTACCAGATATCCAACGGATAGGTGGCTCCCGACAGAGAGTGGGTACTGCGCGGAGAATCAAATCCTACCCACACGCCGGTGGTATAGTAAGCTGTATAGCCAACAAACCATCCATCGATATTGTCGTTGGTAGTTCCGGTCTTTCCGGCACAGGGCATATTGGTCAGTGCTTTTCCATGGGCGGTTCCACGAGTCAGAACTCCTTCCAGAATGTTGGTCATCTCATGAGCAGCCGAAGACTGATAGACCTGCTTCTCTTCTGTTTCCGGCCTGACGACCACATTGCCCTTACTGTCAGTGATCAGGGTGACGCAGGTTGGCTGACGGAACACACCTTCATTTTCCAGAGTCGCGTAAGCGGAAGTCATCTCCAGACAGCTTGCACCTTTACTCAATCCACCCAGTGCAGCGGATAACACATAATCGCTGTCCTGGATTGATGAAAAATTCATATTCAACAGATACTGAAGCCCCACCTCCGGTGTCAGTTCCCGGAACAGTTTATATGCAACCGTGTTCTTGGACTGTTCCACTGCAGTCCGAAGCGATATGGCTCCGGAATAATTTCCTGCATTGGAAGGTCCATCCGGCTCCTTGGAATCGACCACCGTGGAAGAAGCCGTGTAGCCACGCTCCAATGCCGGCGTGTAGACGATCAATGGCTTGATGGAGCTTCCCGGCTGACGGAAGCTTAAGTAAGCCCGGTTATAATCCGCAGACACATCATCCTGGCTGCGTCCTCCTACAATAGCAGTGACCAGACCAGTCGTGTTGTCAATGGTGACAGCTGATGCCTGCAGCGCATAGGAACCGTTGTTATTTCTCGTATTATAATCTTCCAGTTCCGTATCTACCGTCGTCTGTAGCAGTTCCTGCGCTTCCATATCAATGGAGGTATAGACCTTGTAACCATTGTTGTACAGCATATCATGACAGGTATCATAATCCTTCCCCGTCACTTCCATCAATGCTCTCGTTGCACATTCATAGATATACGTATGTGCCCATGTACGGGTGTAGGACGGGCTGTACGGATTCAGCGTGATCTTCTCATTTACCGCATCCGTATATTGCTGCTCATTGATGATCCCGTCATCCAGCATATTCTGAAGGATCAGATTCCGGCGCTCTATCGTCTTGTCCGCATGAGTCAGCGGATCATAGATACTTGGATTGTTGGGAATTGCGCATAAAAATGCCGTTTCCGACAGATCCAGGTCAGACACACTGCGGCTGAAATATTTTTGACTGGCAGCCTCAATACCATAACATCCATTGGAAAAATAAATATTATTGATGTAAAATTCCAGCAGCTCGTCTTTGGAATATTCCCGTTCCATAGCATGGGCGATAAAGATCTCCTCCACTTTACGTTCCCAGCGGATGGTATGAGTCAGATAAATATTTCTCACCAGCTGCTGGGTGATCGTACTGCCTCCCTGGGTGATTCTCCCCTTTCCAAGCAGTGAAGTCACCGCACGCACAATAGCGAATGGATCAGAACCATGGTGCATGTAAAACCTCTTATCCTCAATACTGACAAATGCCTGTTTTACCAGTTCTGGAATCTGGTCAGAAGTCAGATAAATAATATTTTTATCGTTCTGCAGCAATGCGATCCGGTTGCCGTCGGAATCATAGACTTCCCCCACCTGCCCGGTCTGAAAATCACTGGCAGATGACTCCCTGGCAACGGTCTGTGCTTCCAGATACAGAGAAAATACTTTCTGTGGATATCCTGCCACAAAAAACAGTCCGATCGCACCAAGTACAATACACAATACACAGATCTGTGTCAGATGAAACACAAAACTGTTCATGTTCTTGCGGGAATGCTTCTTTGTTGTGGTCTTTTTGTGTTGTGATTTTTTATGATGTGTCCTTTTCTTTGTCTGTTTATCAGGTAAATGTTCGTTCTCCATAATCGGCCCCTTTATTATTTCTCTATTATTTTGTGATTTCATCACTCAATAATTTCGCCGTTCGTCAAGAGTGAGCAAACACTCTTTGACTCTCTTGCGTTCATTATTTCATATTTTGGCAGGAAGTTCAACCATGGCAGAACAAGATTTCTATACTTCTGCGGTGCAGTCTGTTATAATAAAAGCCACTTACAGACGGAGGACTGACTGTGAACTACGTGATTTCAGATATTCATGGCTGCTATGAGCAGTACATGAAATTATTAGATAAAATTCATTTTTCAGAGAGAGATACTTTATATCTGCTGGGAGATCTGGTAGACCGTGGACCTGAGTCCATGGAAGTGGTCAAGGACGTGATGCGGCGAAAAAATGTGGTGACGATCATGGGCAACCATGACTACCGGGCACTGCGGATCCTGGAGCGTTTCGATATCGGCGAGACACCGAACCCACATGGAACCATCATCAATTCCGAGGATCTGCTGACCTGCAAATACTGGATCAAAGACGGCGGAAAGTCAACGGCACAGGGATTCTTAAATATGAGCCTTCATGAACGAAGTGAATTTCTGGATTATTTTCGGAAGATGCCTTCTTATCAGAAAGTGACAGCCGCAGACAAAACTTACATTCTGGTTCATGGCGGCATCCGTGATTTTGAAGAGTCGAAACCTCTGGAACAATATAAACTTCAGGACTTTATCTACGAACGGACCGATTATGAAAGACGATATTATTCCAATCCTTCCATCTATCTGGTGACCGGACACACCCCCACCCAGCTGATCCGGAAAGATATGGAACCACTGATCTACGAAGGTGCCGGACATATCGCCGTGGACTGCGGCTGTGTCTTCGGAGGAAAACTGGCCGCCTATTGCCTGGAGACAGGAGAATGCACCTATGTGGAAGGACATGAGAAATAGTATTTGGCTGGCATAATCAATTCTTCCAATAATCTAGAAGAAACAGATAGAAATGCCGTGCCGCTGGCAACAGGTCTTGGCTGGGTTTGCGCGAACATTTTCTGGGGTGTGATGAAAAGGAAGAGTTGATGCGGCGAAAACTCTGATTTATGGTCTGCATATGTCACAGGTGACAATAATCTTGCGAAAAACAAAAAAATATGTTATAAATAACATAAAACAAAATATATTAAATATGTGCTTTGTGACATAATTTTTAATAAATAGGATAAAATATGTTATACTTAACATGGAAGGAGATTTTGTATATGGCAGACTATGATTTTAATTCAATTTTCGAACAGATAAATAATTTAAAGAAACCAACTACACAAACCGAAGAAGTACGTCCAGAAAAGGATGAATTACGTGAAGTGCTTAACAGTGTATCGGATGAGATAAAAAGAGTCATGAACGAAAATAACTTTACGCAGGAGGATTTGTGCCGCATTACCGGGATGTCACAGTCAAACATCAGTAAGATACAGAACAGTAAGGTGATTCCGAAAATAGAGACATTACAGAAAATTGCGGTAGCGACTCATACAAGACTTGTCATAAGTTTTGAAAGCAGGGAAGAGGAGGAGTAAGGATGGCTGGTATTAAGCTGATTGAGATTAATCAATTCAGAGGAATCAGAAAATTAGCTGTTTCTGATTTTTCCAGAATCAATCTTATTGTAGGTGACAACAATTGTGGAAAAACCACGTTTTTAGAGGCGATTCAACTGCTGTTCACTAATGCTCAGATGGGTTCTGTAAAAAACATCATAAAGCAGAGAACGGTACTGAATCCGAATGACACAAGCTTTTATGTATCTTTCATCAATATGTTTAATGCGAATCAGAAGGATGAGTTGCTTAATTTTGATATCTATGCTGAAAGTGATAAAGACTCAATAGAATTTGAGATAGAAGGTCATGAGAGAAAAGTATCCGGAGATGATGCACTTCAGATTTCGGCAATGTCTGCACGACAGAAAATGACGAAATCATATTCTTTTTTACCGGAAACAGCAAAGATATTTGATGGAAGCATAATCACTCAAAATAGTAAGAAGACGATAGAAAAAAGGATTCGGCTTACCTCACTGGATAGTACAATTCTCGGACCGATGGTCAAGAAGGAAGTTCAATATATTTCTTCTTTTGGACATTTAAGATATGATCTTTTGAAAAATATCGTTGATAATGCGGAATATAAAAAACTGGCTATTAGTATTTTGAGGCAGTTTGACGAATCGATTGTTGATATTTGCTATACAAAAACAGATGATGGTGCTTTCCTTGAGTCCGTTATTACAGCAGACGGAGTTAATATGCCATTTTCTGTTTATGGTGATGGTATTAAGAAAATACTGTATATTTTAAATAAATTATTTGATGCAACAGATTCGATATTGCTGATTGATGAGATCGAGACCGGATTGCATAAGAAGTATTATGACGAACTGTTTCCTGTTGTTTTTGAACTGGCTAAAAAGCTTAATGTTCAGTTATTTATCGCAACCCATAGTATGGAAGCAATTGATGCGATATTAGCTTATGGAAAATATGATGAAATGAAAGAGAAAGATCCGATTAAGGTCATTACATTAAAGAAAATAGATGCAAAGGATGGAAAGGGAAGTAATGTAGTTGCCAGAAATGTTACTGGCAAATATGTATACGATAATCGAAAAGCGTTTGAATTCGAGGTACGCCTATGATGACAGAATTAATGCTTGTTGAAGGTGTATCAGATGTTCAACTGATTAGTTACTACTTGCAAAATGTGTATGGCTGGAAACATGAGAAAGATAATCATCTGGGAATTCTTCCGATGGATGTGCACGATCACATAGAAAATCTTTCTAAAGATGAAAATCATCTCATTCTATGTGGAGTAGGAGGAAATGGGAAATTTGCCCATTTCGTAGAAGTACATCGTATAAACAATATGCTTGTAGAGAGCGATATTTCTTCTGTCATGGTTGTAACGGATCGTGACGCAGATCCTGTTTCTAAAATAGGAAGAACTATAAATAATTCTTTTGAGAATATCACATTCAAAGCTGGCGAATGGAATAGTAATAACATACAGGATTCTTTTGGCCAGCCGAAAATGATAGGTACATATCTTTTGATTGTACCTGCAGATAAAAAGGGAGCATTGGAAGCTGTAATAATAGATGCGCTTAAGGATATTCCAGAAGAAAAAGAATTGATACAGGAAGTAATCTTGTTCATTGATTCTTTAAAGAGCAAGCTTGTGCCGGATTTAGAACAAATGAATAAGGCCAATAAGGCTACAGTAGGAACATTTTTCAGTGTACGAAATCCTAAGCATGCTATGAGATCGTTTGCTTCATTTGTTGCGACAATAGATTGGACAAAATCAGAATCCTTAAAAAATTTGTTTGTACCATTTGAATTGTTGGGGCGGAACAGATAGGATTCGACAGAAGGAAAAAGTACAGAACAAACATTCGAGTTTGTTCTGTACTTTTTTTCTTTTGAATGATATACTTGGTGAGTAACAATACTAGGAACAGAAACAAAGATCAATCAGGAGAAGACAATGGATCACTTCAAATTAGTATCTGAATATCAACCTACCGGAGACCAGCCACAGGCCATTGATCAGCTGGTGAAGGGATTTGAGGAGGGCAATCAGTTCGAGACGCTGCTTGGCGTGACGGGATCAGGAAAGACATTTACCATGGCAAATGTGATCCAGAAGCTGAACAAGCCGACGCTGCTGATCGCCCATAATAAAACACTGGCTGCACAGTTATATGGAGAGATGAAGGAGTTCTTTCCGGAAAATGCGGTGGAATATTTTGTTTCGTATTACGATTATTATCAGCCGGAGGCGTATGTGCCTTCCAGCGATACTTATATAGCAAAGGATTCGTCTATCAATGATGAGATCGATAAGCTGCGTCTGTCGGCAACGGCGGCACTAATCGAACGGCGGGATGTGATCATCGTCTCCAGTGTATCCTGCATCTATGGACTAGGTGAGCCGGAGAACTTTGAGAAGATGATGGTATCTCTGCGGCCTGGCATGGAGCGGGATCGGGATGAGATCCTGCGGGCACTGATCGACATTCAGTATGACCGGAATGAGATGGATTTCAAGCGTGGTACCTTCCGTGTCCGCGGGGATGTGGTGGAGATCTTTCCGGCGGCATCCACGGATACTGCAGTTCGCGTGGAATTCTTCGGAGACGAGATCGAGCGGATCACCGAGATCGATGTACTGACTGGCGAGATCAAAGGAGAGCTTGAGCATGTGGCGATCTTCCCGGCATCTCACTATGTAGTACCCGGAGATCAGATCAAGCGGGCAGTGGTGGAGATTGAAAAAGAACTGGATGAACGGGTGCGTTATTTTAAGAGTGAGGACAAGCTGCTGGAAGCCCAACGGATCGCAGAGCGTACCAACTTTGATATCGAGATGTTAAAGGAGACGGGATTCTGTTCGGGAATCGAGAACTATTCCAGACATCTGGCAGGTCTGAAACCAGGACAACCGCCGCACACACTGATGGATTATTTTCCCGATGATTCTCTGATCATCATTGATGAGTCCCACAAGACCATTCCACAGATCCGCGGAATGTATTTTGGAGATCAGAGCCGGAAAAACACGCTGGTGGACTATGGATTCCGTCTGCCGTCTGCCAAGGATAACCGTCCATTGAATTTTGAAGAATTTGAGAGTAAGATCAATCAGATGCTGTTCGTGTCGGCAACGCCGGGAGACTATGAGGCGGAGCATGAGCTGTTGAGAGCGGAACAGATCATCAGGCCTACCGGTCTTCTGGATCCGGAGGTGTCTGTGCGTCCAGTGGAAGGACAGATTGATGATCTGATCGGGGAGATCCGCAAGGAAGTAGAAGGAAAACACAAGGTGCTGATCACCACCCTGACCAAGCGGATGGCAGAAGATCTGACTGATTATATGAAGGAACTGGGCATTCGGGTGAGGTATCTTCACTCGGATGTGGATACCCTGGAACGAATGGAGATCATCCGGGATATGCGTCTGGATGTGTTTGACGTGCTAGTGGGTATCAACCTGCTTCGTGAAGGTCTGGATATTCCGGAGATCACGCTGGTAGCGATCCTGGATGCGGACAAGGAGGGATTTCTGCGTTCGGAGACATCCCTGATCCAGACCATTGGACGTGCGGCACGTAACAGCGAAGGTCATGTCATCATGTATGCGGACAACATGACGGATTCCATGAGGCTGGCTATCGAGGAGACCAACCGTAGACGGGAGATCCAGAAGGCATACAATGAGGAACATGGTATCACACCGCAGACCATTCACAAGGCAGTGCGCGATCTGATCCGTATATCTAAGGAAGTGGCCCAGGACGACCTGAAGTTTGAGAAGGATCCGGAATCCATGAGTCCGAAAGAACTGAAGAAACTGATCGAGCAGATCCAGAAGAAGATGAAGAAAGCAGCGGCGGATCTGGATTTTGAGACTGCAGCAGCCCTGCGTGATCAGATGATCGAACTGAAGAAGCTGCAGAATGAGGAGTAAGAATGTCTGAAGAGAGAAGAAAATTTATAAAGATTCGAGGTGCCAATGAGCACAATCTGAAAAATATCAGTCTGGAGATCCCCAGAAATGAGCTGGTGGTTCTGACGGGTCTGTCCGGTTCGGGAAAATCTTCCCTGGCCTTTGATACGATCTATGCGGAAGGGCAGAGACGTTATATGGAGTCCTTATCCTCCTATGCCCGTCAGTTCTTAGGACAGATGGAGAAGCCGGACGTTGAGAGTATTGAAGGACTGTCTCCGGCCATTTCCATTGATCAGAAATCCACCAACCGTAATCCAAGATCTACGGTGGGAACAGTGACGGAGATCTATGATTATTTCCGTCTGCTCTATGCAAGGATCGGCACACCACACTGTCCCAAATGCGGCAGAGAGATCCACAAGCAGAGTGTGGATCAGATGGTGGATCAGGTCATGGCGCTGCCAGAGAGAACGAAGATCCAGCTGCTGGCTCCGGTGGTCAAAGGCCGGAAGGGTGAGCATGTGAAAGTGCTGGAAAAAGCCAGAAAGAGCGGATTTGTCCGTGTGAAGATCGATGGACATCTGTATGATCTGTCCGAGGAGATCAAGCTGGAGAAAAATAACAAGCACCTCATTGAGATCGTGGTAGACCGTCTGGTAGTAAAGCCGGGGATTGAGAAACGTCTGGCAGACTCAATTGAAACAGTGCTTGGACTGTCGGATGGACTATTGGTGGTGGAAGTGATCGACGGGGAGATTCTGACCTTCAGTTCCAGCTATGCCTGCCCGGATTGTGGTATCAGCATTGAGGAAGTGGAGCCAAGAAGTTTTTCCTTCAACAATCCCTTTGGTGCCTGCCCGGAGTGTTCCGGACTTGGTTACAAGATGGAATTTGACGAGGATCTGATGATTCCGGATAAAGCTTTGAGTATTGCAGAGGGAGCCATCCAGGTAATGGGATGGCAGTCCTGTACGGATCCGTCCAGCTTTACCTATGCGATCCTGAAAGCACTGTCAGAGGCCTATGACTTTGACCTGAATACTCCTTATGAGGAACTGCCGGAGGAGATCCGTCATATGCTGATCCATGGAACTGATGGCAGAGAGGTGATGGTCCATTATAAAGGGCAGAGAGGTGAAGGCATCTATCCGGTAGCATTTGAAGGATTGATCAAGAATTGTGAGAGACGGTATCGCGAGACGGGTTCCGACATCATGAAGCAGGAGTATGAGAGCTTTATGAGGATCACGCCCTGCCGTGCATGTAAAGGACAGCGACTGAAACCGACTTCACTGGCGGTGACTGTCTGTGATAAAAATATTTTTGAGGTGACAGATCAGTCGGTGCGGGATCTGCAGCAGTTTCTGGAACAGATGACACTCACTCATCAACAGGAGTTGATCGGCGGACAGATCCTGAAAGAAATTCGTGCAAGAATCCGATTCCTGATGGATGTGGGTCTTGATTATCTGTCCCTGACCCGTGCTACCGGAACCCTGTCCGGCGGTGAAGCCCAGCGTATCCGTCTGGCAACTCAGATCGGTTCTGGGCTGGTAGGCGTTGCTTATATTCTGGATGAGCCAAGTATCGGACTTCATCAGAGAGATAATGACAAGCTGCTGCGAACCCTGTGCCGTCTGCGGGATCTGGGCAATACAGTGATCGTGGTTGAACATGACGAGGATACCATGCTGGCAGCAGATTATATTGTGGATATCGGACCGGGAGCAGGAGAACACGGTGGACAGGTGGTTGCCACCGGTACAGCCAGAGAGCTGATGGAGAATCCGGCATCTGTGACCGGAGCGTACCTTAGCGGCCGTCTGCAGATCCCGGTGCCTGAGACCAGACGGACACCGACGGGGTGGATGACCGTCCGTGGCGCAAGAGAGAATAATCTGCGGAATATTGATGTGCGGTTTCCGCTGGGAGTGCTGACTTGTGTGACAGGTGTGTCAGGATCTGGCAAGAGTTCACTGGTCAATGAGATTCTTTATAAGACGCTGGCGAAGACCTTGAACCGGGCAAGAACCATTCCGGGCAAACATCGCACTGTTGAAGGTATGGAGCAGCTTGACAAGGTAATCTGCATCGATCAGTCTCCCATCGGAAGAACGCCCCGGTCCAATCCGGCTACCTACACCGGTGTATTTGATATGATCCGGGACCTGTTCGCATCTACATCGGATGCAAAAGCCAAGGGTTACAAAAAAGGACGGTTCAGCTTTAACGTAAAGGGCGGCCGCTGCGAAGCCTGCTCCGGTGATGGAATTATCAAGATCGAGATGCATTTTCTGCCGGATGTCTATGTGCCATGTGAAGTCTGCCAGGGAAAACGGTATAATCGGGAGACTTTGGAAGTAAAATATAAAGGAAAGAGCATCTACGATGTGCTGGAGATGACAGTGGAGGAAGCACTGGACTTTTTCGAAAATGTGCCGTTTGTCCGAAGAAAGATCCAGACGCTCTATGATGTGGGACTTTCCTATATTAAGCTGGGGCAACCGTCCACTACATTGTCAGGTGGAGAGGCACAGCGGATCAAGCTGGCTACCGAGCTGAGTCGAAGAAGTACAGGTAAGACGGTATATATTCTGGATGAGCCTACCACAGGTCTTCATTTTGCAGATGTGCATAAGCTGACCGAGATCCTCCAGAGACTGGCAGAAGGCGGCAATACGGTGATCGTTATTGAACACAATCTGGATGTGATCAAGACTGCTGATTATATCATTGATATGGGACCGGAAGGCGGAGACCGTGGCGGCACAGTGATCGCCCAGGGTACCCCGGAAGAGATCGTAAAGGTGAAAAAATCCTACACCGGATACTATGTGAAAAAGATGCTGGAGAAGGAGTTACGATAACTATTCAGCCTCCATTTGCAAAAATTCGACAAATAGTCGATGATATTTGCATGGTTCTGAATAGTTATAAAAATTAATATTTACCCTCTATGAAAATGGGAAAAATTCAGTTATAATATGATATATATGACTAAAAGAGCGTGTAGAGTCAAGACTTATAGATAGATACCATCGGAAAGGGGTAATAAAAAA
>OFSD01002846.1_pt1 | contig 10568 bp, 7 predicted proteins | sample 1543191 | NCBI WGS metagenome assembly OFSD01 (sample SAMN04209221, study PRJEB22552) | human gut metagenome | biome: gut; material: feces | host: Homo sapiens | place: USA: Oklahoma
AATCAATCCAGTCATGGGTAGATTCTTATGCACCTGAAAAAAAGAGGCATACGGTATTCAATGTGAATATCACAATGCCGGAAAATTAAAGGAGGAAAATATAAAATGGCAAATTTTGGATTATCAAAACCCTGGATTGCGAAACTCAATCCGGCAACTAACACTTATTCTGATGCTTTTAAATGCGGTAAGGCAATCAGCACAGCCGTAACACCTAACTATAATGAGGCACCTCTGTATGCGGATAATCAGCAGACTGAGAATGTTACAGAGTTTAAAAATGCTAATGTAAGCATCGGTACTGACAGATTGCCCTCTGAGGCGGCAATGGTAATGTTCGGACATACAGTGGCTGAAAATGGGGAAGAGTCATCCAAGAGTAAAGATGAAGCTGGATATATCGGATATGGCTTTATTACAGCGGAACAGCTGGATGGAGTAAAAAAATACAGAGCATGTGTACTTTTAAAAGTGAAGATGAAAGAGGGCGAGGAGTCCTTTGAAACGAAGGGAGATTCCATCGTATTTAAGACACCGTCTCTGAGTGGTACAGCGATTGCTAATGAGGAAGGTGAATGGAGAATCAAGTCCCCCTATTATGCAACAGAAGCTGAGGCAGATCAGTGGATTCAGAAGAAGTTTGGTGTGGTAGAACAGTGTGCTACTCCAGAGGCATCTGTGGATGGCGGAACTTATACTGCAGAGCAGACAGTAACACTATCATGTGCTACAAAGGGCGCAACCATTAAATATACCACCGACGGAACCACCCCTTCGGAAGAAAATGGAACTGAGTATAATAATACAATTTCCATTGCTGCTACGGCAGGATTGAGAGCAATCGCATACAAGAGCGGACTTGTGAACTCCGAGGTTATGACCAAAGAGTATTTTATCAACGGTTAATATGTAGAATGAGCAGGTAGCCCCGGGAATCACCGGGGCTTTTTGGAGAAAAAGATGGAACAATTAAGAAGGATAATGATTGGGGAGAAGACGTACCCGTTTAAGATAGATCTGAATGTGCTGGAAATAGTACAGGAAAAATACGGAAGCGTAAAAGCTTTTGAGAGAGAATTGCTTGGCTGGAGATACCGAAAAGACGAGGAAGGGATACAGATGTATACCACCGACGGAATACCACTGATCGATATTGTGGAGCCGTCGGTTGCAGCAGTAAAAATGATCCTTCCGGCAGCAGTCATGGAAGGTATGCAAATTGAAGCGGATGAGCATAACAGACCGATGGAAGATATTACAGAGGATTATATCATCCATAATTGTAATGTAGCGTATATGGAGTTGTGCGTTATGCTGCAGGAAGAATTTGGCAGGTGCTTCTCCGCAAAAAAATAGGAGCCAGAGGAATCCAGTCGGAGGAAGATACCACGATGGATTTCCCCTGGCTTTATCAGATGGGTGTGACTTGCCTGGGATTTACCCATAGGACCGTCAGACAGCAGTATATGGGATTGTGGATGGATCTGTTTGAGATATATAAAAGACACCACAATTTTCAGGCAAAACGGGGACTTTTTAGTGTGGTGAATGAAGACAAAGAAGAGGAAATAAGCACTCTGGACGTACTGTAGGAGGCAGCAGATGGCAACAAAAGGAACAATCGGCGGAAAAATCGTACTGGATGGAGAAAAAGCATACAGAGAAGCTTTGAAGAATATAAAAGCTGATCAACAGGAACTCAGATCTGAAATGAAGCTGTGCAGTTCAGAGTATAAAAACAGTCAGAATTCGCTGGACGCATTGACTAAAAAGCATGAGATCCTGGCAAAACAGGTAGAGACACAGACTCAAAAAGTCAATGTATACCAGGAGGCGATGGCTAACTCTGCGAAAAAACAGGAAATTGCATCTAACAAAATTGCTGCTTTGAAGCAGGAGCTGGAAAAGGCTGAAAAAGAAATGTCAGCCCTGTCAGAGAGCAGTGGTGATAATTCGGATGCCATGACGGAACAGGCAAAGACCATAGAGGATCTTAAGTCTAAGTTGGAAAAGGCTGAAGAAAGCTATAATAAAGCAGGTCAGAAAGCAAAGTATTATCAGACAGCGCTGAATGACGCCACAGCAGAGCTCAACAACATGCAGGATGATCTGAATAAGACATCACAGTACATGTCTGAGGCTGAGAAGAATACCAATAAGTGCGCAACATCTATCGACGAACTGGGAAAAGAGACCGGCAATGCAGCGGAGCAGGTATCTATTTTTGGGGACGTATTAAAAGCGAATCTGGCGGCAGATGCTATAAAAACGGGAGTAAAGGCTATTGCCAACGGTCTGAAAGAGGTCGCAACATCGGCAACAAATGTGGGAACCGAATTTAACGCATCTATGAGCGTGGTTGCTGCAACAATGGGAATGACGGCGGACGAGATCAATGCCGGAAGTGAGAGCTATAAACAGCTGGAAAATGCTGCTAAAGAGTGTGGTGCGACAACAAAGTTCTCTGCCACGGAAGCAGCTGAGGCCGAGAACTACCTTGCTTTGGCCGGGTATGATGTAAAAAAGATTGTGGAGACTTTGCCTAAGGTACTGGATCTCGCGGCAGCAGGCGATATGGATCTGGCCTACGCATCTGATCTGGTAACAGACTCCATGGCTGCCCTGAATATGGAGACATCTCAGCTGGACAATTATATCGATGAGATGACAAAGACGGCGCAGAAGTCCAACACAAGCGTATCACAGTTGGGTGAAGCTACTTTAGTATGTGCCGGTGCTGTTTCCATGGCAGAGATGTCATTGGAGACAATGAACGGAGAATTGGGCGTATTGGCAAACAACGGTATTAAGGGAGCAGAAGGCGGTACTCACTTAAGAAACGTAATTCTGTCTCTTGCAGCACCGACGGATGTGGCAAGTAATACAATAGAATCATTAGGATTACAGGTCGCAGATTCTTCTGGAAACATGCGTGACCTTAATAATATATTGATTGACCTTAACAGTGCACTGGATGGCATGTCCAGCACGGAAAAGACACAGACAATTAATAAGATCTTTAATAAGACGGATATTGCAGCTGTAAATGCACTCCTGAATGGAACTGGAGACGAGTTTAATAACCTGTACAAAGAAATCAGTAATTGCAAGGGTGCGGCCGGTGAAATGGCAAACACCATGAACAACAATCTCAAAGGGGATGTGACGATTTTGAAGTCCGCTTTGGAAGGATTAGGAATTGCTGCAGAACAAATCTTTGACAAAGATATGCGTGTTGCAGTACAACGAGCTACTGATGCAGTAGATAGCCTACAGAGATCTGTTACAAAAGGAGAGCTTAACACCTCTTTGAATAAGCTATCCAAGTCGATGGCTGATTTCTGCGAGGGAGCAATGGATCTGGGGGAGAATGCTCTGCCGGTGGCGATTGACGGCTTGACGTGGATACTGGATAATGCAGATCTTGTAGCAGCAGGTGTAACGGGCATAGCAGTGGCCAATCTGCAAATGAATACGGTAGGACCGGCTATCGTGGCAGTGCAAAAAGCCTGGGAAGCGTATAAAACAGCAAATGAGGGCGCTACGGTATCACAATGGCTATTAAATATTGCCATGGATGCAAACCCGGCAGGATTGATGATAACGGCAGTGACGGGACTTACTGCAGCAGTCGCAGCGTATATGCTGATCAATAAGGACAATCTGTCCGTAATGTCGGAGACAACTCAGAAAACCAATGATCTTGTGGAGTCTACAAGGTCATTGAATGAGGAATATGCCAGTGCGCAGAAGACAAGAGAACAATCCAGAGAAGGATTGGAACAGGAAGCGACAGCTGCGAGAAAACTCGTAGATGAATTGGCGAATCTGCAGGAAAAAACAGATCTGACAACCACAGAGCAGACCAGACAGAAACAGATCATTGATGAGCTGAATGCGGCATATCCAGATCTGAATCTTCAGCTGGATGAACAGACCGGACTTTTAAATATGTCAACGGATGCAATCTATGCTAATATTGATGCATTAGCAGCCATGGATAAGGCAAATGCAGCCAGAGAAGATATGGCAAAGATCGCAGAGGAACAGTGGGCGGCAGAAAAGAAACTATCGGAGCTACAGGAACAGCGGACAGAACAGGCCCGGGAATATGCTGAAGCACAGGAACAGCTAAATAATATACTGGACACCGCTACTGAGGTATCCAGAAATGCCGGCCAGGCATTGCTGCCTTATACAGACAAAGTAAATCAGGCAAAAACAGCGTTGGATAGCCTGGACGCAGAAATAGCGAACACAAATGACAGTATTACGAGCCTGTCAGAAGAATATGAGTTTTGTTATAACTATATATCTGAAAATGAGGGAATCTATAATACGGCTGCAGCAACCGGACAACTGGGAGATGCAGCTGCAGAAGCTGGCGGTCAGATAACGGGAATGTCCCAAGAGGCGCAGCAGGCACTCCAGGATATGTATGATACCGTACAAGAGGCGGTAAAAGGGCAACTAGATATATTCGCAGAGTTCCAACAGGGCACACAATTATCTACCACAGAACTGCTTAACAACATGCAGTCTCAGATCGATGGCATCACACAATGGGCCGAAAACATGGAATTGCTCGCAGACCGGGGTGTTAATCAGGGACTACTGCAGCATCTGGCTGAGTTGGGGCCGGAGGGCGCCGGATATGTGGCAACATTTGTACAGATGACAGATGAAGAGCTGGACAAAGCAAACAATCTATTTACGCAGGCTATGAGTTTGCCTGATGAAACAACATCGAGCATAATGCAGTCATACCAAATGGCGGGTGAAAGGGCGGCTGAAGGGTTTAAAACAGGGATAAAGGAAAATTCTCAGAAGGTTGCAGAACAAGCGGGAAATATGGCAAACGATACAGTAAAGGCTACGAAAGAAGCACTGGACATACATAGCCCATCAAGAGTGTATGAGGGAATCGGAGAAAATATTGACCAAGGGTTGATAAAAGGAATAGGAAACCATAGGCAGCAAGTGATATCTACGATTAATTCACTCTGTACGACTATCCTCACAAACAGCAGGACACAACTTAGTTTGGCGGCATGGGAAGAAATAGGACGAAGAATTCCGACGGGTATAACCAGTGGAATTAACAAAGGAAATACATCGGTTGTAAATGCAGTACAAAGAATTGCTCAAAATGCTGTGAATGCTGCAGGCGGCATTAATGTCACAACATGGGAAACAGTAGGACGGAGAATCCCGGAAGGAATAGCTGGTGGAATTAACAGCGGAAGCACATCAGCAGTTGGCGCAGTAGAAGAAATTGCAAGAAGAAGCTTGGAAGCTGGAGGGAATATCAACACAGCAACATGGGAAGAAATTGGACATAGGATACCGGATGGATTGACAAGGGGCATTAATGACGGAAGCTCATCTGTGGTAAGTGCGGTAGAACGGATGGCCAGAAATGCGGTAGAAGCAGCGAGAAGGGAACTGGATATACATAGCCCGTCAAAAAAGTTTGAATATATGGGTGAAATGTCCGGAGAGGGATACATTGCAGGCTGGAAAGAAACAATGGCTGATATTGATAATGTGATCGCTATGTCTTTGCCGAGTGCAAATATTATACCGGATCAGGGGCAGACAGTTACCAATAATAGTACAGAAAAACGTATTGAAATTAACAATGAGATCAATTTTTATACACCGACGGACGATCCAATCGAGACAGCCCGTAGAATAAAAGAATCTCAACAGGAGGCAGCGCAAACATGGTAACAGACCGCAAAATTATTATAAGCAATGGATCTACATCAGTAGAGCTGACCGCTGCACCTTATACGGTGCAGAAGACCACGGGATTCGACAGGCTGGAGATTGAGCACGTAAAATCGCAGGGATTTGACCAGGATGGTGCCACTCTGATCAATAGTTATGTATTGCCGAGAGAAATGGAGATTACCGGACAGATCCAGGCATACACAACGGCACAAATGCAACTGTTGCGGGACAAGCTGCAGAGTCTATTTGTACCCAAAAAAGAGCTGACAGTGACACATTATTATGGTGGCATCAATCGGGTGATAAATGCCATCACCGAAAAGAGCCCTAAGTTTGATTTTACAGATGTTGCACCGGTGCAACAATATAGCGTCAGTCTGGTGGCGACGGATCCGTACTGGAGAGATCAGACAGAGACGCTGATTGCGGTGGCAAACGTGATAGGAGGATTCCATTTTCCGTTGGTGATTCCTAAAAGTCAGGGAGTGACATTTGGAATTAAAAGTAGTTCTTTGATTGCTAAGGTGTATAACAGATCTAGCATTAAAGTAGGTATGCAGATTACGTTTATAGCAGGAGGGGTGGTTAAAAATCCACAACTATTTGATGTAAATAAGCGTACATTTATCAAGCTTCTGTGCACAATGGGAGCGGGGGAAAAGATAGTAATCCAAACAGGACAGGATAATACGGTAACAAAGGTAAAAAACGGTGTATCCGAAGATTACATTGGCAAGATTGATCTCGCAGGCGGCGGAGATACATTCTTGGAACTCGATCCGGGAGATAATCTCTTCAGGTATGCTGCTGATGCCGGTGAAAATTACCTCGAAACAAGAATCCAGTTTTATAACAGATATCCGGGGGTATAAACATGGAAATATACATACTGAACAGAGAATTAAATATTGTGGGTGTTATTTCGACATACGATAGTATCCTGTGGACGGAAAAGGTGCACGAACCGGGATACATAAAAGCGGTGTTTGTGTTTACGGCAAAAATGAACAAATTGTTGCAGCGAGGCTACCTGTTATACAAAACGGACGAGGTACAACCAGCGGTTATCACGCGCAAGACATTAAAATTGAACAAATACGGGCAACAGACGATTACAGTACAAGGATACATGGTAACAAGATATTTCCGACAGAGAATCATTTGGAAAAAAATGATAATGAAGGGAACACCAGAACAGCTGATGAGGCAGATGGTCAAAGAGCAGCTCATAACTCCAGAAGATGAGGCACGAAGGATGCCGCTGATCGAACTGGGAGAGTTACAGAATTTTAACATGGATGAGGTGGAGAAGCAGATCACGCACGACAATCTGCAGGAAGCTCTGACAGATATGTCAAAGACTACAGAGTTGGGATATCGGCTCAGATTGGATTATGCAAGAAAAAAACTGGTGTTTGAGGTATACAGAGGCACCAACCGAACGCAGGGGACAGAGCACCCCTGCATTTTTACGAGAAAATTTAAAAATGTATTTACGCAGGAATATAACGAAGATGAAGGAAATTACAATAACGTCTGCCTCGTGGGCGGTCCGGGAGAAGATACAGACAGGGTACTCGTGACAGTTGGATCAGGATCGGGACTCGACAGATATGAAATGTTTTACAATGCTGCTGGCTATTCTGAGAACGGAATCACAGATGCAGTACTGAGGGAACAGCTTAGGCAAAAAGGACTTGAAAAGATGTCGGCCTACTACATCGCAAAAGCATTTGAAGTAAAAATAAACAAAGAAAAAGCAATGAAATTTGAGTTGGGAGACTACGTTACCTGCGCAGATACGGAGTGGGGAATTACTGTTGATACACAGGTAAAGGTAATCCAAAAGGGCTATTCAAAGACAGAAGCATCCTACGTGATAACGTTGGGTGACGATGTACCAACACTGATTAATTTGATAAAGGCAAAGGAGTAAGGTCATGGCACAGGAAACAGAAAAAAGCTTCCCTTTTGACGCAGAAGAAACAGAAAAAGGATTTGATAAAGTATATGTAGCAGATGATTTTGCCAGATATTTTCGGGCGTTTATATCATCCGGTATTTTTATGAAAGACCCGACCAACCTGCAGGTCATTGCAAATGGAGATATGACGGTGACGCTGAAAGCAGGAAAAATGATAATTGAAGGGTACCGTTATGACAACAGCGGAGATATTATTATCAGTATAGATCCTGCAGATGGAGTACTGGGAAGAATCGACAGAATATCTGCCACCTGGAGCAAGGACGACAGAGATATACATTATACACTGCAGAAGGGCACGCCGTCTTATGAGCCGGTTGCACCGGAGTGCCGTCGGACAGAAGAATATAAAGATTACGTGGTGGCTGATATCTATGTGGCAGCAGGTGTGATTAAAATCCAGCAACAGAACATCACGGACCAGCGCCTTAATACCGAGGTATGTGGACTGGCAGTGCCGTTTACGGAGATTAATACGGATAATATCTTTACGCAGTACCAGGATGCAGTGAATGAGTTTTTAAAGTTTGCAGATACCTGCATTGAGGGTACTGTAGTGGGGCAAATCGAGGCGGATCTTGCTAAGAAGTTAGATAAAACGGGAAACTCCGGAGACAATGTAGTGGAGTTTACTCAGACATCCAGCAGACAAAACATCATGACTGGAGACACGCACAAGACCATGTTTGGCAAAATCAAGAAGTGGCTAGCCGACCTGGCAGCAGCTGCCTTTATGCAGACCATCACATCGTATAGTGATCTGATGGCCGGTACCGCCATAGCAGATTATCTCGTAAATGCCAAGGCGGTACAGGATGGGTTTAATACTGTAAATGGCAAGTTAAATAATTTTTGCCAATTTTATAATAGTACTGGAACGCTAGGTGTTGCTCTTAAAGAGTATTCTGTTAATTTTGTTCTAAAATCACCATTCATACTTATAGTTGGTGCCAGTACTGGCGCATATTTAGTACTTGGTTATTGTGGTACGTCAGGATATTATGCAGGAATCGCCACTGAAATTACTGGATCAAATAAATTATTTACTTTTTACGCAAACAATAGAGGAAACGCACCTTCTTTTTCAGAAAAATAGCTTATAATATCCTAATCAGCTATATATGAAAAGCTCGCAGAATAATAGCGTTCAGTTGACACATATAACACTATTATACCATTTGATTTATCAATATATAGCATATGATTGTTTCCTATTAGGAACGCTGTAAATACAAGGCTTTTCGGAGCCTACGAACCACAAAAAATAATATTTGATCTATCACATTACACAAAAAGCCGTCCGGCGTTCAAATCGGGCGGCTTTTTTGCGTGGATAGACCGGAAGGAGGCGGAAAAATAATTACAGAAATTTAACCCGCAAAATTGTGCAACTTTCACGAAAAGGAGGATAGTGAATGGCAGATGAAAAATTGAACACAGGCCCCGGTGAGGAGAAGCTCCCGGAGGCTCCCGCTCCTGTTACGGTTGACGAGCCCCAGGCTCCGGCTCCCGAACAAACTGCCGCTCCCACACCCCAGCAGGAGGGGCCTGCCCAGCCCGAGCCCGGTGATGTGGTGGTGTCCTTTGACAAAATCAATGAGCTGATGAATGAAAAGCGGCAGACAGCCCGGGCCGAGGTAGAAAAAGAGGAGGCGGCAAAAGAGCCGAAGGAGAAAACGCAGGAGGAACCTCCCACCGCTGGGGATGATGAACCTAAAAAGGCCCGTCGGGGCCGTCCCCCAAAAGAGGAAAAAGCGGAGCCTGCTGGCAAGGAGGCGGCGAAGCCCCGCAAGGGCCGCCCACCCAAGGCGGATAAGGCGGCCCCCGGCGAGGCCACGCCGACTAAGCGAGACAAATTGTCCCGAAGTGGGAAAAAGGCTGCGGAGGTTAAAGCTGCCCCGGAACCCGAAAAGGCCCCACCCGAAAATGCGGCTCCGGCCCCGGAACAGGCTCCGCCTGAGCCAGCCGCTCCGCCCCGTCCTGTGGAGGAAGGAAAGCTGGTCTATCTGAAGCTTTCCGAAATGCATCCGTTCCACACATTCCGCCCCCACCCGTTTAAGGTGCGGGACGATGCCAAAATGCAGGAAACGGTAGCGTCCATCAAGGCAAACGGCGTAATGGTTCCCGGTCTTGCCCGCCCGGAAAAGGATGGCAAGGGTTATGAAATTGTGGCAGGCCATCGCCGCCATCATGGTTGTGAGCTGGCCGGGCTGGAGGAAATGCCCTTTATCGTCCGGGAAATGACTGACCACGAGGCGGTACAGGCCATGAAGGACAGCAACAAGCAGAGGGATCAGACGCTCCCCAGCGAACTGGCCGCCCTGCTGGAGCTGGAAGTGGAGGACATCAAGCACCAGGGCGGGCGGCTGAAAAATGTGGCCGAGGGCGATATTGGAAAACGCTCCGTTGAGATCGTGGGCGAGGCGCACGACATGAACTATAAAAAGGTCATGCGTTATCTGCGGCTGAACTCCCTTGTGCCGGAACTGCTGGACAAGGTGGACGATAAAAAAATGGGCTTTATGCCCGCTGTGGAGATTTCCTATATCCGCCCCAAAAACCAGCGGCTGATCGCTGTTTCCATTGACGGAGAACAGGCATCCCCCTCTCTGGCCCAGGCGAAAAAGCTCCGGGAGCTGGACAAGGACGGGAAACTCAATGGTGATGTCATTGATGGCATCTTATCAGAAAAGAAAAAGGAGGATCGAGGCGTGATTATTTCTACCGCTGAACTGGAAAAGTATTTTGGCAAGGAGGCCACTCCCGCCAAAATGAAGGAGCAGATCATGACTTTGCTGGACGAGTGGAAAGAGAAACAGCCGCCCGAACTGGCGAAGGCTCCGAAAAA
>OFSD01002863.1_pt1 | contig 10503 bp, 8 predicted proteins | sample 1543191 | NCBI WGS metagenome assembly OFSD01 (sample SAMN04209221, study PRJEB22552) | human gut metagenome | biome: gut; material: feces | host: Homo sapiens | place: USA: Oklahoma
TCTTTGTACATTGCAGCAATTACTGCCTCTACACTATCAGCTAATATTGCTGTTCTTTGCCTTTCACCTGTTTTAATTTCAGATTTTCCTAAATACAAGAAATCACTAAAATTATGCAATTTTGCTACTTGGTACAAGCTTTTTTCACATACTACTGTTGCTCTAACTTTAGTCATTTCTCCTTCTTTTAGTTTTGGATAATTATTATATATGTATTTACTAGATAAAAATTCTAATATACTATCTCCTAAAAATTCTAGTTTCTCGTTACTTTCTACTCCATGTTCATATGCATAAGATGTGTGTGTTAATGCTTTTTTTAATAATAATATATTTTTAAATTTATATCCTATTTCTTTTTCTAATATTTCTAAATTCATTATTTTCACCTTCTTTCACATATTACTATTATATACCATTTTCTGGATTTTGCAAGTAAAAGATACTTTTTTAGCAACAATTTCTAGGAGTTTTTTGTTGAAATATGTAGACATTAAAAACTTGTTATTATATAATAGATGTGTATAAATTTATAAGGAGAGAGTATAAAGCTATGTTAGATGATAAAAATTCTTATAATTATCAAGACAGAAACTTATCTGATGTCTTTAAAGAATTGCAAGAAATAAAAAATAATCCTCAAGCTCAACAAGCTTATTCAAAACAAGCTAGTAAAGCAAAAAAAGTTCATTCTAGAACTACTAACATTAATAAGGTTAAGTCTAGTCCTAGTAATTTTATTTCTATGTTAAAATCTAAATCTGAGCAGAATAGTAGATCAGTTAAAACTAATGATTTAAAATTGTCTCAAATAATTACAGGTTGTGGAATTGTAATTGTCTCAATGGCTATACTTTTCCCAAAAGATTTGTCATTTAAAGAAAGTTATGCAAAATCAGATACACAAGTTGCTGCTTCATATGAACTTAATAGACATAGATTAAACATGCAATCTATTATTTCTGAAAATGCTGGCATGGATAGAGTTAAAGAACAAGTTGTTGAAGATAGAGATGTAGAATTTGAAACAACTTATAGTGATAATGCATCTTTACCTAAGGGTGAGGAAATTGTTAAACAAGAAGGTATCTTAGGAAAAGATAAAGTTACAGCAGTCAAAACTTATGAAAATGGTGAATTTGTAGAAGAAACTATTCTTGCAAAAGAAAAATTATCAGATCCTACTGCAAAAATAATAGATCGTGGTACATCTGAATTTTTAGCAAAACATAAAGTACATATTGGTGATACAATGTATTTTGTTGAGACAAGCAAATTAAAAGATAAAGCTGAAGACTCTGGTTCTGACTTAGCTGAAGTTAAAAAGAGTATAGATGTAAAATTGTTAGAATTACCTAGTGAAACTTGGGCAAAAGTTTCATTTGATGGAGTTGAAGGTTATATAAAAACTTCTAATTTAACATCTGCTTCAACTACACCTAATATTGTTGATAAAAATAGAGTTCAAAGAATTTTACTTAAAGTTAATATTGGAATGCAATTAAACAAAACAAGTGACTTAACATTAAGTGATTACAAAAAAATCTTTGTTGGTTTATCTAATGATAAAAATAAGATTTTTGAAAATAATTACAATGTATTTTACAATATGGAGAAAAAATACAATATTAATGGTATTTTCTTAGCATCAATGGCTATACATGAAAGTGCTTGGGGAACCTCTCAAATTTCTCAAGATAAAAAGAATTTATTTGGTTATGGTTCTTATGACTCAACACCTTATGAATCTTCATTTGATTTTACAGATTATTCTGAAGGTATTGAAACAGTTGCAAAATCTTTAGTTAAATACTATTTAAATCCATCTGGAACTAAAATTTATGATGGAGAGTTAGCTGCTGGTTGGTATTATAATGGACCTACATTAGAGGGTGTAAATACTAGATATGCTAGTGATAGTGATTGGCACAATAAAGTATTTAATTATATGCAAATGTTATATAATAGATTAGATTCTTAAATGTAAAGGAAATGATTAACATATGAAAAATTTTAATTTTAAGATAAAAAATGTAAAACTTGCATTTGCCATATTAATAATTATAGCTATAGTTTTGTTATTATTTTATTATATATTTATATTTTCTTCATTGGCTTCTAAGCATAATTTTACTAACCAAATGATAGAAATAGCTGATGAGAATGAAAAAGCTGTTTTTGGCATTCAAAAAATATTTTTTTACAGTAGTGCCAATGCAGTCGATAATTCAGATAATCAATCATTAAGCAATATGTCTATTTCACAATTTTCTGATTTATCTATATATATTGATAATAGCTTATCTTCTAGTGATTTAACAGATGAAAATACTATAAAGGAGTTGTATATTGATAATATTTCAATATCAACAAATTCTCAAACTGGAACAAAAATCCTTAATTACAAAAATCCTTTAAATTCTGGTAAATATCAAGAAGTTGAGCAAGCCGAAAATAATAGAATTGATTTTAACATTATAAATACAAATAAAGAAAATGAAAGTAATGATTATGATAAACCAACATTTTACTCAGACTGTTCAAATCCTATTTCTTTAGGATATTTATATAAAGATTTATTAACAAATTATTCTGTTTCAGATAATTCTAAAACTATTTCATTTAATGGAAAAGTTTTAAAAGAAGCAAATATTTCTTTAGAAGATATTACACCAACATTAAATTTCACAATACATATTGTTAATAATTCTGGCGAGAAATTTGCTTATAACATGAATCTTACTGTTGATTTAAATGGTATTTATGATGGTTATTCATATAAAGGAAAAACTACATCAGGTACAGAATATCAATTTTTTAAAGAAATTAATAATTTATAAACTTTTAATTAGTTTAATACATTTTTTATTCGTAGCTCCCAGCTGCATAAAAAATATATTAAACTAGAAAAAATATCTAATAATTAATAAAAACCGGAAGAAATATAAAATATTTCCTCTGGTTTTATTGTTTCTATTAAGAATTGCTACTTTCGGTTTTGTTTTCCTTTTTTTGTTTGATATATTCAATACCTACTACAATTGCTACAAATACTATTAAAATTCCTATTAGTATTCCTGCATTTTGCCATACCATTCCACTGTCTGTTTTAATTATTGTTTCTTTTATTAATCTAATACTATAATTCATTGGCATAAATGCATATATGTTTTGGAAGAATTTTGGCACAGTTTCTATTGGGAATGTTCCTCCACTTGCCGCTAATTGTAATACCAATAATAAGATACATAAGAATTTTCCTACATCTGCAAGATTTTCTATCAAGAATAATATTATACTTGTAAATGTCATTGATATTAGCATACATGTTCCATAATATAAAGCCATATTAGTTACACTATAACCTAGTCCTAATTTTAATATAAATCCTAATATTACACCTTGTGCTGCTGCGATTACCATATACATTGCTGTACGTAAGTATGGATTTTTTGCATTTTTACTCATTATTTTAAATCTGTTTTCTGGGTCATTATATAACATTACTAATGCTATTAATCCACCAACCCATAATGATATAGACATAAAGTATGGCGCAAATCCTAATCCATATGATGTTATCTTACCATAGTCTGATTCTTCTACTTTTACAGGTTCTTTTACATATGTATCTAAACCATCTAATTTGCTTAGTTCTGATTTTGTATCTGCAATTCCATTATTAATTTCATTTTCAAATGTTTTTGTTCCTTCTAATAATATATTACTTCCTTCATATGCTTGGTTTGCTCCGCTATTTACTTGATTAATTCCATCTTTTACTTGTTTAGAACTTGTGCTTAATGTAGTTAATCCATCTTGTAATGAAGTGCTTCCTTCTTTAGCTGTTGCTAAACCTTGTTTTAATTCTAGCATTCCTGTATTTAAGCTTTGTATTCCTGATGATAATTCACTTAATTTTGATGTTTGGCTAGATAAAGTTTTTATATTAGTATTTAATTTGCTAGCTCCTGCTTTTAATTCACTACCTTTTGTTTCTAATGTTTGTAATCCTGATAAATCAACTGATGATGAACTCATACTTTTTAATGTTGCCATTGCTTGTTGAAAATTTACATCATTCATTGCTTCTGGATGTTGTGCTAAATATGCTTGTAAACTTGTTCCTAATGTTGTGGCTTGTGTTTTTGTTGTAGCAACTGAGCTTTTTACTTTTGAAACTGCTCCACTTACACCATCTACATATGCTGATACACTTGAATTTAATGTATTTGCTCCACTTGCAAGGGCTTCTACTCCGCTACCTAATTTCGAAAAATCTTTTGTACTTTCAGCTAATTTGCTTGTTCCTGCATATAATGTATCTGCTCCACTTTGTAATTTTGTAAGTCCACTATTTAGGCCTGCACTTCCTTTTGATGCACTATCGACACCTTTGTCAAATGTTTGATAACTTGTAGCTAATGTATTCGTTCCATCTTTTAGAGTTCCTAATCCACTATTTAATTTTGATGTACCTGATGCTAATTGTGTTGCACCATCTGCTATTTCTTGCATTTTATCTGGTACACTTCTTAATTCATCAGATAATGTAGTAACTACTTTTTGAGCTACTTGATCTTTTACTTCTTTTTCCACTGAATTTACTACTTGATTTATCATTTGTGATGCTAAGTAGTTATTTTTTTGGTTTGGTGAATATGTTATTGTTGCCATTTGTCTATCACTATTTGCTGCATTATTTAATGTTTTAGTAAAATCTTTTGGAATAGTAATTGTTGCATAATAATCTTGATTTACTAATCCTTTTTGAGCTTCATCTGAATTTTTTAATTCTTTTATTGTCATAACATCTTTATCTTCTAGAGTTTTTACTAATTCATTCCCAATGTTGTCATTTCCATCACCTTCATCTAAATTGACAATCGCAATTTTCATGTCTTTTAAGTTACCATATGGATCCCAGAATGCTTTTAAATAGAAAAAGCTATACATTACTGGAATAATTATTATAGCTATTATGATAACCCATTTCATAATTTTTTTCTTATCCATTTTTACACTCCTTCTTTCTTTTTATATTTAAACAAAATAAATAGGCTTTTTATTAAAAACCTTTTCGTCATAATTCTCTCTATTTATTATTATAAATTGATTTTAGAATTTTGCAACTACACTTTAATCTATTTTGTTAGTTTTTCTACATTTTAGTTATATTGTATATACATTTGTATATTATCTTTACAAGTGTATAAAAACGAGTTATAATCTTTTTTGAAAAATAAATTAAAAGAGGTAGTATAGATGAAAGATTTAAGAGTACAAAGAACATACATTTTATTAAAAGAGGCTTTTTTTAAATTACTAGCTAAAAAGCCTTTCGAAGAAATCAAAGTTAATGACATATGTAATCTTGCTATGATACATAGAACAACTTTTTATCATCATTTTCAAGATAAATATGATTTACTAGAATTTTGCATTCAAGATGTTGAACAAGAATTAGTAACTAATATAAATAAAAAAAGTTATCAAAATATTCAAGAATTTTATTCTAATTTAGTAACTAGTTTATTAGAGTATATAGCTGATAAAAAAGATGTTTTTGTTAATATTTTAAAACATAATTCTAAAAGTTCTTTAACTGAAGTATTTTTAAATACTTGTGTTAATTACATATCTTCTAGGTTAAAAAAGGAATATCAACAAGGGATTTATCCTATTGCAGATATAGATGTTATATCTCATTTTTATTCAGGGGCTGTTCTTTCAACCATTGTATGGTGGCTTGAGTCTAATAGTTCTATGTCTGAAGCTGAACTTTGTGATATGATTATTAATTTAATTTTTAAAGTTCCTAAGAAATAATTATATAAAATTGAGCACTACAATAGTAGTGCTCGATTTTGTTTCTGAAAATACATTTACAGAGTTACATTAATTTTATTCACTAGAACCGTCCTGTCATAAAATGGTCCTCTATCATAATAATGCATAAGAACTTCCTTATTACTATTTTTCATGTAATATTCTGTGTTTTCTCTATCAATAGAAATATTTTCCGGCAAAATAACACTATAATAATAATAGTTAAATTCTTTTAATACTTTAATTCCCAGTTTTTTATAGATTTCTAGTAAATATTCCTCTTTATCATATTTTTTAGCATATTTGAGAGGTACCCTCTGATTACATCTAATAGGTATTACAGTAACCCTTTGGGAATTTTCATTAATTAATTTTGCTATCTCTTCTGTTGACATAGTATTAAGTCCTTTTTCGCGAATATAATTTTTATAGTGTTGTTTAAAACCATATTCATATTCAGAAGAATCTTTATCATATACTGTCATAAAAAATTCTATCCTTTCCTCATTAAGAGGAATATTCCTAATTTGATAGCCATTTTTTATTACAGCAGCCTGCCAATATTTTACTTTACCAATTTTTTTCACACACGTTTCTCTTTCCAGAATATCTTTACTAAAGCTTCGTATATTTTCACTGTTATCTTTCAGCAAATTATTAAGGAATTGTGTAGTTAAAATACTTTCTGGAATGTCTTCCATTACTTGCGTGTCATTCGCTAAGCAAAGTGCAAAATAATACTCAGGTGTTTTATACTGTTCTGGTGTAATTTTTAAAAACTTGTTTTCGCCATTTATTTTTTCTGCAAAACATCTAGCACCAAGAATATATAATTCTTTTGTTAAAACTTCAGGTTTTCTTCTATATACAGAATAAAACCAGTCATCACATTCGCCTCTTCGTTCTACATACCTCATATCAATAGATTTAAACATAGCACATAATACCATCTCTTCATCAATAAATTCTAATGGCATATATTCAAAGTCATTATTTTTAAATTCTAGGCTAACATAATTTGTTTCTATATGATCTTTAAAAAACTGTCGATCAAATTCTTCTGGGTGTGACTTTACATATTCAACAATATCTTTCTTTACACCAGACAATGCATGTAAGAAAAATTCTCTTGTGCGATATTCCCGCGGAATATCTTTAAATTTAATTCTTTGATTACTGATTGCACTAACATAATGTCCTGGTGTAATACTATCTGGAATTTTATCAGTATCCTCCCAATAATAAATTGGCATTTCATCTTTTACTCCCCGTAGATATCCTTTTTTCCAAAATATTTTCTCTAAGTCCTTATACGCTTGTAAATCTGTAATTTTCATGTTTTGTCCTCCTTTTTTTCTTTAATGTTTAATTTAATCACTGCTTTTAGAGGACTCCCGTCCCCTAAGTTTTGGTACGGGCCACTTATATAAAAGTCCTGTGCCTTATTATACAATAATTTACATAATTTTTCAATCCTATAAAAAATATTTTCGAAGAATAAGAATTAGATAAAATTTTATTACATTCTTGTTCTGCTCATAAAAATATAAAAAAACGATAAAATCGTCATACACCAACGTTTTATCGTTTTTTTATTGGAGGCGACAGTCAGGTTGAGTGTATCCTGTATCCCTCTTGTATTCTGTACTTTTGTGTTGAAAAAACCTTATTTTAACACATTTTTAACCCAATAATTTTAATTTTATATAACATATTGTAACACACTCTAAAAATTCATTGACAAATAATTTAATTAGGGTGTATAATATAGATGGAAAATGAGAACACAAATAATGTGTGTTACCAAATATAATTGAATTACACCACTAGCTCTGTGAAAGCGTATGTGGTGTATTTTTTATTGTTGCTTATTTGATAGTATTATGTATATAACACTTAATAAGGCAACGTTTATAGTTATTGAAATCATAAATCCTATTATTAAGAACATTAAAAAATCTAACATATAAACACCACCTCCAATCTCTCAACTATTGTTGAGGAATTAAAGGTAACACCCACATCTGCTTTTATCTCATTTTCTATGTAAATTATATTACAACATTTTTCTATAAAAAACAAGCGAACATTACAAACTTTTGCAAATTATTAGTGCCTATCATTGTATCATATAAAATGTAATATTCATTAAGTAGTCTTAATATACTTCCCAAAATTCTTAAATATAGTTCCAAAATCATTTTAATTAGAAATACAACAAATTATACATCTATATACTAAAATTGAAAATAAGTTCTTTAAAAGATTTAATAATAATTATATATATTATAGTTTTTACTGTATATTCATTAATATATATTTTGAGATTATATTTTAAAATGGCAAATCTGCAAAGTCGGTATTATATTTTTCTAATCTTCCTTGTAAATTTTGTTTTATTATTTCTCGTTGTTTATAGTTACAATTATTTAACCAATCAATACTTTGTAATATTAAAGAAGTTGGAATAGTATAAATGTCATAACATTCGCCATCATATTGATTCCATCCAGTTGAGCTTTCGTTTACCTTTACCACTTTCCCAAAAAAGCATTCAGCAAAGTCCTTATTATTTAGTACTTTATCTTCTAGACAATATTTTACTGAAATAGCTTCTAATTTTTGAATAATTACATTTATTTCATTGACGTTTGTACCATATTCAACGCTTTCAATTGTTTCATCTAATTTTTCAACAATTTCTTTATAAATATCCTTTTCATCTTGACTAAAAATAGCCTTATTCCTAAGTTCTTTTTCAGACATTTTGTTTTGTACTTCAGCAAATGAATTTATTCTATTTGAAACATTATATTCTATCATTTCATTAAGTACGGAGAAATATCTAAAGTTTTTTATATTATTTTCTTCAATTATTTGTTTAATTAATTGACCTACAAAATAGATTTCAGTTTTATTATTATAAATTGGTTCATTATCATCTCTAGTATTCATTTCACTTGGTAGATTTGCAATCCAATTATTTTTATATAAAGTTAATGGGCTTACATTATTATCTGTAGAATATCTTTTTCCAAATCCAAAATCAATTATTTTCACAATACCATTTGAATTAATAAGAATATTATTGCTTCTTATATCACGATGGCACAGTTTATGTTGTTCCAAATAACAAAATCCACTTATTATTTGTTCAAAAATATTATTAAGTGTTTCCGTATTATTTCCTATATATTCATTTAAACTTTTAGCATTTTCAACATATTCCATAATTATATAGCCTACTTGTTCATTTGGATATATATAATTATTATATATTCTTACAATATTCGGATGAACAATTTTATTTAAAATTTTTACTTCAGAAATAAATTTATCAAAATATCGTTTTTTTTCGTTAGTATCGGTTATAGTTATACTAGGTTCATACTTCTTACAGGCATATAATTCATCAATAATTTCATCTTTAATTAAAACTGTTCTTGAAAAAGAACCTGCCCCTAGATTTTGAATAAATTTATAGTCTTTACCTCTTATAAACGGTATTATATCCCCAGATTCTAATTCTTTTTTCATATTTTTCCCCCTATTTTATTTATATATCATAGATATTTCTTTTTTTCAATATACTACATATATAAGTCATATATAAGTCATGTATAATTTATGATATGATTACGGGAGTTTGACAGTTTTAAATTCAAAAAAGCATTGAAATGTGTTACAAAATATGATATATTATTTTGGTGGATGATAAAATTGACAGTAAGTAAAAACTAGGAGGAAAATTATGGTTAAGTGTAAAACTAAAATTACTCAAAATGAATTAGATGCTTTAATAGAGATCCAATTATTAAGTAAAAAGAATAAAAAGAAAAGAAAGCTAGGTAGAATTGTATTTGTTGTATCAGCTATTCTGACGTTTTTGCTAGCGACCAAAAGTTATTTTCATTATAATTTCGTAAGAGCAGTGATTTTTGGTGTTTTTTGTATATTCTCTGTATTTATGGCGACAGTTGGGGCAACATTAAAACAAAAATTTATTTTAAAGAAAATGCAGAATAAAGCAGATGCAAAAATGAAATCGGGAGTAAGAGAATATGAATTCAGCGAAAAACGGAGTTACTATCGATTCTGAAACTGGACATACAAAAAGCAACTGGAATGCCTTTAAGTTATGGGGAATATATAAAAATTATATTTATGTGAGAAGAATTGATGATGGTATGATTCTTATAAATAAAAACGATTTATCAAATAGCGCGGCAGATGAATTAGAGGCTTTGCTGAATACAAATGTAAAAGAAGATTAAAAGAGGCCAATTATTGCTTAAAAATAAAATTTAATTGTACTAGAAATAGAATATTTATAGAATTAATATGAAGGATATAAAAAAATAATTTGAATTTATGAGGTATTGAAATAATCAATACCCCTTTTTTATATTATAGGAAAGTGCTCATTTTGAACAAAAAACATAATAAGAAAAAAGGCATCAATAAAAGAAGCCTTCAAGAAAAAATAGACTCCTTTAAGGGGTAGTGACTGACAATTGTAAAAGTCAGTCGCAAAGGCCACTTTAGTGGGAGCCAGTAGAGAAGCCTTTTAGGCGTAAAGGAAAAACCACCAGCTAAGCTGGTGGAAATTTATTACATTATTGGAGGCGACACCCGGATTCGAACCGGGGATCAGAGTTTTGCAGACTCGTGCCT
>OFSD01002871.1_pt1 | contig 10489 bp, 10 predicted proteins | sample 1543191 | NCBI WGS metagenome assembly OFSD01 (sample SAMN04209221, study PRJEB22552) | human gut metagenome | biome: gut; material: feces | host: Homo sapiens | place: USA: Oklahoma
GCCAAGAGCTACGCCGCCCTGCGGGACATGAACGAGATCATCCGCACCGACCTGCTCAAAAAGGAATACTACACCATCACCGTGGGCATCCCCCAGAGCGGGCGGTTCACGGCCTGGTGGGAGCACGACGAGAAGAACAACAAGGTCAGCATCCATGCCCACCAATCTCAGGATGAGCGCCGCAAGCAGATCATCACCGATGTGGACGTGCTGCGCACCGCCGGGCCCTTTGCCCTGTGCAAGATTGGCCTCATCACGGGCCGCACCCACCAGATCCGCGCGCATCTGGCCTATCTGGGCAAGCCGGTGCTGGGAGATATCAAATACGGCAACCGCAAGATGAACGAGCGCACCGGCACCCGGACGCAGGCTCTCTGCGCCGTCCGCATCAGCTTCCTGGATATCCCGGAGGAGAACACCCTGCACTACCTCACCGGCAAGGTCATCAAGCTGAAAGACCCCCAGATCGTCAAACAGTTCGACGCGCTGGATAAGAATAAAGAAGGAGCAACATCATGGCAGACCTGAACGCCTATTTCAAAAGCATCATCGACCAGGACCGCGAGGCCGTGGTTATCTGCGACCTGGATCACACCATCCTCTATATGAACCCTGCCGCTGTGGTGGATTACGGCAAATACGGCGGAGCCGCCCTGCTGGGCAAAAGCCTTCTGGCCTGCCACAACCCCCATTCGGTGGAAGCCATCCGCAAGGTGGTCGAGTGGTTCGCGGCGGATGCCAGCCACAACATCGTCTATACCTACTACAATCCAAAGCATGTCCGTGATGTCTACATGGTTGCCCTGCGGGACGAGGACGGTACCCTGATCGGCTACTACGAGAAGCATGATTCCCGAAAAGCTGAAACTATGAAGCAGTACGATTTGTTCTGACAAAGAAAGGCGAACTCCACACAAAAAAGACTTTGCCGCCAACCCCCGTGCGAAGATGCTACTCTGCTATACCTCCCGCATAGACAAAACGAACGCCTGCCGGGCTTTTCTCACTCGGCAGGCGTTCGTTCTTTTTTATGGGGTCGATTCGTTACTTTGCCAGCAGCTCGTCGGCCAGCACATCCATCTGTGCCTCAGCGGCGGCATTGGCGGCAGAGCGGATGGTCACAACGGCATCACAGACGGTGATGTTCTTCATGCCGTCCAGCTCGGCACGCATCAGCTTTGCAGCCATGGGGGCCCAGGTGCCGTTCTCCATCAGGCCAACGGTGCGGCCCTGGAAGTTCTTGGTCTTGAGGTGGGTCAGCAGATTCTCCATCGGCGGGAAGAGGAAGCCGTCGTAGGTGGCGCAGGCCAGCACGATCTTACCGCAGCGGAAGGCTTCGGTAACGGCATAGGAAACATCCGTGCGGGTCAGATCCATCTCCACCACCTTTGCGCCCTGTGCACGCAGCTTTTCAGCCATGGTGTGGGCAGCGGCACGGGTGTGGCCGTGGATGGAGGCACTGGCTACCAGAATCTTTTCCGGCTCCTCGGCCTTGTAGCTGGACCAGAGATCGTAGTAGTTCAGGTACTTGCTCAGATCACCGGTAAGCACCGGGCCGTGCAGCGGGCAGATCGTCTTGATGTCCAGTGCCGCAGCCTTTTTGAGCAATGCCTGCACCTGCGGGCCGTACTTGCCCACAATGTTCAGGTAGTAGCGACGGGCTTCGCTGGCCCAGTCGGCGTTTTCGTCAAACTTTGCCACTGCACCAAAGCGGCCAAAGCCATCGGCGGAGAACAGCACCTTCTCGCTGCTCTCGTAGCTGACCATGACCTCCGGCCAGTGCACCATGGGGGCAAACACAAAGGTGAGGGTGTGGGCACCAAGGCTCAGGCTCTCGCCGTCCTTCACTACCACGCGGCGCTCCGGGGCAATGGCATCTGCGCCAAAGAACTGCTCCATATACTGGAAGGTCTTGGCGTTGCCTACCACCTGCATCTCCGGGTAGAGGGCTGCCAGCTTTGCCACGTTGGCACCGTGATCCGGCTCCATGTGGGAGACTACCAGATAGGCGGGCTTGCAATCGCCCAGTGCCTCGGCAAGGTTTTCCAGCCAAGGCTCAGTAGCGCGGGCGTCCACCGTGTCCAGAATGGTGGTCTTTTCGTCCAGAATAACATAGGAATTATAGCTGACCCCGGTGGGCACCGGATACTGGCTCTCGAACAGGTCGATGGTGGTATCGTCCACGCCCACACCAAGGATGGCTTCGCTGATTTTTTTCATGCTCATACCGTTCAGACTCCTTTTGGGTTTATCTTGTGCCGTAAATTGGCAAATATTTCTGAGAACAATTCCTATTGTAGCACATCGTCAGAAATTTCGCAAGGGATAATGCGGGGAGCTTCTGCGCATCAAAGCTCTTCCCCGCTCTCCGGCAGACGTGCCGTTACCGGTCTGCCCGGCTCGGTGTCCAGTTCCAGCAGGGTGGCAGCGGTGTTCTCGTCCAGTGTCTGCACTGCACGCAGCTTGCGGCTGATGGCGCGGCTGCGCACCCCGATAAGGTTGTCCAGTTCTTCGTCCGTCTGGCGCAGGCGCTGCTGCATTTTGGAAAGTCCCTGCCCAAACTTATCGAACTCGGTCTTGACTGCACCCAGCAGCTGCCACACCTCGCCGGAGCGCTTCTGGATGGCAAGGGTCTTGAAGCCCATTTGCAAGCTGTTGAGCAATGCTGCCATAGTGCTGGGGCCGGCCACGTTCACCTGATAATCCCGCTGCAAAACCTCCAGCAGCCCGGCGTTCACCACCTCGGCATACAGACCTTCAAAGGGCAGAAACAGGATGCCGAAGGCCGTGGTATAGGGCGGCTCCACATATTTTTCCCGGATATCCTTTGCCTCGCTGCGCAGCACCAGCTCCAGCGCGTGGCGGGCGTTTTCCACTGCCTGTGCATCGCCGGAAGCCTGCGCGTCCTGCAGGTGTGCGTAGGTATCGCCGGGAAATTTGGAGTCGATGGGCAGCCAGACGCTGTTGCCGTCCACACCGGGCATACGGATGGCGTACTCCACCCGCTGGGTGCTGCCGGGGATGGTGGCCACGTTGGTGTCGTACTGCTCCGGCGCAAGGATCTCTTCCAGAATCGCGCCCAGCTGGATCTCGCCCAGAATGCCGCGGGTCTTGACTCCGGAGAGCACCTGCTTCAGCCCGCCCACATCGGCGGCAAGGCTCTGCATCTCACCCAAGCCCTTGTACACCTGCTCCAGCTGGTCGTTGACCGCCTTAAAGCTTTCGGTCACCCGCTTTTGCAGTGCGTCCTGCAATTGCTCGTCCACGGTGTGGCGGATCTCGTCCAGCTTCTGGGCGTTCTGTGCCTGCATGGCGGCAAGGCCGTCTGCCAGCGCTTTGCGCATCTCTTCCAGCTTGCGGGCGTTGGAGGCCTCCAGCCCCTGCAAGCGCTGCTCCATGGTCTGCTGCTGGGTGTTCTGCCCTGCCGTCAGGGTGCTGCTCATGCTCTGCACTGCGGTTTGCAGGGTATCGCTGATGTGCGCCATCGCGGCCAGATTCTGCTGTGCCTGCTGCGCCTGCTTTTCTTCCAACACCCGCGCCTGTGCTTCCAGCTGCTGGCGCAGCCACTCCTTCAGGGCTTCGTCGTCCTGCCGGGCGGCGGGCTTGCCGGTGCGGTGCAGCAAAAGCGCCTGCAGCAGGCAGATGGCCACCAGCAGAAGCGTGTACAGTCCTGCCAAAAATTCCATAGACATTCTCCTTTTAACTCAAAAATCCGGGTCTTGCGGTAATGGCAGACCCGGATGTGCTTATACTTCCTGATGCTTTACGATCTCCTGCGTGGTCTCCACCTGCTGGCCGTACAGACCCACGCCGTCTACCTCCATCTCGCCTACCTGATTATCACAGGGGTCGGCGCGGAAGGAGCACATGGGCGGGTCGAAAGGCGCGCAGATGTCGCTGTTGGCCACCATGCGGTCGGTGTCCAGATTGCCGAAGTAGTGCAGACGCATCTTCTCGTTGCCCGCACGCGCCATGGAGGCACCGGCAGAGCAATCGGCATACATCCAGCCCTTGGGGGCAATATAGAACATTGCCCAGTCGTGGCAGCCGGCTGTCTCCGGCCGTGCCACCATGCCGCTCTGCCACTTTGCCGGGATGCCTGCAATGCGGCAAAGAGTGATGAAGGTAGCGGCCATCACGCCGCAATCGCCCCGGCGGCTGCGGGCACAGTTATCGGTGATGTTCTCGTGTACAAAATACATAGGCTGGAAGTGGTAGTGCACATTCAGGGTGACAAAATCATAAATGCGCTTTGCCTTCTGCACCGGGTCGGTGATACCCTCGGTCAGCTGCGCAGCCAGTGCCTTCATATAGGGGGTAAAGGCGATGTGGGGCAGCTGCTCGGCGGTGTCAAAATCCGGCTGCACCGGGTCGGCCTGCATTTCCAGCGGGGCAGCGTAGTGCGCAGTACTGCGGTAGCTGTACTGTGCCCCAAAGCGGCAGTTCTCGGCAAGGTCTGCCTCCCAGTACGCGGTGCGCTGGGGTGCGGTCTCCGGTGCGATATAGGTAGGCTGGGCGGTAAAGCTGTCCAGCGTGATATTGCTCTGTGCCGGGCAGGCAGCAGGCAGCGGCAGCCACACCTTGACGTGCACGGTGTTTCTGCCCTTGGCCTTTGCGGCGGCAAGGGCGCGGGCAAAGGTTTCGTCGGTCATGCCGATGCTGGTGCGCAGGGTGATGTCTGCGCTGGCTGCGCCGGTGCGCACCATCTGGTCGTGCTGGGGCTCAAAACGATCCCAGCTGCGCTCCGGGACGGGCGGGTCCAGCTGACGGGCGGCAAGGTCGGGATGGGTAGCCACCAGCGTTTCGGCGGCGCGGTAGATATAGCGCTTCTGCCCTTCCACAAAGCGCCAGTCCATCTGCCCGGCAGCGTCCAGTGCGGCGAACTCCTCGGCGGTAAAGTCCCGCAGGGTGGCCTGCAGCTTGTTCAGCAGCTGGTCGGCGGTCAGGGTGTAGTCCCGCGGCAGACGGCGCAAAATCTCCCGGTGCGCCAGCAGACCCTGCCGCCACGCATCCACGCCGTGGGGGGTGGGGTTTACCGGCAGCGCGCCCTGTGGGTGCAGGGGCTGGTTCTGGCTGGCAGTCCAGTCCTCAGCCAGACAGGCATCAATGCGCGCAATGGCGGCGTCGTAGTAACCGGCCTCTTTCAGGCGGCGGATGTCATCCGGCAGCTCCATATTCAGGTATGCAAAACAAGTATTCTGATCCATCATGTTCTACTCCTTTTCTATTTATGGTCAGGCAGCGGTCTGCTGCTCCCAGAAAGCCACGGCATCTGTCAGCCAGCCCTCGGCATCGGTGGTATAGCCCACCCCGATGCTATGCGGCGCAGACTCAAACACCTTCATAACATAAGGCACCTTGTGGGCTTCCAGCGCCGCTTGCAGCGCCGGGCCCTGCACCTGATTGATCATCCAGGGCAGCACCTTGTCGTCCTTCCCGTACCAGAAAAATACCGGCGGATAATCGTCCGTGATAAGATCTGCCACACTGGAGCAGTAATAGTGCCACCCATAGTTGCCGGTATCCATAAGCGCCTGATACGCGATCTTTACCTCTGAAAAGTTCACTACCGGATAAGCCAACAGCAGTGCACCGGGTTTTGCAGCGCCGTAATGGCCGTAGCCGCGCTCCTTATTTGCGAACACGCCCACAAGCTGGCCGCCAGAGGAGTAGCCCACCAGCGCATAGCCCTGTGTATGGATGGAAAGCTCCTCGTCAAGGCTTGTCACCAGCTGCACCGCCCTTGCCAGATCCTCCAGCGGGGCGTTATTGCCCAGATCCAAAAAGGTGCGGTAGCGCAACACGAACACGGCATAGCCCCGGTTATGCAGCTCGTAGGCCGTGGAGCCGCCCTCACCCATCTCCGAGGTTGCGGTCAAGGCGTTGCCGGGCACTACGATAGCGGTTTTGGCGTTGGGGGTCTCGGCCGGATAATAAAACAGCTGCACACAGCCCAGACTGGAATTGTGTTCGATCTCCTCAGGAGTGTAGACCTGATAGGTGACCTTGACGCCCTTATTATAGTTATCAATGATAAGGTTCAGCGCAGCAATGCCAGATTCCCGGTCGGTGTCGCCAAAATAATCGTGCAAGGTCTTGTTTTTCCAGCGTTCCACCATCAGCGGCGTCATCTCACGGCAATATGTATAATAGCCGGTTCCCTGGATCGCCGGGTTTGCGCGCAGCTGAGCCATTGTAGTTTCTGCCGTGACATGGGGTGCGCTCTCTGCGCCAAAGGCAGGCAGCGCCGCGCAAAGCATAAGCCAAACCATACACAGCAGTACCCGGACAGTTTTTCTCATACATCCTCCATGAGAGACGGCGCACCCCCCGCGCCGCATTCTTGTTCCCTTATTGTATCACAAACAAGTAGGATGTCAAAGCAATTTCTGTGCAGTCCGCTTCTTGTACCGCGCGGCAAATTCTGCTATACTGAAATTTATCCGGGAGTGGAAAGAGAATGCGGGCAATTTTCGGCCCGCCGAGGATGAAAGTATGGATAAGATCATCATCCGGCCTATGACGCCGGAGGACTGGGGCGCGGTCTCCAGAATTTATGTTGAGGGCATTGCCACGGAATACGCCACCTTCCAGACCGAATGCCCGCCCTATACCGCGTGGGACGCTTCCCACACAAAGGAGTGCCGTCTGGTCATCCTTTCCGGCGGGGTTCTGGCAGGGTGGTGTGCTTTGCACCGGATAGACCCCCGGTGGTGTTACCGGGGCGTGGCCGAGGTAAGCATCTATGTAGGCGAGCAGTTCCGTGGGCACGGACTGGGCTTTCAGCTGTTGAGCGCGCTGTGCGCCGCCGCTGAAAAGGCCGGGTACTGGACGCTGCAATCCACTGTTTTACAGGACAACACCGCCAGCCGCGCCCTGCACGCCAAGTGCGGCTTCCGGCTGGTGGGGCGCCGGGAGCGCATTGCGCGGGACTGCCACGGCCACTGGCTGGACACCTATCTGATGGAGCGCCGCGCCGCCGCAGACGAACCGGAGGGGTTCAAAAAGCTGTAACCAGCCCCACCGGACGCAGAATTATTTTTATTTGCAGAGCGGAAAAATCCGCAGATTTTCCCGCTCTGCTTTTTTCACGACGTATAAGGCAGAAGGAGCCGCTGCAACCAAAAAGTGCAACGGCTCCTGTTATTTGTGATGATTCAGTTTTACCACTCGTCGTATTCGCCGTTGGCGTTTTTGGCGGCAGCCACACGGCTGTGCTTGAACATACTTTCCACCACAGCGCAGTACTTATCGGCAAGGCAGACGATGATGGCCTCGCGGCAGCTGGGCACATGACGGAAGGTCAGCGGCCACATGTGGCTGGAAATGATGCTCTGTTCCTTTTTGGTGATATGGAACACCTGTTCTGCGTTGACGCAGGCGCAGCCCGGGTGGGAGAAGCCGTGCATCTCGAACAGGCGGCGGATACCATGGAAAGTACCTTTTTTATGCCAGTCGTACAGATAAAAATCGTGCAGGAAAGCACCGACAGCCAGTGAGGTCTCGTCTGCACCCAAATGCAGCCGATGGTTCAGCCAACAGCTGACCAGCACCACATTCTTGCAGTGCTGATAGGTGGTAACGTCCCCGTGCTGGATGAACTCCCGCATCTGCTGCACCTTGGGGTTTTGATCGTATTTTTCCAAAATGGCATAAAGCCGTTCGCGTTCCGTAACAGAAAGCTGCATGAGCAAAATTTCCTTTCAACTCAATACGTTAACGTTTGTTTCAGGAGCGGAGCTGCACCGGGTTAGAATTGCCAAAGTTTTCAGCCTCGGAAGGGTTTGCCCGCTTGAGGGTCAGATCTACCAGATACTGCTTGCCGTCGCCCAGTTCTTCCAGCTGGGCAAGCTTTGCATTGGCAGCGGCTTCGTCCGGGTACCACTGGATGAGGAAGAAGTTTTCCGCTTCCACCCCGTAGTACAGCCAGAAGCCGTCCGCGCGCAGCAGATCATCCAGATGATCCACCTCTTCGCCGTCCGGCAGGCCAAGACCTTCCTCTGCGTAGAGGTTTTCCGGCTCTACCTGAAGCATCTCAATGACCTGAATAGAGCTTTGCAGGTACTCGTCCTGCGAGGTGCTCTTATCGGAGCGCTCCCAGCCGGTGAGAAATGCCTGCATGAGCAGATCGCGCACCTTGATGCGCGGCAGTGTGGGATCCATAACCATTTTTGTTTCCTTCTTTCGTGGTTTTATCCCCGTTGGACAGTATACGGCATACGCCTGTGCAAGTCAACGGTTTATTTGTGAATTTTTTGTAGGTACGGCCAAAATTCACAAACGCTTTTTCTGTTTCAGTCGATTATCTCAGGCATGGAAAGAAAAGGTATCGTCCAGCCACTCCACCGCAAGTTTAACCCAGCGGTTGCGGTGGGTGCTGTCGGCATCCACCTCCGGGGTGGAGATACTGGTGCCGTGGCAGCCTTTTTCAAACAAGTGTGCTTCGCACGGAACGCCCGCCTTGTGCAGAGCGTTCAGTAACAGCAGGGTGTTTTCCACCGGGACGGTCTCGTCCTCCATGGTATGCCAGACAAACACCGGCGGTGTGGCCGGGGTGATCTTATCCTCCAGCGTAAAGCGCTGGTGGGCGGCAACATCCTGCGTGCCTGTCAGCTGCACAAAGCTGTCCCTGTGGGCGTATTCTCCGGCGGTGACCACCGGGTATGCCAGCAGCAAGGCATTGGGCCGCGGCTGGTCTGCCATGCCGGGGATCTCCCACACTGCACCGGACAGTGCCAGATGCCCGCCGGCAGAAAAGCCGCACAAAGCGATCTTATCCGGCAAAATATTCCACTGTTCTGCGTGCTGCCGCACAAGGCCGATGGCCTGTGCCAGCTGCCGCATGGGCAGCGCATCCCGGGCGCTCTCCCCTACTGCGTAGTGCAGTACCGCCGTGTGGTAGCCAGCTGCCGCAAATTGCAGCGCTACGGGGTCGCTCTCCCGGGGGCTGACGTGGGTATAGCCGCCGCCGGGCACCACCAGCACCAACGGACGCTGCCGGAAATGCGGCATGGCCTCCACGCTCTCCCGCAGGTAGAGCGTCAGCGTACCGCCGCCGGTCAGTTCCAGTTGCTCAAGCTGCATTTACGCATCCTCCTTATATAGTCCGTGCCGTCCCTCCGGGTGCGCCGCAATAAATTCTGCACACAGGTCGGCGCAGATGCGGCACAGCTCCGGGCAGGGGCGCTTTTTATAATAGTCTGCGGTGCGGTCCTCTGCCGCCGTGCCCCCAGTAGGAGCAGCACCCGCCTTTGCCAGCAGCTCCCGGCAGATAATGCTGCCGCCGTTGCGGCTGCGGTACTGCTCCGCAGCCTCCTGTACCAGTGCGTACATCCGGGATTTATCCTTTGGGTCAGCAGGGTCGGCGTAGACCATGCTCAGCACGGTCACCACACCGCAGAACGCCCCGCACACCTCCCGCATCCGGCCAATACCTGCGCCAAAGCCTGCAGAAAGGCGCAGCGCTGTTTCTTCGGTCAGGCCAATCTGGGGTGCAAACGCCGCCACCACGCTCTGACTGCAATTATAGCCCTTTAAGAACCATGCGTAGGCGGCATCGCCCTGTTTTGACATTTTCTCACATCCTTCCGGCATACTCGCTCCATTATAGCACAGTCTGCGCAAAAGTGGGAAAGACTTTGCAAGAAATTTTATTTTCCATATAAGAAACGAATCCGGAGCGCCGCTTCGCGTACAGGAGAACAAATTTTAACTTTTTATGAAAAGCCTTGATTTTCCCTGCAAGTCGTTGTATATTAGCACTCAGAAGTTATGAGTGCTAAGCATTTCGGCAGTTTACCGGGTACGGTGCACCAAATATGTGATAAAAGAGGTTTTGTATTATGGCCAAGAAAGAATTTCAGGCAGAGAGCAAAAAACTGATGGACATGATGATCAACTCCATCTATACCAATAAAGAGATCTTCCTGCGGGAACTGATCTCCAATGCTTCGGACGCCATTGATAAGCTGTATTATAAGAGCCTGACCGACGCCTCCGTGGGCATGAACAAGAGCGATTTCCGTATTCTCATCACCCGCGATAAGGAAAACCGCATCCTGACCGTGGAGGATAACGGCATTGGTATGACCAAGGAAGAGCTGGAGCAGAATCTGGGCACCATTGCACACTCCGGTTCTCTGGATTTCAAGAAGGACAACAAGGACGAGAACATTGATATCATCGGTCAGTTCGGCGTGGGCTTCTACTCCGCCTTTATGGTGGCCGATAAGCTGACGGTTATCTCCAAGGCTTATGGCTCGGACGAGGCATGGCAGTGGGAGTCCTCCGGTGTGGACGGCTACGAGATGACCCCCGCCCAGAAGGATACCGTGGGCACCCAGGTCATTCTGCACATCAAGCCGGATACCGACACTGAGAAATACGACAACTTCCTGGACGAATACGGCATCGTGGCCATCGTGAAGAAGTACAGCGACTATGTGCGCTACCCCATCCAGATGGAGCGCGAAAAGAGCCGTCAGAAGCC
>OFSD01002880.1_pt1 | contig 10469 bp, 6 predicted proteins | sample 1543191 | NCBI WGS metagenome assembly OFSD01 (sample SAMN04209221, study PRJEB22552) | human gut metagenome | biome: gut; material: feces | host: Homo sapiens | place: USA: Oklahoma
GGGTTCTGCACCGGCGCGGGATTCTGCGGCGCGGTATACACCGGCTGCCCGTTATAAAGCGGCTGCGTCACCGGCTGCCCAGCGGGCGTGTAGTTCCGGTTATCGTTCATGCTCATTCATCCTTTCCCTTTTTGGTTTTCCCGTTTTTTTCGGGCTTTTTCACGTGAAAACGGATCATCAGCTTTTCCACCCAGCCCTTTTTGTACTTGAGGGAAATGTAGCCGATGGTGCTCATCACCAGTGCGCCGATGGCGTCCACGATGATGTCCTTCATCGTGTCCTGCAAGGCTGCCTGCCCAATAAGCGCCGTGCCGTTATCCAGCATATATTTCTGCATGTTAGTGCCGAAAACGGAATCCATCGTGAATTCATAAATTTCCCACACCGCGCCCATCGCAAGCGCAAAGCAAAACGCAAATACGGCGATGAACACCGGTGAAAGATTCAACGGTATGCGCTCCGCATTGTTGAAAATCGCAATCATGGAAAAGCCAAGCGCGCCCAGCATTGCGCCGCTCATCGTGTGCAGAATCGTGTCCCACTGCGGTACGGCGTAGTAAAAGCTTCGCACCTCGCCGAGGAAGATCGCGCAGTACAAAAACGCAATGTACAAAACCAGCATCACGCGCGGAATCTGCAGCGTTTTCTGCCGGATGAGCCGCAGCGGCAGCACAATGGCGACAATGCCCAAAAGGCACTGCAAAAGCATCAGCACATAGTCTTCGCGGCTGCGCACTTCCTCCGTCCCGCCGCCGTGCGACACAATACGTACTACAAGGTAGCCAAGCGGCAGAATAAAGCTCAGCAACACCGCCATGATGAACATGCCGGTAAAGTCCCGTTTTCTTTTCGGCTTCATAGCCCGTCCTCCTAATGGGGGTATTTTTTACTGTGCAAGCAGCTCCGCGACGTTGTTTGCGTAAGCGACCGGGTCTTCAATGGAGCGGCCCTCAATAAGCAGCGCCTGATCGTACAGCACTTCAGTGTACTTTTTCAGCTTGTCTTCGTCGTTTTCAAAGCGGCGCAGCACCTCAAACACCGGGTGTTCGGTGTTGAGCTCAAATATCTGCTCGGCTTTCACCTTCTGCTCCGCGCCCGGCATGGAGTTTAGCACCTTCTCCATCTCCATGGAGATCGCGCCGTCCGTCGTGATGCACACGGGGTGATTTTTAAGTGTCGTCGAAACACGCACGTCCTTTACACGCTCGCCGAGAATCGTCTTCATCTTCTCAAGCAGAGCCTTGTTTTCCTCCGCCTGCTTTTCGGCAGCCTGCTTTTCTTCTTCGGTCTGCACGCGTGCGTCTTCCGCCGCAACGTTCTTGAAGCTCTTGCCTTCGTACTCCTGCAACACCATCAGCGCGAACTCGTCCACATCGTCCGTAAGGTACAGCACCTCGTAGCCGCGGTCAAGCACGGCTTCGGTCTGCGGCAGATGCGCAATGCGCTCCGGGGTCTCGCCCGCCGCGTAGTAAATGCAGGTCTGGTCTTCCTTCATGTCCTGAACGTACTCTTTCAGCGTGCGCATCTTGCCTGTGGAGGAGCGGAACAGCACAAGATCCTTGAGCTTATCCTTATTGATGCCGTAGTTCTCGTACATGCCGAATTTGAGTCTCAAACCGAAACTTTCAAAGAACTTCTCGTAGTTCTCTCTGTCGTGCTCCAGCATGGATTTAAGCTCCGACGCAATCTTCTTCTCAATGCGCGTCGCGATAAGTTTTAACTGACGGTCGTGCTGCAGCATTTCACGGGAGATATTCAGCGACAGATCCTGCGAATCGACAAGGCCCTTCACAAAGCCGAAGTAATCCGGCAGCAGGTCTGCGCACTTTTCCATAATGAGCACGCCGGATGCGTACAGGGCCAGACCCTTCTCATACTCCTTGGTGTAGAAATCATAGGGGCGGTGGCTGGGCACGAACAGCAGGGCGTTGTAGTTGGCGGTGCCCTCGGTGCGGCTCACGATGACGCGGGCGGGGTCAGAATAATCGTTGAACTTATCCTTGTAGAAGCTGGCGTATTCCTCATCGGTGACCTCGCTCTTCTGCTTCTTCCAGATGGGCACCATGCTGTTCAGGGTCTCAAGCTCGGTGTAGGTCTCCCACTCCGGCTTGTAGTCCTCGGGCTTGGGATCGGGTTCGGGCTTCTGGCGGCTCTTTTCCCGCTCCATCTGGATGGGATAGCGCACATAGTCGCTGTACTTTTTGACGATGGCCACAATGCCGTATTCATCGAGGAAGTTCTCGTAATTGTCGGTATCGGTGCTGTCCTTGATGTGCAGGATGATGTCGGTACCCACGGTGTCTTTCTCGGTGGGCTCCAGCTCATAGCCGTCCGCACCAGAGGAAGTCCACTGCCAGGCCTCATCGGAGCCGTAGGCCCTGGAGATGACCGTGACCTTATCGGCTACCATGAACGCGGAGTAGAAACCCACGCCGAACTGGCCGATGATATCGATGCTCTCATCCTGATTGTCTTTCTTGAAATCAAGAGAACCGGAGTGGGCGATGGTGCCCAGGTTCTTTTCCAGCTCGTCTTTCGTCATGCCAATGCCGTTATCGGAGATGGTCAGCAGACGGTTCTCCTTATCACGGGTGATCAGAATGCGGAAATCGCCCTTGTTCATCCCGACAGAAGTGTCGGTCAGGCTCTTATAGTAAAGCTTGTCGATGGCGTCCGAAGCGTTGGAGATCAGCTCCCGCAGGAAGATCTCCTTGTTGGTGTAGATGGAGTTGATCATCATGTCCATCAGCTTTTTGCTTTCAGCCTGAAATTCTTTCTTCGCCATAATACAAAACCTCTTTTGTACAGTATTCAGATCCGGCCCCTCGCAAAAGGAGCGGCAATGCAAAAGAAGCAGCCGATGCTGCATCTTCTTAGCACTCATATCTTTCGAGTGCTAATATACACCGATGCGGGTCAAAAATCAAGGGGTTTCATAAAAAGTTCAGAAATGAACTGGAACAAAATGCCTTTTGTGCGTTGCTACAAAAAATTCATAAAGAAATAGTTGACCTTTCACAATTTTTAGCGTATACTGGTCAGCGGAAACAAACGAGGAAAGAGGAATATGTTATGGCAATGAAGCCGGAGATCTCCGTGAAGAACCTGCTGATGCAGGCATTCCTGACGGGCTGGGAACGCTCGGACAAGAGCATTTCGCAGGATGAATACTTACAGAGCGCCATTCAGGTCATCGAAGTGCTGCAGGTGGAACCTGAAAATGTCTACGCCGAGGAGGGCCTGGGCTTGACCGATGGCGATGAGGTGGATCATCTGGACGACCTGCTGCGGGCAGACGGCCAGTGGCTGTATTACGGCGTGGAGGAGGAAAACTTCTTCCTCATCCAATGGTACCCGGACAAGGCTTCTGCCGAGGCCAAGCTGGCCGAGCTGGAAGCACTGGGCGACGGCAGGCAGTATCTGGTGGACCTGAGCCTGACCCGCGAAAATCCTTCGGCTGCTGAGAACTTCGGCAGCTCCAACCCGATTCAGCTGCGGAGCTGAGCCCGGCATTTCTGACAAAAAGAAAGGGAATTTTCCATGCAGCTTTCACAAACGGAACGGGAGCGCCTGTCCGCTATTCTGGAACAGTACGACCATCACCCCAAGGTGCAGGAAATGCGTGAGTTTATCCAGCACGGTGATGTGACCACCTACCAGCACTGCAAGAATGTGGTCGTGGTCAGCTGCTGGATCAACCACCGCTTCCATCTGGGAGCCGATGAGACCACGCTGGCCGTGGGGGCTTTCCTCCATGATTTCTATCTCTATGACTGGCACAAGCAGGGCTCTTTCCACGGCCTGCGGCATCTGTTTGAGATGCACGGCTTTTCCCACCCGGGGTCTGCCTGTGTGAACGCACAGCGGGTGTTCGGCATTACCAAAAAGGAGCAGAACGTCATTGCAAGCCACATGTGGCCCCTGACCTTCCGCCATATCCCGACCTGCCGGGAGGCGGTCATCGTCTGTCTGGCGGATAAATACTGCGCCATTGTGGAGAGTATGTTTCGCCGCACAAGGGTGGGCGCTGACGAAGAAGAGTGGTAAAGAAGCCGCCGCACTGTTCACATGAAAGAAAGCAAAAGACCAGAGTTGTAACGCCTTTTGGCGAAACAACTCTGGTCTTTTTTGCTGGGGCTTGTGCAACAGCCTCTTTGGAAAAGTGATCTTATTCTGCTCTCAGAGCCTTGACAGGGTCAGAGCGGGAAGCGGTTTTGGCGGGGATGAAGCCGCCCAGAATGGTCAGCACAGTTGCCAGCGCAACCAGCACCACAGCGGCCTTCCAGGGCAGAACGGCCACCACGCTGGTGCCGACGGCGATCTTCTGGATGAGCATGTTGCCCGGAATGAGCAGCAGTCTGCTGAGGCCGATGCCCATGAGGCCCGAGCACAGGCCGATGATGAAGGTCTCGGCGTTGAACACCTCGGAGATGTTCCGCTTGGAAGCGCCGATGGCACGCAGGATGCCGATCTCCTTGCGGCGCTCCAGCACGCTGATATAGGTGATGATGCCGATCATAATGGAGGAGACCACCAGCGAGATGGAGACAAAGGCCACCAGCATGTTGGAGATCATGTTGATGATCCTGGTCACGGAGGTCATCAGGGTGCCCACCACATCGGTGTACTGGATCACCTTGTCTTCCGCGCCCTGCTCACGCATGGCGGTATTGTAGCTGTCCAGCACATTGAGGACCTTAGCCTTTTGCTCGAAGTCCAGCGGATAGATGTTGATCTGGCTGGGGTCGTCCTCGCTGGCATAACCAAAGGCCTGCAGGTTGCTTTCATAGGTGGCGCTGGTGGACATCATTTTCGATTTCATCAGCTCCGCCAGATCGTCCTCGGTCATGTTGAATCGGATGGCATTCCGGAACGCATCTGCGTCGATCTTCAGCGCGCTTTCCATCTGGCTGCCCAGAGAGGAGAAGCGCTCGGTCATCTGGCTCTGCAGGTTCGTGCTGACCTGGCCCATGGCCTGCTCCATGGCAGTGCCCAGCTGGGCCTGTAATTCGGCGGCGATCTGTTCCGAGAAGTTTGACATCACGCTGCCCATGACCTGCTGCATGGCGGCAGTAAGCTGCTCCTGCAGGGCAGCGGTATCGATGAGACTGCCCATGGAATCCTTCATCAGCTGCTGGAACTGGTCACTGGCGAGATACTGGTCAAAACTGATCTTGTCCAGCCCCAGAATGCCGTTGCCGATGATGTAATCCTTGTAGCCGGTCATCACCTTCTGGGCCAGCTGCTGCATTTTGTCGGCGGGGATGGAAATGTCCATGTTGGCGAACACGTCCGTCAGGGCGCTCATGTCGATGTCGGGCGTTTCGGCCAGATCAAATTGGAAGCTGTCCGGGTCAATGAGGGAGGAAAAATCTACGGAACCGTCACTCAGGTCGAACGCGCCGCTCAGGTCAAGATCCAGCTTGCCGGGGTCGAACTGGAAGGCGCTCTCGAGCTGATCGGTGTCAATGGAGAAGAGGGAAGCCATGTCCACGGCAGAGGTTCGCTCGGTGCCGAAGGGCTCACCGTTCAGCACATTGGTCTGCGGGTCGGCGAGCTGATCCTGTACCAGCCTGCTCTGGGCGGCGGTGTCCATGACATGCCGGGTCAGGGAGGCGGGATAGGCGATGCCGGAAGAAAGCATGGCGGCGGAGGCGTTCTCCCTGGGCTGCACCACGCCCACGATGGTCATGGTCTCGCTGTTGGCCACAAGCTCCTGCAGGAAGACCTTGTCGTCCGATTTATCCACCCAGGTGCTGTGGGCATCATCGTACTGGTAGCGGTCGGCCGCGTTGACCAGCTTGAAGGTGCGGCCCAGAAAATCGCTGTATCGGTAGGTCTTGAAATCTTCGGGCACATCCACATTCTGGTTCTGGGCGAACTGCTGGATCATCTTGTCCAGCTCGGCGTTGTCCCGCAGGCCCAGCGCGTAGAGAGCATAGTCGGTGATGGAACCATCCGCACCAAGCACGGCAACGCACTCGTTGTAGCTTTCGGGCCAGCGGCCTGCCTTGACCTCGTACTGGGAATGATACAGGGCATCGCTGGCGGGCAGCTGGTAGAACACGCTGGTGTTCATCATGCTGGCCATCATGTTGTTGGTCGAGCTGGTGGAGCTGATGCCCAGAGCGGAAAGGGAGGAATCCGGGTTCACCTGCCGGATGCTGCCGTCCGGGTCCTGGCGGTAGATCTGAGGCTGTACATTATAGGAATACTCCACCGAGGAAACGCTCTCCCCGATGCTGCAGGCATCGCTCTCGAGGTAGGCTTTCAGGCTCTTCAGGTCGTTGGAGGTGATGCCGGAAACCATCTGGGTCACGAGCTGGCGCACCGGCACCATCCCCTCGCCGAGGTCGGGGGCGGCGGTCTGGCCGGGCAGGTCGGCAGACAACAGGCTGGTCAGGTCCATGCCGCTGCGCAGGATCTGCACCGGGTACTCGGAAAGGGTGTCCCGCTCCATGTCGGCAATATACTGGTTGACACCGGTGGACAGGGAAATGATCAGCGCAATGCCGATGATGCCGATAGAGCCTGCAAAGGCCGTGAGCAGGGTGCGGGTCTTTTTGGTCCAGAGGTTGTTAAAGCTCAGGGTCAGCGAGGTCCACCACGACATGGAGGAGTGGCCCATGTTCTTGTGAACGGCAGGGGCAAGCTGAGTGGTGTCGGGCTCGTAGGGGGCGGTGTCGGAGCGGATGACACCATCCTTCAGGTTCACGATGCGGGTGGCGTACTGCTGGGCCAGCTCCGGGTTGTGGGTGACCATGACCACCAGCCGGTCCTTTGCCACCTCCTTGAGCAGCTCCATGACCTGGATGCTGGTCTCGCTGTCCAGCGCGCCGGTGGGTTCGTCCGCCAGCAGGATATCCGGATTGTTGACCAGCGCACGGGCAATGGCAACGCGCTGCATCTGGCCGCCGGACATTTCGCTGGGGTGCTTGTGCAGCTGATTGCCCAGCCCTACCTTCTGCAGTGCCTCGGTGGCACGGCGCTTGCGCTCTGCGCCCGAGATGCCGGAAATGGTCAGGGCCAGCTCCACATTGGCCAGAACGGTCTGATGAGGGATCAGGTTGTAGCTCTGGAACACAAAGCCGATGGTGTGGTTGCGGTAGGAGTCCCAATCGCGGTCGGTGTACTTTTTGGTGGAGATCCCGTTGATGACAAGGTCACCGCTGTCGTACCGATCCAGGCCGCCGATGATGTTCAGCAGGGTGGTCTTACCGGAGCCGGAGGGGCCCAGGATGGCGACGAATTCGCTGTCGCGCAGGTTCAGGCTGACATCATTCAGTGCGGTCTGTACAAGGTCACCGGTTTTGTATTCCTTGCGGATCTTTTTCAGTTGTAGCATAGGCAGGCCTTTCTTATGCGTGCCCGGCGGCGTGAGGGAAATGCCGGACAAAAAACAAAATAACGTAGATATGGTATCAGATGAATGTGAACAAACCGTTGCTTTTCTGGAAAGATGGTGTTATGCTGGAGAAGGTAAAAGAAACAAAAATCGACACTTTATGACGTAAATTACCAGAAATCAAGACGCAAAAAGCCGCCGTTCCTGCACGGTTCGACGCATAGTGACGTTTTTTCGGGGATTGAATCTTTCCGCAGGGCCTTATAAAATAGTATCGTACAGTACGCACGGAAGAAAAGTGCGGCAAATTTAAGGCAAAGGGGAAGGTTGGATTGACGGAACGACTCGTTTCAAAGCTGCATGTCGCGCTTTTGAGCTACGACGAGCGGGAGATCCGCGTCCGGAAAAATTATCTGGAGGAGCAGAATCCTGCGATCTGCTGTGTCTGTTTCCACAGCGGCGAGGAGCTGCTGCGGGAGCTGCGCCAGCAGCGCAGTGTGGATATCGTGGTGCTTTCGAGCCAGCTGGAGGATATGGATGGGTATGAGTTCCTCAAGCGGCTCAACAGCCTGCATAACCGCCCGCTGCTGCTGTTGCAGGGGGATGACTGGTACAGCGATGCCACGGCATCGTTCCTGCGGCCGGACGGCAGGCAGTACCTGCCGGAGCGCAGCAGTCTGCTGGATCTGCTGCTGGATCTGCGCAGCTCCACGGACATCGGCATCTTCTGGGTGCTGCCGTTCTGCAAGCAGCTTTATGCGGAGTGGGGCATCCAGCAGCCGGATGTAAACTGTGAATATCTGACCACCGCGCTGCAGGTCGTATGCGGCACAGAGCGGAAGCTGGCCGTGCGCAAGGAGATCCTGCAGACTGTGGCCGAGGAACACCACACCACAGTGGCCGCTGTGGACTGCGGGATGCGCCGCCTGATCGACGGGGTGGAAAAATACAACACCGAAGCCTGGCAGAAATTCAAGCAGGATTACGGCCTGATGGGGCATAGCGTTACCCTGGGCAAGCTGATCTATGCGGGCCGCCAGAAATTGATCGACAGCGGAACGCAGGGACGGAAGGCCGGACGATGAGAAAAAAGAGAGAGAACGGAATGGCAAAAGAGAGCGGGATGGGGGATTTCCCCCGCAAACAATTTGAGAGCGTGCTGCTGCACTCCCTGCGCATTATGGACCAGAACCGGGAATACCTGCAGATGCATCTGGCCCGGACCGGAGACGAAAGGACCCGGCAGGCGCTGGAGGATATGGGGCAGGAGAGCATCCGCCTGGAGCGCACCCTGCGGGAAATGATGGGTCTGCTGGAAGTGGAGATGAACGACAAGCCGCCCATGAAGCCGGTAGACCTGTGCTGGATCCTGATGGAGGCCGCCCAGATAGCCCCGGAGATCGAGAAGCAGCTGGGCATCCGGCTGATCGTGGATCACAGCCCGTTCCGGCGCTGCTATGTCAAGGCGGATGCCCAGGAGGCCGAGCAGCTGCTGTTCCATCTGCTTTCCAACGCCCTGCGGGCCGTAAGCCCCGGCGGGCAGATCAAGATCCGGCTCACCCGGGACGACGAGGATCTGTACTTGATCGTGGAGGACGACGGCTGCGGCCTGCCCACCGGTGAAAACTGGATGGAGAACCGCCGCCGCTTCCTGGGCGGTGTGCAGGCAGGGCTGCTGCTCTGCCGCCGCTACTGCGCCCACATGGGGTGGGTGCTTTCCCTCACGCCGCGCGATGCCGGAAGCGGTACCCGGGCAGAGGTGCGCATCCCGCTGGCCGGAACGATGTTTCCCATTGAGGGCAGCGTGGAACTGCACACCATCCATCCGGCACTCACCACAGCGGATGGCCTGCGCTGGCAGATCCTGCGGGAGCTTGCCCTGTTGTCCGATAAAATGGAATGATACGATATTCAGCGCCCTGCTCCGGGCTTTTCCGGGGCAGGGCGTTTTTGTGTAAAAATCACTCTGAGTAAAGAATCTTAACCGGAATGTAGAAAAACAGGGGGGCTGTATTCGTGAATTTAACAAAATGTTTAACTTTTTGAGCGGAAAATACTATTTTTTGCGTGTAAAATGTGGTGACTGGATTGATTGTATCCCGATTTTTGAGTATAATACAACTGTATTTTTATATTGTTCCTCAGGAGGAAAAGCAAGTGAGAGTAGGTCTTGACATCGGAAGCACCACCATCAAGTGCGCGGTGCTGGACGAACATGATGCGCTGATTTATTCAACATACGAGCGTCATTACAGCCATATTCTGGAAAAGGCGCAGGAGCTGCTGCGCCGCATCGATGCAGAGCACCTGCACGGAAACAAGGCTCTGCTGAGCATCTCCGGTTCTGCCGGTATGGGTCTGGCCGACAGCTGCGGCGTGCCTTTTGTGCAGGAGGTGTTCTCCACCCGTGTGGCAGTCAAGCGGTTTGTGCCCGCCACCGACTGCGTGATCGAGCTGGGCGGCGAGGACGCAAAGATCCTGTTCCTGACCAACGGCACCGAGGTCCGCATGAACGGCAGCTGTGCCGGCGGCACCGGTGCCTTTATTGACCAGATGGCCACCCTGCTGAAGATGAGTGCCGACGAGATGAACAAGGCCGCGGAAAAGGCCGAGCGCACCTATACCATCGCGTCCCGCTGCGGCGTGTTTGCCAAAAGCGACGTACAGCCCCTCATCAATCAGGGCGCGCGCACGGAGGATATCGCCGCCAGCATCTACAAGGCGGTGGTCAACCAGACCATTGCCGGTCTGGCACAGGGCCGCCCCATCAAGGGCAATATCCTGTATCTGGGCGGGCCGCTGACCTTCAGCAGCGTGCTGCGCAAGAGCTTTGATGAGGCGCTGGGGGTCACCGGAACCTGCCCCGAGAACAGCCTGCTCTATGTGGCGCTGGGTGCCGCCCTCTATGCGGACAAGGAGTTCGACCTCTCCGCAGTGGCCGACGCGCTGGACCAGTACGCCGCCACCGCTACTTATGCCAGTGAGCCTCCGCTCTTTGCCAACAAGCAGGAGTACGAGGAATTCCATGCCCGGCACATGTCCCACAGCGTGCCTCATGTGCCTTTCAGCGCCCAGTGCGGCCCGGTGCATATCGGCATCGACTCCGGCTCCACCACCGTCAAGC
>OFSD01002894.1_pt1 | contig 10426 bp, 9 predicted proteins | sample 1543191 | NCBI WGS metagenome assembly OFSD01 (sample SAMN04209221, study PRJEB22552) | human gut metagenome | biome: gut; material: feces | host: Homo sapiens | place: USA: Oklahoma
AGGTATTCGTTCATGGTCACAATCTCCCATCAATCCCACCAGAAGTACCAGACGGTGGACTGCCACAGTGCATCTGCCAAGGAGCCAATGCTTCCATCCTCATTCTGATCCAGATCCGGGCAGAAGCCATACAGTTCTACCGCCACATCCATGGCCTTCTCCTTGGGGACGGGGGCCGGAAGCAGGAACTCCAGCTCATCGTGGCTCATGGCGGCAGGAACTGCGCCGTACTGCTCGAACCAGTATTTGGCCGCAGCCATCAGGTCCGGTGTGTCGGGGCAGTCGTTCCAGTTTCCGAAGGGCAGGTATGCGAAGATCTCCCAGGGATTCTTCACCGGGATCTTGGCCAGGATGAGCGGATAGGTCATCTCCGTATCATCATCCCAGTAGCTGGAGAAGCGGTCGTTGGGTTCTCCGCCCTCCATCTCGCCCAGGATCTCCTCATCCCAGTCCATATCGTCATCCTCGGCTTCTTCCTTGCGCTGGCCGGTCAATTCCTGCAAAACCGCCTTTCCGTCTTTGACGGAGGTGGAGAGCATCTTCTTCCGGTACTCCGTTACAGTTTTGAGGTCAAATTCGTAAATGTCTGCATCATTCTTCGGGTCGGCGTTCATCACCAGACACTCAAGCAGCGTTTCGTCATCCGCCTTGATGAGTACCGGCACAAAGCCTTCTTTGACACTTTCCCGTTTGGCATAGCTGTATGCCGACATGATGGGATCATCGTCCTTCATGGAGGGGAAATAGGTGCATTCACAGTCCAGATACTCCATCAACGCCTCAGCCAGTTCAGAGGGCTCCAGCGTGTCCTCGTCGAAGTCCTGTCCCTGCCAGTTGGTGAAGCGTTCCTCGATCACCTTTGCCATGGCCTGGTAGTAGTCCTCGTCAAAGGGGATGAACAGGTAGGCTTCATCTTGGAACTCATTGGAGTGATACCGCTCCGGGCCGAAGAAGCGGAGGGCGTTGTCATCAACATCGGCAGGATAGTAGGGGCTGTCGCCCTCTCCATAGTAATAGCCTGCAAAAGCACGGCCTTTCTGATCGAATAGCACAGAGAACAAGCAGCCGTCCAACTCATTCTGGATGAATGCCCGCAGGTCCACACTGGCAGGGTCGGCTTTGACCTGTTTGACCACTTCGCCGTATTCTTTCAGAAATTCCTCGCCCATCAAATCATGCTCCATGCACCAACGCAAGTAGATGGCCATATGGTTGTAGGCATTGATGGGGTCAATGGGCAGACCCTTCTCCTCAATGCTCTCGATATGATAGGAGGCATCGTCCATTTCACCGTCAAAATCATCATTGGAAAGGGTGCCACGAGTGATAGCATCCTGACGATCAGGCTCCACCACAAAGCTGATGCCGTTCATTTTGTCCAGCAGGGCGTCCGCGTCATGGGCCAGCTTATACTCCAGCTCATCCCGGTAGAGGGGGATCACCTGATAGAAGTTGACCTCCTCGCCGCCGGGCAGGACGCAGACCTCGCTGCCCTCCTCCGTCCCCTGGGGGCCGGTGAGAATGGCGGCGCACAGCTTTGTGTCTTTTGCAAAGTCCTCCTCATGGTCCATGGTATGGCCGAAGCCCAGCCAGATGTCGCTGGCAATGGGCAGGCGGGCCAGGGTTTTCAGCAGGCGGATGGGCCAGTACCACCGCTCGTCTCTCATGTCCTCCTGCTTCAGCTTCCAGTCCTTGGGCAGGGCGATGGCCAGCTCCGCCCGCTCCAGCTTGTATTCGGCCAGCTCCTCCGGCACATGCATCCGGTGGGCGCCCATGCCCATGGTGACCAGCGTATAGTAGTCCTGCTCCGCAGAGGGGGGCACCACGCAGATGTCCACATGGATGTCCGGGGAGGCCAGCTCATGGAATACATGCTCGAAATCACCAAAATACTGCTGGATGTGCCCCTCGATGGCCTCCATCTCCTCCTCGGTGTAGACCTCGGGACCGCCGGGCTCCTCGTCCTGGAGTTCTCCGTCCTCTCCGTCATCGTCCGGATCATCCCCGCCGGATTCCCAGGAGATTTTCAGGGTCATCTGCTCCTCCGGCAGTCCGACACCGGGGCTGCGGGTGATGGCGTGCTTGTCATCTGCCGTGAAACCGATGGTCTCCCCATCGTGCAGTTCTACATCGTTCTCCAGCACATAGGAGGCAAGGCTTGCCAGGAAGTCCCTCAGATCACCCGGCTCGGCATCGGTACCCAGCACCTCCATCTCGTCTTTGCCAAACGACGCCATTCCGTAGGTGTAGCCGTTCATGCCATGCTCATCCCGCCAGAGGCCGAACCAGATCCAGTTGAAGATGGGCAGCTCGTCCTCGCTCATCTGCTCGGCAAAGCCCTCATAGAACCGGGGCTCAAACACCACGCCGCTGGTGTAGATGCCGGTGGCATATTCCTGGCGGCAGCAGGCGGCAACCACCTTGGTGAACAGCTTGCCCTTTTCCAGCAGATCCTCTTCTTTGCCCAGCACCGCTACCATCAGGTGGGCACGGTGCTCTTTGGCTACCTTGACCGCATCCTCCCACATATAGTTGTTTTCCGCATTGCCCTCGGCCTCGCCTCCGGGGATGGGATAGTTATTCAGGCTGACGGCGGCGAGCATATCGCCTACTTCAAACACCAGCGCGTCATCGTCCTTCTCCTCGCTGGCGTCATATTCATCCACGGCGATGTCCCACTTTTCCTTCATATCCCGGATGAACTGCTTTTTATCCCATTCTGCCTTAGACAGCAGCACAAAGCCGGTGAAGACGCCAGTGTGGTCACTCTCGTCCTCGGCTTCTGCCTCAGCTCGCCTTGCAATCTCATCCTGACACGCTTGAATCACTGCCGGGGCGTCCTCGTCCTCAGGGTCCAGCTCGGCCCACCGCTGGGCGTAGGGGATGGCCTTTTCCTCCTGACCATATAGATACTGATAGGCATAGGCCATCCGCATATTCCACTGGGCCTTGTCCTGACCCTCTTCTTGGACGGACTCCAGCATTTCGATAGCTCGGCGCAGGGCCTTATCTCCCTTATAATTAGGGGGGACCTCCGTGTGGTCGCCCAGAATAGCGTAGTTCTCCAGCGCCCGTGCCATGGCATAGGCGGTGCGGTAGTTTCGCCAATCCTCCGGGATGGCGTTCAATGCCTGGATGCAGCGGGTGTATTCGTCCTCGTCGTTCCACTGCTCCAGCTGCTGGAAGAATTCTTCTTCGTTCTGCGGGGTGTAAGGGATATAGTCCATACCCGTCAGCGTCTCGTCCAGCTCGGGGATCTGATCCTCATCGTCCGGTTCCTCCTCGGGCGGCGTTTTCAGATTCACAGTGCCTGCTTCTCGACGGAAGGTGTGGAATCTGGCCCAGGGAATCTCACTGTCCTCGAAGAACTCCTTTGCCATCTGGAGTGCCGCTTCAATGTCCCAAGCGATGAAGTCCACATAGCCGCAGAAAAGGCCGGTGGCTCCACCGGTGAGGGTGAGCACCTCCGGGCCGTCGCCGGTGGTAAACACTTCTTCCAGCTTGTCCCGGAAGTCAAAAATTTTCTCCGATCCTTCTTCTTCCCGTAGGGTATCCAGGGGATAGCAGAAGAAACCCGCCACTGCGCCGTCGGCATGGAGATTGTCCATGAAGTCATTGTCGGCATTCAGGTATCCGTTGAGGAGTGGCACACACTTGGTGGTACCGGCCATCACATCCAGCCGCCAATCGGCATCTGGGTCTTCATTGGGTTTCATTTCGTAGCCAAGATAGCTCTCCAGATAGGCATTGGGATCGGTGGAGAGGTTCGCTCCCTTTTCTTTCAGTTTGTCGGGCAGTTTGGACAGGAGGATAGAAGGTTCTTCCTTGGGGTTTTCCAACACATCGAAATCGTCAATATACCACATATGGGAGATCTCTCCCAGCACTTGGTCGGTGAGGGTGGTGAGCATCCACCAGACCCGGCCCTCAGCCTCCCGGAGCATGGGCAGAAGCTTTTCGCAGTAGGCGGAGATGGCGAAGCTGTTTTCACCCTGTTCCTCCAGCCAGATTTGCACATCATCCCCAGAGATATTCCATCCGTCCTCGGTACGCAGGCCGATATTCTGGGAGGGCTGACGGCCCACCAGGATGTTCCAGTGCTCCAGCACCTCCTTGGGGGCGTGCTTCTGGAAGTAGACCAGCTCAAACAGCTTGACCTTGTCGCCCTCCGGGGTGAGGATCAGCTCATACTTCTCGCCGTTGAAGCCCATCTCGAAGGAGATTTCGTCAAACGCCTGGTTCAAAGCCCCTTCCATTTGGGCCACGAGTTCTGCGCCGCGGGTGTGATCTTTGTCCTCATCCATCATCTGGCGCAATTCTGCTTCCATCTCGGCAAAGGTTTCCCAACAGTTCTCTGTCCGCTCCCGGAAGCACTCCCAGAACTGCGGCAGAGAAATACCCTTTTTGCACGAGTCAATTAGTTCCTCCATGTCCTGTCGGGTGTTGAGCTTAGGATCATCACCGGGATGCAGTTCCAGAGCTTTTTCAAAATGCCGCAGAGCGCGGCCCTCCTGATCCAGATAATAATAGGCATACCCCATACGGAAATTCCAGGAATAAGTATCTCCCAGTTCCTCCTCATGGGACTGCATCAGTTCCAGTGCCTGGTGAAGCAGCTTCCTTCCCTCCGGCTCGCTGGAGTCCGCCAGATTGTTGTAGGCGCGGGCCAGCTCCATATCCATTTCCGGGGTACGCTCCTCGGCAGAGATTGCCTCCAGTGCGTCAACGATTTTCTGGTGTTTGTCCTCCTCATGCCACTTCTGGCACTGCTTCAAAATATCCATATCAGGGTCCTCCTCGTCCTCATCTGGTTTCCAGTCTTTGATCTGCTGGAACACGCCATTTTCATCCCGCTCAAAGGCGCAGGGAGCGGGGGTGTTCAGCAGAGGAATGATGTCGGGATCGTCATTGCAGATCGTGTTCAGCTTGTAGATCCCGGCGTTGTTAGGGTCGTCCATGTACTCGTCGCTCTCATCACCGGCGGTAAAGCGCCAGCCGCTGTCCCAGCCGCCGTCCGGCTCCTCCCTGTAGCAGTAGCCCACCTTGCAGCCCTCCACTGTGATGCGGTTGGTGGCGATACAGCCATCGGCACCCTTCCAGTCGGGGAGCAGATCTTTTACATCTTCCGCCTTTACATGGTAGTTCCGGTTGCGGCCAGAGGCTTCGTACAGCTCCTTCCGCAGCATCTCCACCTGAGAAGTCATATCCGTGATTTCATCCTCGCCCATCATCTCGCTGATGTCGTATTCCAGCGGGGCATGGACAAAGTCCGCCAGGGCCTTGTCCATGGCGTCGTGCTCCTCTGGCGTGGCGGTGATGCGGATGCGGCGGGAGGAGGTGTTGTACTCATCCAGATCCTGGAGGTTCACACTGCCGCTGACGCTGCACTCCAGCAGGATGGCGGCCAGATCGGTGACCACATCAATGGCGAAGTGGAAGTCCATCTCCACGCCATCGGAGTGTGTAAACTCCAGATACTCCACGGTCTGGTGGAAGTTCCAGTTCTGCTTGTCCAGCCCGATCTTGGCGAAAATCTCGCTGAGGGGGATCTCCTCCTTTTTCTGATCCTCTAAAAATGCCACAAGGTTCAGACTGTCATCGGAACCGCCAATAAAGTTGCCCCAGTATTTTTTGATATACATTTGTCGTGCCTCCTGTTCTGAATCCAGTCGATCAATGAGCTGATTCAAGTGTTCCAACCACGCAGGAGCGATCTCACCGCTGTCCTCGTTCTTCCAAAGATCCACAATCTCACGGATGCCGTCCTCGTCCGGCACCTCGTTTTTGATGTCGGTGAGCTGCCGCAGCAGGAAAGCAAGGGCTTCTTTGGATGCTGTGAAACCGGTGACTTTATCCCATATAGCTTCTTCATGATCGTAGTCCAGCTTGCCGTTATCCTTCCATTGGAAATACAGCTCCGCCAGAGCCATCGCAGTATTGTCAAAGAGGAAGTCGATTTGTGAGAAGTCAGATCCCAGCATGACTTCCTCTTTCATCAGTTCGATCATCTCGCCCAGATCCATTACCGGATGCTCCGGTACATATTCATTTTTGAGGATGTCCAGTACATCCAACCCTTCGTCACGCTCTAATGCTTTTATGCCCCATGCTCCCATGTCGGCACCTCTCTTTCTTTATTTTGTATCAAGCTTCTATTGTCAATCATAGTTCTCCAACCGAATGATAGGCCGATAAAAGTCATAATCTCCGTTTAGTTCATTGTCCTCCTGCACTTCCGGCTTACAGTGGGGCGAACAGGGTAGGAAACCGAGAAATGGGCCCAGCCCGCCGCAGATATTGCACCCGCCGTCACCGCCGCAGGTGGTAAGCCTATCAGCCTGCACCACTTCCCGCATATAGGGATCGTAGGCGATGGACAGGCCGAAGAAGTTGGGTTCCTCCATGTCATAGGGCCGGTTCTCATCCTCATCCATGTCCTCAAACCAGCGCAGACGCATGGAGTAGTCTAACCCATCTCCCCATGGGAACAGGGTCCGGCACTCGCCGCCACACAAGTAGGCCCACTCGTCCGCCGTGGGCAGGGAGAAGCCCTGTTTTTGCAGCCGGTTTTGAAAGTCCAGATAGTCCACCTCGTGATAGAGGCTGACCTGCCAGCTGTCACTATCCCGTTCGAAACGGGCACGACCTGCCAGAGTAAGACTGTCCCTGTCGGTCAAAGCGAATTGGCGAAAATCTTCCAACCATTCCGAGCGCAGTCGTGGGTCCTCCAGTTTGACTGGCTCCCAGTTAATTTCCTCCAGCTCCCGGCCCACCAGCATGGGTCCAATGGCCACCTGCCGAACAGGAGCCATGCTTTCCCGAATCATCTCCTCCGGGTCCCGCTCCATTTCCCATTCCCGGAACAGATACTCCAATTCCTCCCGGCTCTCCTGATTCAGTCCCACGGCAAACTGCTCCCAGCCCAGGGTGACGGTATCGCCGGGGACAAAGACGAACTCCCGACCATCTTTCTTGAAGATGCCGGTGGTGCAGTTCTGGCCCCAGCGGTCAAAGGTATGTAGACCGAGAAAGGTCATATTATAACGAGCAGCCAGGCTTTCCATCAGTGCCTGCTTCTCGGTGGTTTCCATTTGATTAAATTGGGGGCGGAATAGTCTTTTGTTCATAACAAGTCCTCCTACAGCCTATCCAGGTTTTCCTGTAAATCGCCCTGCATCAAGTGCTGGGCAATGGCTTGGTTCAGTGCCTTATGGGGGTGATAGGCTGCCTGCTCTACATCGTGGAGGCACTCCTCCATCAATGCCTCCGGAGAAATGCCTTCCCGTTTGCCATAAAGATGGCCGAAGGCATAGCACACGGACTTGAGAAAGCCGAAAATATAGTCATGATTTCCACGCATACCGGGTAGGTCGTTGAAGGAACCCATGCCTCCGTATGCCCGAAGGTGGTGGGCGACCTCACGGCGCTGGGTCCAATCCTCAATATCCCGTTCCAGCCAGTCGATCCAGTTTTGGAATTCTGGATGGTCTGCCAGAAGGATGGAGCGCAGACAGGTCAGAGCTTCAGTATAAATATCTGTCTGTTTCATCAGAACCCTCCTGATTCTTTTAATGCTCCATCATAAGTGTGGTTTTCCCAGATGGCCTCAAATTCCGCTTTCTCTATGACGCAGGCGTGGAATTCCTCGCCCCAGACATGGGTATTCAATTCCTCCATGGTGGGGATGGGCGCGATTTCAATAGCTCCATCGTAAAGGTCGGGTATGTTGTGGGTGCGGCCATCTGCAAAGATGTCAATGGAGCGGAGAGCCAGCCGCTCATTTCCTGTATCCACTTCATAGAGGATCACCGACGGTTCTCCCTCCGGTGCGCCCTCCCAAAAGAGTTTGATGTACTCGATCATTCCATTTCCCTCATTTGAACCAATGCCACCCCGTCATGGTGCCGGTTACCTCATCTATCTGTATTGCAATATCATAATTGCCGCGACAGCCCAGCAAGGCCGCAAGATGATCATTTTCCATAATCAAATCATAAAACTCAACCGCTATGTCTTGGAATTCCTTCGGAATCTCCAGTGCAGAGAAGAAATCCACTGATTGAGCATTTTGGAAAAATTCAATGGCCGTTTTACTGCATTTTACTATAATCCCTGTTTGAGTGGTCAAATCTTTCATGCTTTCGCAACCTCGCTCATGTTCAGATACATCCCCATCGTTTTTTCATTGTCACAGGCCGCCCGGATCATTTTGGACAGCAGCATCAAATCGTCGATGTATTGGGAGTACACGCAGAACACATCCTCGTCAGAGTCGAAGTGAAACAGATCCACGCCGCTGTTATTTTCCTCGAACTCCTGGATCACGCCCCGGACCAGCCGCTCCCAGTCTCCGCTGCTTCCAGTCAGTCCCAGCCGACGGAATACTTCCGTCCGGAATCCATTGTTGATTTTCAGCAGAAGGGAGAGCGCATAGGGGTGGTGGGGAATGAGAAAGAATGGCGCGATCTGCTCCGGCTTCACCCAGATTTTGAAGGGCGGGCGCGGATCAGGTATCCAGGGCAAGATTTCCCATTCGTCCTCCGGCCGGTTTCCGTATTGGCAAAGGTCTTTCATAGTGTTCTCCTCATTCGATGTCGTTTCGTTCTTCTTTTACATCCAGTGGAGCACCGTCCAGAGATGTGATCTGTGACAGTTCTGTTTCAGTCAGATTCTTCAGGAAAATGCAGTATTCGTCCGGGTGGCCTCCCACAAATTCCATTTTAGGCATTCCGATCTGCTGTGGGTCGGTGATCCACAGGCAAGGTTCTCCTGTTGCCCAAAACCGAGTCAGAGTAAGAATTTGGCCGTTGTAAATTACTTTCTGTTCCATCCTCATTTCTCCTGCATTTGCCTCAGCAGCTTCACGATCCGCTCCCGGTTCTTTGCGGTTTTCATAAAGGTGGGGAGATGGTCGGCCTGGGTCATTTTCGCTCTTCCCGGCGGCTTTTCCCGCAGGTCGGCGCTGAGATAGCCGATCAGATAGGCAAGATGTTCTCGGTTGAGTGCCCATACAGGTTTTCCCTGAAATGAAGTCAAAAACCATAGTTCCAACCCGAAATAAGGTTCTCGTCCATCCCTGATTTCGCCAATATATGAAAACGCCTCCGCTGTTTTATGGACTTCTCCCGACATCGTTGTCCCACAATAGGGGCAGGCCACATGGAGGACGGGAAAGTGCTGCTTTGCCGTATCTTCAATATCAACCCGGTAGTATCTGCCGCAGTTTTTGCACTGGTTATGGACATCGTAGCGGTAGATCGTCCGATCCTGCGTCATCCGGTGGCCGCAACTCAGGCAGCGGAAATAGGCGTTCTCATCATCCGCTGTCACCACACCTGCGCCGTGGCACTTGGGGCATTTTACCTGAATGCCGGAGGTCAGGGCGTTGTATGCACTGTATGTAAAGTAGGGTTCATCAATGATTCGGCTCATGCGCCTCCACTCCTTTCAGGAAATTGCTTTCACAGCCGAAACCGAAATGGGTTCAAATCCTTTACAGTTTTGCAATCTCATCCAACCAGAAAGTATCAATTTCAGAGGTGCTATCAAGTGTCTTTAACAAATGTTTGTATTCACTCAGATTGGGATTTTCCTCATCTGCAATGATGCGGAACATGAGAGAAATCGTGTACTCAGTTGGTTTTCTTTTCAGCGATGCGACCAATTCTTCCTCATAGCCTTCATGGTAAAATTTCTCCATAAAGCTACCCAACGGTCCAGGACCACCGAAGTCAATATTGGGAGAAGATTCAATCAGTTCCAAGATCGGTCTTACAGCATCAAAAGGTGTTTCGTACTGTTCCAGTTCATCAGTTAAATCAAAGGCCGGATCTATAAACTGATATTTGTCGCCTGTGGTAGCAGCCTTGTCGATTGCCTGTTTCAGTTCTTCCAACAATTCTGTAATCCTTGCATCCATATTCAAGCCTCCTTGATCATCAGATTTGGGACAGCGTTTTTTTCATGTCCGCCAAGTCTTTTCCATCTAAACCGTATGCCTGCTCAATCAGATTCGCATACCGATCTGCATACTGCGAGAACTCTGCTTCACAGTGCAAATCATACAGCAGCAGGCAGCCGTTGTGGAATACAACAGGATCTGGTTTCGCCTTTTCTTTCTCGACCGCTACAAGACGAAGCACCTCATCGGCAATGGTACACCGCTCCGACTGGTCTTTGAGTTTAGACAATGCCATTCGCGCATAAGCGGCAATCTCATCCTGTTCCTGTAGGGCAATCGCTGTCAGTTCTTTCTGGACTAAGAGGAGAGCCTTTTTGTCCCACATCTCTGTGCTGCGCAGAAGATCTACTACAAGCATTCTTCTGTGAAGATCCCGATTTTCCCAAGAATCCAGCTCTAGCAGCAAATCCGTTTGCTTTATCTGATCTGGTTCGTGGGCCCAATCAAGCAGCTTTACCCGAAAAA
>OFSD01002904.1_pt1 | contig 10398 bp, 10 predicted proteins | sample 1543191 | NCBI WGS metagenome assembly OFSD01 (sample SAMN04209221, study PRJEB22552) | human gut metagenome | biome: gut; material: feces | host: Homo sapiens | place: USA: Oklahoma
TGCGGTAGCACTGGAATGCAGCCGAGCCGTTCGACGCCATGGCGTTGGTCGAAAGGAAGAATACGTTGCCGTATCCGCCCGTTGCGATCACGACGGCGTGTGCGCCGTGGCGCTCGATCTCACCGGTGACGAGGTTGCGGGCGATGATGCCCTTGGCTTCGCCGTCCTCCACGACGATGTCGAGCATCTCGTGACGGGGATAGCTCTTCACCGTGCCGGCGGCGATCTCCTTGTTGAGTACCGAGTAGGCGCCCAGCAGGAGCTGCTGACCCGTCTGGCCGCGGGCGTAGAACGTACGCGAAACCTGCGCGCCGCCGAACGAACGGTTGGCCAGCAGGCCGCCGTATTCGCGGGCGAAAGGCACGCCCTGTCCCACGCACTGGTCGATGATCAGGTTGGCGACTTCGGCCATGCGGTAGACGTTGGCTTCGCGGGCGCGGTAGTCGCCGCCCTTGATCGTGTCGTAGAACAGGCGGTATACCGAGTCGTTGTCGTTCTGGTAGTTCTTCGCTGCGTTGATACCGCCCTGGGCCGCGATCGAGTGGGCGCGGCGGGGCGAATCCTGAATGCAGAATACCTTGACGTTGTAGCCCAGTTCGCCGAGCGAAGCGGCTGCGGAGGCGCCTCCCAGACCCGTACCGACGATGATGATGTCGAGCTTGCGCTTGTTGGCGGGGCTTACGACCTTGATAGCTGTCTTATGGTTGCTCCACTTTTCGGCCAGAGCACCGGCAGGAATTTTAGCATCTAATTTTAAAGCCATATCGTTTGTGTGTTTATTATTCTACAAAGGGGGTGATTAGCATGCGCCTGCGATGCAGGGGCAGAAGAAGTAGACGAGCACCACGGCGGCGAATCCGAGGAATATGATCGTGGCCACGATGTTGGCGATGCACTTCAGGCGGGGATACCACGTGTCGTTGGCCCAGCCCACGGTCTGGAACATCGACCATACGCCGTGCGTGAGGTGGAACCACAGGGCGGCGAACCATACGAGGTAGATCACCACGTAGTACCACTGCGAGAAGGTGTAGGCGATCAGCGAAGCTCCGTCCGCGGGGTCGAGTCCCAGCGAGTTCTCGTGTCCGCCCAGAATCTCCACGAGCTGCATCTTCGACCAGAAGTTGAACAGGTGGATCAGGAGTCCGCCCAGGATGATGAAGCCCAGTACGAGCATGTTTTTCGAAGCCCATGCCACGCCCGGCTCCTGCACCGTCACGGCGTAACGCTGCGAGCCGCGCGCCTTGTAGTTGTTCAGCGTGAGGATGACGGCGTAGAAGAAGTGGACGAAGACGCCCAGCGCCAGAACGGCCGTTCCGGCCAGCGCGTACCAGTTTGCGCCCAGCAGTTCGCAAATCATGTTGTACGCTTCGGGCGAGATGATCGCCGTGATGTTCATCGACATGTGGAAGAGGATGAAGAGCACGAGGAACACGCCCGTCACGCTCATTACTAACTTCTTGCCAAGCGAGGAATTAGATAGAAAACAGCTCATAATGATTTTAATTTGTTATATTTGTTAATGATTTGTGTTCCGGCGCTTTTATTTTACGCACGCAAAGATAGCCATTGTTTGCGGAATAACAATAGAAACGGACGGGAATTTTATGCCTGAAAGGAGGGTTTTATGACCAAAAAAGAACTGCGCGCCGCGATGCGCCGGCGGAACCTCGGAATGGACGCTGCGGAGCGCGCCGAAGCCTCGCGCCGGATATTCGGCCGGGCCGGGCGGCTGGAGGCTTTCGGCGCGGCCCGGACGGTGGGTGTTTTCTGCTCGCTTCCCGACGAGCCGGACACGGCGGAGACGCTGGCGCGGTGGAGCGCCGTGAAACGCATCGTGGTTCCGCGCGTCGAAGGGGATGTGATGCGATTCTGCGAATACGACCCGCAGACGCTGCGTCCGGGGGCTTTCGGCATCGCCGAGCCGGGACCCGAGGCGCAGACGTGCGACCCGTCGGAGATCGACCTCGTGATCGTTCCCGGCACGGCGTTCACCGCCGCGGGCGCCCGTTGCGGCCGCGGCCGGGGTTACTACGACAAATACCTCTCCCGGCCGGACGTGCACGCCGTGAAAGTCGGCGTGTGCTTTGCCCACCAACTGGTCGGGGAGCTGCCTGCGGAGCCGCACGACGTGGCGATGGATTACATAATAACGGATTGAATGATGGATGCGAAAGAGTTTGCCTCCGCCTATGGCGAGGCGTTCAGACCCGCCGCGGGACTGCCGTTGCTGTTCTGGTATTCGGACGGGCCGGTGCGTGCCGTGCCCAAAGTCGAAGGATGTTTTTTCAAGGCGCTGGCCGAAGCCCGCGAGGGGTCGGCGGTGAGCCTCAATGCCGCCAATATCGGCTGCGGGGGCGGGAAGTTCTACACCGGCTTTGCACCGATGCCGCCCTTCGTGCCGGCCTTCGTGTCGCAGAAGGAGCACTACAAGCAGACGCCCGAAATGGTGCTGGAGTTCATCGGGCGGCTCGGCGTGCCGGAGGCCTCCGGTGCGTGGCTCAATTTTGCGCGCATTGATACGCCGCAGGCCGCGGAGGCTTTCGGTACGGCCGACGGGGCGCTGTTTTTCGCCACGCCCGACATATTGTCGGGACTGGTGTCGTGGGCCGTTTACGACAACAATGCCGACGATGCCGTGTGCGCGCCCTTCGGGTCGGGATGCAGCGCCGTCGTGACGCAGGCCGTGCGGGAGAACCGCCGGGGCGGACGCAGCGTCTTCCTGGCGTTGTTCGACCCTTCGGTGCGTCCGTGGGTCGACGCCTCGGAGCTGGGGTTCGTCGCGCCGATGTCGCGTTTGCGCGAGATGTGCGGCACGATGCGTGCAAGTTGTCTTTTCGGGACCCATGCGTGGAACAAGGTCCGGGTCCGCATTAATGGAGGGAATATATGAAAAAGAGAAGAGTGGCGCTGGTGCTGGCAGGCGGCGGCGCACGGGGCGTGGCCCATATCGGGGCCATCGAAGAGTTGGAGAGGCAGGGATTCGAGATCAGCGCCGTGGCGGGGACCTCGATGGGTGCGCTGGTCGGGGGCGTGTATGCCTCGGGGTACCTCGAACCGTTCAAGGAGTGGATGCGCGCACTCGATAAATACAAGGTTTTCAGCCTGGTCGATTTCGCGTTGAGCACCGAAGGGCTGGTCAAGGGAGACCGGGTGATGGAGGCGATGAAGGAGTTGGTCCCCGACGTGCAGATCGAGCGGATGCCCGTGCCTTTCGCCGCCGTGGCGGCCGACCTGCTGACGGGCGACGAAGTGGTGCTCGACAGCGGGGGATTGTACGACGCCATCAGGGCTTCGATCTCGATTCCTTCGGTTTTCAGGCCCGTGCACCGCGACGGCCGGGTGCTGGTCGACGGCGGCACGGTCAACCCGCTGCCGCTGAACCGCGTGCGGCGCGAGGAGGGCGACCTGCTGGTCGCCGTGGACGTCAGCGCCCGGTTCGGGGCCGATTCCGTCCGCCGGGCCAATGCGTCGCTGAATTATTACAAGGTGCTGATCGCTTCGTCGCAGATCATGCAGCAGCGCATCACGCAGCTGATGTGCCGTCTGTACAAACCCGACATCATGGTCGGGCTGCCCGCCGACAGCTACGGCATGTTCGAGTTCTACCGTTCGGAGGAGATTCTCGAGGCGGGGCGTGCGGCGACGCGCGCGGCGCTGGAGCGGCTGGAAACCGACGGTGAAAACGGTATGGTTTTTGCTGAAAGCGAAGAAAAGATTGCGACGGCCCGTTTTTGAAGAATTCAAAAGTAGTGACGCAACTTCACACAGATTTTAGGGCCGTCGCAATGTATTCGAGGATGAAGGAGATGGCGGAAAACATTTCCGGATTCCTTACGGGGCAAAGATAGAGAAAGTTTCCGGATTTGCAATCGCTTTGCCCGAAAGTGATATGGGTGCGTCCAAAATTCCGAAGGGGCGGGCCTTTTTCGCGTGGCAAATCCGTTTTTTTTCGCGCTGCGGCCGCCTGTCCGGGTGCCCGGTCCGGCCTGCGGGACGCATTCGCAAAGCAAATTCCCGGCTCATCGAGCCGGGAATTTGCTTGTTTGCGGGGTGGGGTCAGCGTCTGTCGCCTTCGCGGACGTAGGCCGCGATACGGTGGCTCCGCTTGCCGATGGGGATGCCCAGGCCGAGCGTTACGTTCATCGAACTCTGCTTGATGGGAACCCACTGCGGCGTGTGCTTCGAAGTCAGCACGTCGGTTGCCAGATAGAAATTGATCCAGTTGGGGCAGAGGTTCAGCGCCAGGCCGACGGCTCCGCCGCGGTTGTCGATCACCGAATAGCTTCCCGACACCGTGAACCAGCGCACGGGGTGGAAATTGACCGATCCGGTGATGTTGTGCATGGTCTTGTATTTCCAGACGCGGGCCGTGTAGAGCAGGCCGATGCCGATTTTGTGGCGCCACACTTCGTATTCGAGTCCGGCGTTGACCGACGCGTGGAGCATCTTGGTCGTGCTGCGCCCGTCGACCTGGTTGAATTTCAGCATTTCGAGGTCGAAATCCGGAACCGGCTCCGAGGCGTTTTCCGGAACCGTGGCGCCCGTGAATTCCGTCTCCTGCGTCGAGACGCCCATGACGGAGTTTTTCTTGCTCCAGCTGATGAATCCCAGGTCGGTCACGGCCAGCGACGCTTGCAGGTTGGGCAGGATGTCGTACGTGGCGCCCAGGTCGAGGGCAAAGCCGTATCCTGCGGGTTTGGTGGGTTTGAAGTCGAGATCGCCTATCTCGAAGGTCTCGCTGTCGGGGTCCGTTTCGACTTTGGCCCCGGCGGCCGTGAGGTCCAGCGTGCCCTGGGTGAGAACGGCCCAGCGGTCTTCGCGGAGCGAGATGTCGAAGCGGTCGTAGGTGACCTGCGCACGGGCGAGTCCGGCGAGGAACTTACCGCGGATGCCGATGTAGAGGCGGTCGTCCATCAGCGGGAACGAGTAGCTGAAAGCCGCCTCGAGGTAGGAGTCCGTCGAGGTGCCGAAGTTACGGATCTGGCCCTCCTTGCCGAGTTTGATGAATTCGAAGAGCGAGTAGGGCAGGTTGGCGTCTTCGTTGACCCGCACGTTGAGGTCGAACGACCAGAAATTCTTGTGGTTTTTGGTAAAGGCGCCGAATCCGATGACGTTCATGCGGAAGTATGGGAGTAGAAAGCAGGAAATGGTACAAAACTCATATCTGACTGACACACAGTGGGTATTGCTTGTTTCTTCATTGGGTTGCATCATAGAAAATGGGCAGAAAATGGAGCGAAAAGGAGGGAGTTCAGTTACCAAATCGTTCGACAAACGATGAAAGGAAAAGGATAGCTGAAAATGGTAACTAAAACGGTGTTTTCTCTTTCATTATCAATGTTTTGCATCGCTAAAAGTTCCTCGAAGAAGTGTAATTTTGCAAGCAAAAAAAACAATGGAAAAAGAAAAATTCAAGCTGCTTTTCTATCTCAAGAAAGGTACGCAGGACAAAAACGGAAAAAGTCCCGTTATGGGACGCATCAGCGTTGGTCGTTCAATGGTTCAGTTCAGTTGCAAATGTGCCTGTACCCCAAAGCTTTGGGATAGTCGCAAACAGCGACTTGTGGGAAAGAGTTCCGAAGCCGTATCAGTGAACAGGGAACTTGACCGACTGCAAGTAAGCATCCATCAAGTTTATGAATCGCTTTCGGGCAAGTTGAACAACACTGTTACGGCAGGGCAGGTAAGGGAACTTGTATTCGGGTTAAACAGCGAGTCGCAGGGGCTGCTTCATCATACAGACGAGTATATCGACCGCTTCCGTGAGCGAGTGGGCATAGACCGCAGCGAAAGAAGATTGAAATGTCTGCTACTCTTCCGCAAGCATCTGTCTGAATTTCTGAGATGCCGCTACCATGTGGACGATATTACCGTGCAAAAAGCCGATACAGCCCTTATCAAGGACTTGGAGGAGTATTTTGCCAAAGAAAAGGGGTTTAAACTCAACACTTCGGCTGGTTATCTTACTATGCTGGCATCCCTGCTCAAAGACCTGCACAAACGGCACATCATAGACACCTATCCTTTCATTGCTCATTCCATCCGCTGGGACGTTGGAACGCCCCGATACATTACAAGGGAGGAAGTAAACAGGGTAGCGGCATTAAGCGATAACGAACTGCAAGGCTACGAGCAGGTGTCGAGGGATATGTTTCTCTTTTCGTGCTATACAGGGCTTTCCTACACGGATGTGTACCACCTCACGGCAGAGCATATCATCCACGAGTCCGATATGGATTGGATACGCAAGCCGAGAGTGAAGACGGGCAACCTATGCCACATTCCGTTATTGCCCGAAGCATCCGCCATCATCGAGCGGTACAGGGGTATCCATACAAGGGCGTTCCGTCACGAACCGCCCAAAGGGTATCTGCTGCCCATACCAGGCTGCGACACAGTAAATATCCATCTCAAGAAGATAGCACGGCTTTGTGGTATCACAAAGACACTGACCTTCCACATGGCTCGCCACACCTTTGCTTCGCAGATGACACTCTCTGAAGGCGTGTCTATCGAGAGTGTGTCAAAAATGCTCGGACACAGCCAAATAAAGACCACACAAGTGTATGCGGAGACTTCTCCAGAGCGTATTTTTCGGGATGTGGAGAGGATTATTCCTCTCATTGCACAATACCGTCTGACTAACTAAAAATTATAAGGAATACAAACGATAAAACATACATGGAAAAATGAAAAGTACATTTTCAATTCTATTCTATATAGACAGAAGCAAGACAAATGAGAATAACGAGTGCATTATACGCTGCCGTATCACCTGCAACGGTGCGTCTGCTTCATTCTCAACAGGATTGCACACCTCTCCCGTTGATTGGCAATCAAAGATAGGACGTATAAAAGTGGCAGCTAACAGAGCGAATGGTGTCAATCATCAACTGGACTCAATAGATAAACGACTTCACGCACTCTATGAACTCACGTTAAGAGAAGAGAACTACATCACGGCAGAATATCTTAAGGAGCAGTTCCTGCATCAAGGCAAACCTACCCCATCACTCATAGAGCTTTACCAAGCTGTCTGCGAAAGTAAGGAGGAATTGCAGGGTAAGACTATAGGAAAGGCTACCGTCAGGGCTTTTAGGGACAGCAGGAAGAGCTTTGTACAATTTCTGAAAACAAGGGGAAATGAGGACTGTCTTCCCAAAGAAGCCGACAAGGACCTAATAGAAAGCTACCGTCTGTTCATGCTTAGGGACTTAGGAAACAAGGAGAGCACCGTCTCCAACCGTCTGCGCCACCTGCATCAGGTTATTAGAAAGGCACAGCAGGAGCGGTATATCCATGCAGACCCTTTTGAACTGATAGACATTGAAACGCCCACCTACGAGCGCAATGCCCTCACTTCTGACAATTTACACAAACTTCTCTCATATCGCCCTCATCGCTCGGTGGACAACCATTGCAGGCTCATCTTCCTCTTGGGCTGTTTCACGGGGCTGGCATTCTCAGACTTGAAGAAACTCCGAATGGACGATGTTTATACATTCGGGGATGGGCGTAGGTACATATCGCTCTGTCGCACAAAGACACAGAACAGGAGCATTGTCCCCTTATTGCCCATTGCCGAAGAGATACTCACCATTGTCAGCGACGGACGAAAGGAGGGTTTGCTCTTTCGTGAGTTCCCCACGAATAGCCATTTCAACCGCAAGATAAGGGACATCATCATCAAGGCAGGACTCCCACCTCATACCGAAGCCACCTCGCATACGGCACGACATACCTTTGCGACAACTATCTGCTTGGAGAACGGCTTGCCGATAGAAACCGTCAGTAAGATGCTCGGACACCGTTTCATTTCCACCACCGAACTCTACGCAAAGGTCAGCAAGAGTAAGATTGCCCGTGAGATGCAGCCACTCATGGGTAGCAATATCACAAGGGAACTGCGAAAGGCTTTGCGTGTCTGCCCGCCAAGAAAGCCAAGCATAGGATAAAATGATTTTTCTTAGACCGTTAAACAATATCATTAAGTATCAACACTGAATAAGGACAAAATGAAAAAGAACAACAAACAGGAACTTTCCTACTTTCGGTTGAAATTAAGAAGTTATATGAGTGAGCATCACCCCGAGAGATTGAAAGATACGGAGTTTATCACTGCACGGGCAGATATGGCTCTCACAGCCTACTGTGATGCCGTGGCGCAGGGTTTCATGCACCCCGAAGCGGAGAGCATGGCAAGCGAGGTTTTGTATCAAGGCTTGCACTTTTCCAAGTATGATACGCTTGTATCCGTGTTGGAAAACGAGTTTGAAAAGGAACTGCCTGCACCGCTCTCAGAGAAACTCGTACCTATACTGTTGTCGAACAAGGCTATTCAAGCCACATTCGACAAATTCGGTTTGACGGACACATTTGCTTCTGACGAGCAATACGGCCGTCTTTACACCGAACTCACAGGCACGATAGTGCTGCTCATCGAGAGCAACAATCTGCCAACGGTCAGACTGACGGAGGAAGTAAGCCCGAAGACGTTGTAAGCAAAGGCGCACGCAAAGTCCCTGATGCCGTTTCTTATCGTGCAAAGGTACAACGGTAGCCTGTCTGCCCTGACAAGGTCGAGTCCTGCGGATGGAGAGAAGAATCTCCACCGCAGGATTTTTCTTTTTCAAGGCGGTATTGCCATTTTCAATAGCCATGCGGTCGTATTCATCCCTCCCAACCTTGCAGGGCTGGGCTGCCGTAGAGAGTATTGGCACGACAAGAATACGGCATACTCAGGCTCTTTAGACGCAAGGCGTAACAACCAACGACAGATAGGACTGACGATAATACGGACAATCTGTTGTTTGTACAATTTGTTGTCATGACTATCTGTTGTCAAAACTATATATCGTCAAAATAATCTATCGATAAAACTATCTATCGACACTTCGACATCTCGATTTGTCGAACTATCGAATTATCGATAAAACAACAAAATAATAAAAGGAACGAGCCGGCACCTCATCTCATTACCGCAATAACACAGATGGATCTCCTTTGGTCTTTTCTCTTGTTTTCTCTCTATTTCCCTGCTTATCCTCATTTCTTGCAGCGGTGCTTCCGAGGGTTTACTTTTGCACTTGATAAGTACGGCAATGGACTGCATAACAGTTTGTTTGCCGAGTAACAATAAAGTAATCAAAACAAAATTAAGGCAATGAAACTCATTATCATCGACCGCAAAGCGTGGGAGCGACACCACTCTGAATTTGCAGACTTTATCCACAGTATCGAACAACTCATCGGCAATCCGCCTGAAACGGACGAATGGCTTGACAACGAAGCCGTGTGCAAGCGTTTGAGCATCAGCAAACGTACCCTGCAATCATACAGAGATACGGGAAAAATCCCTTTCTCAATGATTGGACACAAGTGCTATTACAAGGAGAGCGACATCACGGAGTTACTGAACGCAAACAATGAATGAACTATGGCGGAGAATGAAATCATTACGCAGGAAGACCCTCAGATGCAGTTGTTTTCACAACTGATGGAAGGCATCTTAAAGAAACTGGAGCGGTATTGCGCCACAGCCCGTCCGATGTTGGGCGGAGAGGTTTACCTCACTGGCGAGGAGGTTTGCAGCCAATTACGGCTCAGCACACGCACGCTCCAAGAGTACAGAAACGTAGGAACACTTCCTTTCTACAAAATCGGAGGGAAGATACTTTACAAGCAGAGCGACATACAGACAATGCTTGAAAGGCATTATAACGCAATACCCAAGAAATTATGGCAAGAATAGATGAACAAAGGAAACAACGTCTGGAACAAGCCCTTCGAGATATGGGCAATTATGGTGTTAAGCTCCGCAAGCCCGAAGAATTGCCCGATTTTGACCAGCCGATAGATTATGAGGAGGAAAAGAAAAGATTTGAGCCTGTTAAAGTTGAGGAACAAAATGACAAGGAGAGACACAAGGACTATTCTCAACCGTCCTATCAAGAAACAGAGTTGTCACCAACGGAAAGGGCTACTTCTACCGAAGAGAATCATCAACGAATGGGAAAAACAAAGGACAGGAAGCAATTATCCGAGTTTCAGGGGAAATATCTCCAGCCCTTTCGCAACAGCCACCGCAAAGCCGTGTATGTATCAGAGGAAACTCAACGAAAGTTGGACTTCGTGGTGAGGAAAATCGGTGAGCAGGGAGCAAGCGTTTCAGGATATGTGGAGCAGGTGCTTCGAGAACATCTCGACCAATACAAAGATGATGTGGAAAGATGGCGGAAACTCTGAAGTACTGCATTCCTCGAATGCAAGCCTACGCTGAGTTACTGTATTCAATGAATGCAGTAACACGGCATGGGCTTATAATCCCATTTTCTACATCAGCAAGGTGTGTCTTTGTACCACAAATTGCCATTTGTACCACAAAGACCCTTGCCC
>OFSD01002913.1_pt1 | contig 10380 bp, 9 predicted proteins | sample 1543191 | NCBI WGS metagenome assembly OFSD01 (sample SAMN04209221, study PRJEB22552) | human gut metagenome | biome: gut; material: feces | host: Homo sapiens | place: USA: Oklahoma
ATCGCCCCATACTGTCTCGTTCCAGAACTGTTTTACTACTCCGGCAATGACTGGGCCTCTCCAGATAACCGGATCCTCCTCGTTATCCATGAGCAGGTTTACTGAGATGAGCTTGATGCCCTCTTTTGTCTCATACGGATGCATCAGGCCGTTTTCGTCTCCGAGTATCTGGTCATGTGCGCCAAACATCTTTGGTATTGACGGTCCTGTGATATCAGCATCGAGGATACCTACCTTGTAGCCCTTCTTTGCCATATTTACCGCCAGTGAGGATGTGACGAATGATTTTCCTACTCCGCCCTTTCCGCTGACAACACCTATTACATGCTTGATGTTTGAAAATTTATTCTGCTCTACGAGGAAGCTCTGTGGTCCACCATTATGTGATGGACAGCCCTCGCAGCTTGATTTTGTGCAGCTTCCCGCGCTGCTACAGCTACTGTTTTCCGGCATTTTTATCTCCTTTTCCTATGAGAAAGCAATTGTTGTATTTCACAAAATATATTTGTGATTGCGATTACTTCTCATATCCTGTGTTTATTTATGTGTTTATCGTTCATATTTCATACGACATCTATATAATGTAGTATAACACGTATGCAGTATTTTTTATGCTTTTTTTCAAAAACACCCCTATTCCCACCTGTTTAATCGTATTTATTTCGTGACTGTTTCCCGGAAATTCAGCCACCTTTTCATGTTTTGTCACTACATATCCATAATCGTGCTACGTTTTCCCTTTTTATTATGTGGATATTCACGCAGCTTTATAACATAATCGAGATTCACGACCTGCACTCCATTTTTATTTTCCAACACAATTCCATTATCTGTAACTTCCTTTATTACTCCATCAGCTCTTCCATCCAATAAATTGATATAGACATCTTTTCCTATAAAACGTTCTGCTAATTCTCTCATAATTTTTCCTGCACTCCTTTGACTATTGTTTATTTTACCTTTTTTCATAATTCTTTTTGCTGCATATCGTTTCCGTCTTTTCCACGGAAGATACAATATTATAATCATCAAAAGCAAATAATAAATGAACCATGTGTTATCCATAGCTTACCTCCCTACTGCATCAGGTCACCTTAAAGTACTTTAGAGCACTTTGCCGCAGCCCTGCAATATACACACTGGTTGACAAGCCATATCAGACAGACGACAAATGATGGCAAAAATCCTATATCAAACATCATAGCGCTTATTGCCAGAATAATGGATAGTGCGCCACATACTGAATTGGTCACCTTGAATGCCTCAAAGGCACATCTGCCTATCATCATTTTTTCTGCTTCATCGCAGCTGTCTACCCATTTCTTTTGAAATTTCAGATCATATACCGAAGCAGTTTTCTCCGGATACATTATTTTGGTAATATCAACTGCCTTTTGCTGGATGATTATCCCCTCAGCCACTATTATCAGAAATGTCACAATTGCAAGCACATACATATTCAAATGTTTTTCAATCATTGCAAATCCACCTGAATATGTTGCGCTGATAAGGAAAAATGCACATATCATTGCAATGCTGATTATCATGAGTACCGTATTAAGCTTCTTCTCTGCGATGTCGCATATAGATTCATCCTCTCCATCCCATGCCAAAAGCAGCCTTTTTGTCTTTTTATAAACAGGTATGACCACTATCGGTGTGATGACGGCTATAGCAAGCAATATCCAGCTCGAAACATATTTGCCGAAAAATGCTCCCGCGCTTTTCATACTGCCTGCCAACTGTTCAACATCATATTCTGCGGAATAAAATCCGACAATACCCCCCACAATTGCTCCCACGAGTGCAAGAAGCAGAAATCCCGGCATAGCCTTGCGGTTTGCTTCTTTAATCTCATTTCTCTCCATCTTCATCTTCCTCCTGCAAATAAAATACATCTTCAACTGTAACACCGCACACCTTTGCTATCGTCAGTGCCAGGGTAACTGATGGTGAATAGTCGCCTCTTTCTATAAGGCTGATTGTCTGTCTCGACACACCACACAGCCTGCCCATCTCCTGTTGATTGACATTCAGCGCGGCCCTGCGTTCCTTTAAACGATTCTTCAGTGTCATATAGCGCCTCCGTGTGACAATTATTTTTGTCTGTTTGACAACTTTGTTTGTTATAATGTATTGTATTCTTGTCATAACTAATTGTCAAGGGTAAATAGCAGGGTAAATAGTAACCCGAGAATCCCCTTTGTAACCCAAGACTCCCTCTTTGTAAATGAAAATCCTGTTTTGTAAGCGAGATTCCCGGTTTGTAAATGAAATTCCCGGTTTGTAAGCAAGATTCCCGAATTTTCATTTCTATTTCGATATGATATAATACGTTCAGCAATAAATTTGCGTACAACAACCAGAGATCAATTCTCTCTCGAAATTTTTGTATTCGGAGAATCCATCCCCGTTTTTGATTAGATAGAGTTGTTCTATTCTGGCTCTAGCGGCACTCAGCAAATTTATTTGTTACTTTTTGAGAAGTTTAGGCTTTAAGATGATGTTCTCGGCGGCAACCGGTGAGCATCCCAGTCTCTTAAGCACATCTTCTCCATAGTAAAAGCTGAATGTTTCGTATGGGCTACGGTTGTTCAGCTTTTTTCTTTTATAAGAATTGATATGGTTCATCATCAGAGTAATATCCTGTTGTGTCAGTTCATCGAAACTGCTTCCTTTTGGCAGGATACGACGTATCAATTCATGGTTGACTTCACAGGCTCCTTTTTGATAAGGAGCACTTGGATCGCAATAAAATATCTTTGTTCTATTGCATGGAATGGTGCTACGTTTTTCGATTTCCTTTGGATTTGAAAATTCACTTCCGTTATCTGTCAGAATAACCGGAAACAAGCTATTAAATGTTTTTGCCCCAAGGACTTCATCCAATAAGTTTATGATCTCTATTACAGAGGCTGATGTATTTGCGTCCCGCAAAAAAGCCAGCATGAGACTGCTTTCTACAAAGTGTATGGTAAGAAGACATTTTCCTCCCACACGACCAATCACGCTATCCATTTGTACAATGGTCGTTTCCGGGTTTGCTCCCAGATATTTTTGAAAGTCAGCGTAGCTTCGTTCAATACGGCAGCCCCGGTCAACTTTAAATTCAGGCTTCTTATAACGGGGACGGTATTTCACTTTACGGGGCAGATCAATGTTCCTGATATCAAAGAGCTGGGCATCCACGTAGTTATACAATGTCTTTTCACTGCACATCAGTTCATCTACATGAGCAAGATAGATTTGATGAAGCGACTGCCCATTTTTAACTAAAGGACTGATGATCCCGTTAATTCTTGCAATATCATCTTCGTTGGACATGATACCGGTTCTGGCTTCCGAAACAGCATGATGTGCACGCTCATGTGCATCTGCCGGATCATAAATACGTTTTAATAACGTGCATTTCGACAGCTGACTGCAGCCATTACAAACATAAGGTGGCTTATTTTTGACAGAACAGACATCTTCTACAAAATCAGAACAATGTAAGGTGCATTCAGAGCACAGGCTGCATTTGTAAGCAGATTGGTGTGTACAGCTTGTTCCGCAAATCCTTTTTGCTTTGCATGTAGCACGGAATTTACAAGGATTATACGGATATCCAGGACGACCGCTTTTCTTGTCATAGGAATACTTTTTAATCTCCTTGGCAATGGTTGTACGGTCCTTTCCTAACTCTTTGCCAATTGCCCCAAAGGATGCATTCTCCTGAAGGCGTTGAGCAATAATCATTCGATCTTCATAAGATAAAAACTTTGACATGGTGACTCCTTTCCAGCCGCCAGAAATCAAAGCATAACAGAAAAGAGACCAACTATCCAGTCAGTCTCAATTCATTTGTCAAAGAAAATCCATACCTTTCTTTTACACTGATAGCTATTAACTTTTACACTTATCCAAGATAGCGGGTATGGAATCTTGGATTACAATTAAGCAAGAGGGAATTGGAAGAGGGAATTGGAAGAGGGAATTAGAGGGCAAATTTATTGCTGAACGTATTATATCATAATGGAAATGAAAATTCGGGAATCTGGCTTACAAACCGGGACTTTCATTTACAAACCGGGAATCTCGGTTACAAAACAGGACTTTCATTTACAAATGGGGAGTCTTGGGTTACAAATGGGATTCTCGGGTTACTATTTACCAACTGGAGTTGGACAGCTAAGAGTTACATACCATGTAGGAGAAGATTTTCTTGATTTAGCTGATGGCTTAAGAGCTATAGATGAAGCAATGAAATTTCTTAATATGGGAAGTGGAGATAGATTTGGCCATGCTACTGCATTAGGACTATCTGTTGATAAGTGGTACGAGCGTAAGAATCGGTATATCCAAATTAAAGCTCAGGATTATCTTGATAATATCGTGTGGGTTTATAATAAGATACTGGAATATGGATTACAGGGATTTGATTTACTAATGGATGAACTTTTGAGCAAATTTCAATATCTTTATAGAAATATTTACGAAAAAAATATTGAATACGATAGAAAGATAAGTGCTGACATCTTTTTGTATTATTCTGCATGGCAGTTAAGAGGTGATGAGCCTGAATTGTATAAGACGGGAAAACTGGTTATAGACAGTATTATTTCTGTAGAGCCATACCCAGTTAATATGATGTATCCGTTAGATAAGGAATTGAGATACAATGATGATGTGGCATATTTATATTATATGTATCATTATAATGGCAGGGTAAGAGTACTTGGCGAGAAAACTATGGAAGTTGAAATTTCGGATCGCTATATTGAGGCTGTGAAGCAGATTCAATTAAAAATGAGATGGGATGTTGCAAATATGGGAATAGGAATAGAAACAAATCCATCATCAAACCTGCTTATTAGCACGATGACGGATTATGATGAACATCATATCATTAATTTGTATAATCAAGGACTTAAAAGAAAGATGGAAAACAATCAGGCACAGTTATATGTATCAATAAATACAGATGACAAAGGCGTTTTCCATACAAGTCTGGAGAATGAATATGCACTAATGGCTTCAGCGCTTGAATCTATGAAAGATGAAGATGGTAATAGAATGTATACAGCTCAAGAGGTATATGATTGGATTGATAAGATAAGAAATATGGGAAATTTCCAAGTGTTTGAATAAAATGATCATTTAATTGAGCAGATAGGAGAAGTTGAATATGGATATAATACAGAAGATTACAATTTATGATATATTGGGATATGTATTCCCTGGGAGTATTTTGGTTGTAGCTGTGCTTTATAGATTTGCATCAGGACTTCTTTTTTCAAATATGGATAATGGTTATTTTATTGCTTTGATATTGATAATCGGATATGCTATAGGTATGGTAATTTCAGAGATTGCAAAAATCATAGAATATGTAGTAAATGGTGATCCGCAATATAAAATTGATGTAGAAAATAGGGACAATAGGGATGAGATTGATAATATTGGAGTTGAAAAAGTTGTTCAGGCATTAAGGAATGCAGGTCTAATTGAAAAGAATAAGTGTAATTTATCTAAAGAAGAAATAAAGAAGTATTTTACCTATATGTATGCCGATATACAAACGGATGATAAATATTGCCGTATTCATAATTATGCTTCGTCAGAACTTGTTTGTAAAAATATGGCAACTACATTTCTTATTTCGACGTTGATATTAACTTTTAATAATAATCTGAATTTTAAACCTGAAATTTTGTGGATCGGTTCTAGTATTAGTATAGTAACATTGCTAAAGCGATATAGAATGAACAAGGAAAGAAAATATACATATACGATAGATTGGTTTGTGCAAAAATACATAAATATAGACAATGATAATGAAAAAAATAAATTGGAAAAAGATGTATGGAATATGAATTATGTTATATGTAAGCATATAAAATAGATAAGATTATGTTATCGTAGTTGTAGAAAAAATGTGAGCGCTCAATATAAGAAGCATAGCATTACAGAACTTTAAACATCTCCTCAACTCTATTATGAAAAGTATGATGGGCAGCAATTTTCTTTACCGCATTTTGAGCGATTTCAATACGCTCATTTTCGTGGTTGAGGAAGTATGCTGTCTTTTCTATTGCATCCTCAGCTGATTCATAGTATATAAAATCTTCGCCCGGAACAAAATAATCGCATAATTCCTCCTGATAATTAGACAATAGAAAGCCACCACATCCGAGAATATCCCATGCACGAAGAGGGATACCGGTTTGGATGGTTTTTAGAGTTATGTTAAGATTAATCCGGCTATTCTGGAATATGGCAGGCATACCATTATAATAATCGACTTTTCCGCCATAAATGACATTGGGAAGATAACTTTTGCAATTTTCATGTGTATATACTGTGACATTAAAGTGCTCAGAAAGTTTCCCTAAAATATTTTGCCTGGCGATAGCGGTTGATTGTCTTCCGAGAAAATAGTGTGAATAGACATAGGCAGGTGTCTCTACGCCATCTGGATTGGCTGGCACAGGGCAGACTTTTTCGATTGCAGCAATAAGCTCAGGCGTAAGAGAATCCTGAAGGAAAAAGTATCCATCAATATTTGCCTGTGCTTTTACAAGCGCATAGAGATAGCCTCTGCTGTATTCGTCGACATTTGCAATTTTGTCATATAAACGTTGTTTAGGCTCAGTGTACAGTGAACCTACAAATGAAACATCGTGGATAGGAGTATCTGGATATATATTGGCGCATAATCGATCGGGATTGGCGCATAATGGCAAATAAAAGAACGTGGATATGCCAGAATTATGGAAATACTCGTATGACTTGCGATCAAAAAGAAAAATTCTATTACATGGATTGATTACGGTGTAAGAATATAGTGATACTAATGGATTATCGTATACCCATGAGATATATAAAACATTAAGCTTATTACAGTATTTTGACACTATAGGAAAATAATTAAATGTAAACACAGCGTCATAAGATGCCTTATCTATGTATGAGTTAAAGAGGCTTTCAAATTCTGTGCTGTATCTATCTGTCATTTCATGGCAGGTTATTGTAGTAACACTATGTCCTGCAGCTTCTAAAGCTTCTGTCATGTCGGGAACACAGTAGCTTTTCCATTCTAAAAATAAAATTTTCATATCAAATCTCCTGTTAAGCTTGAATTTAAATTAATTATATCCGAAAATATAAATATGAGCAAGAAACACTCTAAAACTATTGTGTGAGGACGAGAATGGATACAGAATTATTCTATATAAACCAGCAAAGTATATCACTTTCGCTTATGATTTCGGATAACTTGAGAAAGCAGAATTTTTTTAATGGGACAAGAGGATTAACTTGTCTTCTAAAAAATTTAAACTATATTGCTGAATATGTTTTCTCTAACGAAGACTATAATGAACTGTCAGAGGAAATGCAGCTCATTTTACCAGCATTACTTGAAGCACAGAATAATCAGGATTATATTTTGCAGGCTGATATTTTGGAGGGGGATCTGGTGCCTCTTCTGCAGAAAATACAGATTAAATTTCAAGAGTATGATGTTTTACGCATACCAGATTTTGAAGATATAAATATAGGTGTATTAAAGGAATACATGCCGGAATTTTTTGAAAAGTTCAGTGAGGCATGTAAGCATGATGATAAAAATGATACAAGGCAGTTTGAAATAAGAATGGCCATAAATGGTCAGCCGACGTTGATGGTAAAGATGCCTGAAATATTCTTTTATATGCATAGCTCTGTAAATCCGGCAAGAGAAGCACAATTGCTTGTTGATAGTTTAAAAAAGAGTCATAGATATGTTGCATTTGGGCTCGGACTTGGGTATCAGGTTTGTGAACTTCTTAATAGATATCCAGAAGCTGATGTGGTGGTTTACGAAAATAGTTGTCAAATATTACAATATGCTTTTGAGTATACGGATTGGACGAGTTATATCAGAGATGGCAGATTAAAAATCGTATATGATTCAGATATAAAAAGGCTTGTTGGAAAGTTTGGTGATGAATGTCGCAGGGATGATTGTGAATTATTGATGCATTATCCAACAATCCGTGCTATTGACGATGGGCAGGTCAGACAGCTATTGGAAGATTTTTTTGTAACTACCAGTAGTATGAGAGAACAGAGTGGGCAGCTGGATTCAAACTTTAAGATAATATCAGAGCATAATTTACCTGAGTGCGGAGCATTAAAAAAGCTTTTTGAAGGAAGGAATGTTGTAATTGTGGGGGCAGGTCCATCCGCTGATGATGCATTTGATTATTTTAAGAGGTATCGAAATAAGTTAATGATTTTTGCAACAGGACATATTGTGAGATCACTTATTAAAGGGGGAATAATTCCTGATGTGATTATATTGACGGATCCTCAACCTCATATGTATAAGCAGATAGAAGGGCTGGATTTAGGAAGCGTTCCATTGATTCTTTTGTCTACAGGTTCTGCTTCTATTCTTAAAAATTACAATGGCCCGATTTATGTTGCATATCAGAATGGCTATGAGCCAGCTGAAAAAATGGCAAAATCGTTGGGAGCAACACTCTTTGAAACCGGAGGGTCTGTTACAACGACAGCATTAGATATAGCTATCCGCTTTGGAGCAGGAAAAGTCATTTTTGCAGGGATTGATCTGGCATATACTGGAGAAAATTCTCATGCACAAGGAGAGGGGCGCAAGATTGAGAGCACAGACGGACTTAGGAAAGTAAAGTCGTGCAAAGGCGGTATAGTTTATACCAGTAAGAATTTAGATATATATCGTAAATGGATTGAACGAAGAATTTCAAATGAACAGGATCTGGTGGTATATAATACAGGCGCTGGGGCTGATATAAAGGGAACAGTGTGGAGAAGCTGGGACGATATAGTGCAAATGCAGTAAATTTTAATGGCAGATATATACAGAGTTTATAGAGAAAAATATAACAGATACATGGAGGAACTATTTATGATACCATACGGAAGACAGACAATAGATGAAGATGACATAAATGCAGTAGTAGATGTATTAAAATCAGATTATTTGACGACAGGTCCTAAAATCGCAGAATTTGAGCAGGCTGTTGCCTCTTATACAGGAGCAAAATATGCCGTCGCCATTTCAAATGGAACATCTGCGCTTCATGCAGCATGTTTTGCCGCTGGAATAGGGCAGGGCGATGAGGTTATAACTACACCGCTTACATTTGCGGCTTCTGCAAACTGCGTGTTATATTGTGGTGGAACACCTGTTTTTGCGGATGTGGATCCTTATACTTATAATATAGATCCTAAGGATATCCGTAAGAAGATCACAGACAAAACAAAGGCAATCATTGCTGTTCATCTTGCGGGGCAGCCGTGCGATATGGATGAGATACATAGCATCGCGCAGGAGCACAATTTGATTGTTATCGAGGATGGTGCACATGCACTTGGATCGGTTTATAAAGGGAAAAAAGTTGGTTGTCTTTCAGATATGACTACATTTAGTTTTCATCCGGTGAAACCTATAACAACAGGTGAGGGTGGTATGATTATGACGGATAATGAAGAACTCTATAAGAGATTAGTTCTTTTCCGCAGCCATGGTATCACAAGAGATAATTCCATGATGACAAGAAATGAAGGACCATGGTTTTATCAGCAGCTTGACCTTGGCTATAATTATAGAATTACAGATATTCAATGTGCACTAGGATGCAGCCAGATGAGAAAGCTGGATAAATTTTTGAAACGCCGCAGAGAATTGGTTGAGCGTTACAATAACGCTTTTATTGAATGTGACAACATAGTTACACCATATCAGCTGCCGGATACGCAAAGTGGCTGGCATTTGTACATCGTGCAGGTAAAAAATCATGATAGGAAGCAGGTTTTTGAAACTCTTAGGGATAAGGGAATAGGAGTGAATGTTCATTACATTCCGGTTTATATGCATCCATACTATCAGGAACACGGCTATAAAGATGTTCATTGTGCAAATGCTGAAGAAATTTATTCACACATTATAAGTCTGCCATTGTATCCGGGACTTACTGATGATCAGCAGGATTACGTGATTGACACGTTAAAACAATTGTGTGAGGAATAATCTAGTGAAAAAAATTTTATTTTATCAATGGTATTCATTCATGAACCCAGGTATAGAGAAGGCATTCAAACAACTTGAAATACAATATGATATTTTATATTATCAGCAGACTGACTGGGAAGAGGATGCAATTTTTGAAGAGAAGATAGAAAAACAAATTCAGGATAATGTATATGATGCAGTTTTTTCTGTCAATTTTGCACCGGTAATTTCTAAAGTGTGTCAGCACAGGGGAATAAGATATATTTCGTGGGTGTATGATTCTCCTATGCACATAAGGAATATTGAAGTAATGAAAAATTCCTGTAATGAAATTTATATGTTTGACTGGGGACAGGTGC
>OFSD01002930.1_pt1 | contig 10333 bp, 9 predicted proteins | sample 1543191 | NCBI WGS metagenome assembly OFSD01 (sample SAMN04209221, study PRJEB22552) | human gut metagenome | biome: gut; material: feces | host: Homo sapiens | place: USA: Oklahoma
TTTTGCCGGTGGTGTGCTTGCAATGAACGGAACTAATTTTGTGGATCTTGCACAGGGTAAGACAGTCGGAATTTCAGGAGGATTTCTAGCAGCACTTCTGGCAGGTTTCGTTGCAGGATATGTTGTTCTTCTTCTGGAGAAGATAACCAGAAAGCTTCCAAAGAGTATGGACGGAATAAGACCGATGCTTATATATCCTCTCGGCGGAATTATAATTATAGGACTTGTAATGTGTGCTGTTAATCCTGCTATGGGCTGGATTAATACAGGAATAAGCAATTGGCTTGATGGCATGGGAAATACATCAAAAGTTCTTCTTGGAATAATTGTTGCAGGCATGATGAGCGTTGATATGGGTGGACCGGTAAATAAGGCTGCATATGTATTTGGTACTGCATCGCTTGCTACAGGTAACTTTGATGTTATGGCAGCTGTAATGATTGGTGGAATGGTACCACCGATAGCTATTGCATTGTCAACAACATTTTTTAAGAATAAATGGAATGATGAAGAAAGAAGAAATGGCGTGGTAAACTATATTATGGGATTATGTTTTATATCAGAAGGAGCAATTCCATATGCAGCATCTGATCCATTAAGAGTAATTCCAAGCTGTATTGTTGGTTCGGCAGTTGCAGGTGGTCTGTCAATGGCATTTGGATGTACATTGAGGGCACCTCATGGTGGTGTATTTGTATTTCCGGTTGTTGGCAACTGGCTTATGTATATAGTTGCACTTGCAGTAGGAAGTATAGTTGGAGCATTAATTCTTTCAGCATTAAAGAAAAAAGTAAAGTGAAAATAAAAGCGTAATGAACAGACAGGAGAATTATTATGGTATCAAAAACAGTGGTGATTAAAAATGAACAGGGACTTCATATGCGTCCGGCAGGCGTGCTTGCTAAAGAAGCGGCAAAATATAAAAGTAATATTAGTCTGGTATTTAATGGAAAAAAGATTAATGCCAAGAGTGTTATGAATATTATTGCGGGATGTATGAAATGTGGTTCCCAGATAGAAGTTGAATGTGATGGTGCTGATGAGCAGGAGGCTTGTGAAAGCATTGCCGCATTAATTGAATCGGGACTTGGAGAATAAAGTACGTATAGCTATTGATAAGCCGCCGGTTCATGTTCCGGCGGCTTTGTGGTTTAGGAGTTAAAAGGAGGCAGTTATGTATAAAGGAATTGGTGGGTCTTCGGGCTATGGAATCGGAAAAATTGTTATTATAAAAAATGATATGCCTGTGTACGAGATAAAATCGCCAGAGAATAAAGAAAATGAAATAAAACGTTTTTTACAGGCAGTTGATAAATTTATTGAAAAAACAACAAAAATGGCTGAACATATGAGAAAAACAGCAGGAGAAAAGAATGCAGAAATTATAGAGGGACATATAATAATGCTGTCAGACCCATTTATGCAGGATGAAATTAAAGATAAGATAAACAGCGGAATGTGTGCAGAAGAAGCTGTTGATAAAGTATGTGAACAGTTTATTGAAATGTTTACAATGACAGATGATGAGCTTACAGTCCAGAGAGCGGCGGATATTAAAGATATCAGGCTTCGTCTGTTAAAAATTCTTACAGGAGACAGAGATATTGATATAAGCGAAGTGCCTAAAGGCAGCATAATTGTTGCAAAAGATTTAACACCTTCAATGACTGCCGGAATTGTAAAGGAAAATGTAGAAGGCATCATAACACAGGCAGGAGGATTTACATCACATTCTGCTATACTTGCAAGAGCTTTGGAAATACCGGGAGTGTTCAGCGTAGATGATATAACCGACAATGCAAGAGATGGGATGGAGGCAGTAATTGACGGAAAAGAAGGATGTGTCATTCTTAATCCGTCAAAAGAAGAGATTACAGAATATACAGCAAAGAAAGAAAAATATCTTAAAGATAAAGAAGAATTAAATAAATACAGAAACAAAGCTACAAAAACAGCTGATTCTATTGAGATAGAACTGTTTGGAAATATAGGAAAACCGGAAGATGCAAAAAATGTCAAAGATAATGACGGTGAAGGCATCGGACTTTTCAGGACAGAATTTTTATTTATGGAAAATACGCAGATTCCATCGGAAGAAGAGCAATTTGAAGCATATAAAAAGACAGCTGTTATGATGGATGGAAAAGAAGTAATAATACGAACGCTTGATGTTGGAGGAGACAAAAATATTCCATATCTTGGAATGGAAAAAGAGGATAATCCATTTCTTGGATTCAGGGCAGTCAGATATTGTCTTGACAGAAAAGAAATGTATAAAATTCAATTAAGAGCATTGATTAGAGCAAGTGTATTTGGTAAAATAAAGATAATGATACCTCTTGTTACGTGTGTAAATGAGCTGAGAGAAGTAAAAGTTTTAGTTGAAGATATCAAAGCTGACCTGGATAGGGAAAATATACCTTATGATAAAAATATAAGTGTCGGTGTTATGATTGAAACTCCAGCGGCAAGTGAAATCGCTGATCTGCTTGCAAAAGAAGCCGATTTTTTCAGTATCGGTACAAACGATCTTACACAGTATACAATGGCTGTTGACCGTGGCAATTCAAAGGTTGCATATTTATATTCTGTATACAATCCTGCAGTTATACGTTCAATTAAAAGAATTATAAGTGCAGCTGCAAATGAGAATATTATAGCGGGAATGTGTGGCGAAGCTGCTGCAGATCCACTTCTTACACCACTTCTTATATCATTTGGATTAAAGGAATTTAGTGTAAATGCATCATCAATTTTAAGGACGCGTGCACAGATTGCAAAATGGACAAAAGCTGAGGCAGATAAAGTTGCAGATGAAGTTATGAAATGTGCTACGCAGGAAGAGGTATATGAGATATTAAAAAGATATCAAAGATAAAATATAAAAATACCGGCAACGCATAAGTACAGGGGCGGTGTCAGAGACAGGAGAGAATATGAAAAGCTTTTTTGGAACTGACAGATTAAAAAGAAGTAGAATTCTAAAAGCAATATTATTTATTATAATAATGATAAGTGCAGTGAGCAGTATGTCATTATTATACAAGAGTGTTTATGCACAGGAAGAAAATCAGCACAAGTACGCTGCAAAAAAGAGAGTCCTTTTTATAAGCTCATATTCATATGCATGGGAAACAGTGCCTGAACAGATTGCCGGTATAAAAGAAGTACTTAATGAAGATGTAGTTATTGATTATAAGTTTATGGATTCAAAAAATCTGACATCATCAGAAAGTGTTGATGATTTTTACAGGCATATGGTTTATTATATTGGCGAGGTTGAACCATATGATGCAATTATCGTCGGTGATGATGCAGCATTTAATTTTGCTGTAGATAATAAGGATACATTATTTAAAGATATTCCGATATTTTTTGAAGGTGTCAACAATGGTGATAAGGCAGTTGAAGTCTCAGCATCATCACAGATTACAGGTGTCGTTGAAAGTCTTTCATACAAAAATACAATTAAGGCTGCATCAAAGATTATTCCGGATGCCAAAAAGATTGTTGCAATTCTTGATGATACTGTTACCGGTAGGGGTGAGAGAATACAGTATTATAAATATAAAAATATTTATCCGCAATATGAGTTTGATGAAATTAATGCATCAAAACTAAGTCAGCATGATTTGATTGAAAAAGTAAAAAGTCTTGATTCGGATACGATTCTTATATATATAATGTGCAGCAGTGATAAAGACGGAAATACATATATAGATTCACAGGGAATAAAGCTTGTATCAGAAAATGCACCTGTTCCTACATTCAGTATTGTGTCTATAGGTATGGGAAAAGGCGTTATCGGTGGTGAGATGGTATCTCAGAAGGAGATGGCAAAAATTGCGGCGTCAATGGTACAGCAGTATTTTAATGGTACAGATGTTTCAAGTATTGAAGTACAGACAGAACCGCCGAGAGTGATTATGTTTGATGAGAATGTTATGAAAAAATATGAAGTTTCATCAAAATTGCTTCCTAAAACTGCAATTATTATCAATCATGAACAGAATTTTTTTGAAAGAAATAGGGATATTATTATCTTTTCTGGAATTATAATAGCAATTCTAATTGTTATATCTGTATGCCTGTTTGCATCTAATATGCATAAAGAGAAGATAAATAAGAATTTAAGTATTTCAACGGAAAAATATGAAAAACTTGCAAATCATGATATGTTGACAGGTCTTCCGAACAGAATGGCATTTAAGGAAGATTTGATAAAGTATTTTGGAGATAATAAGCAATTTAGTGTATTTTTGTTTGATATTGATAAATTTAAGCATATTAATGATACCTATGGACATAATAGCGGAGATATGGTTCTAAGGGAAGTTGCCCAAAGAATACAAAAGATAAATGATAATCTGTTCCGTGTATACAGATTTGCAGGCGATGAATTTACTGTTATCGTTGACAGTCATGATTATAACGTTGTAGGGCAGTATGCACAGCGTATAATTGATTCTTTTAAAGAATCATATGAAGTTGACAATGCGATGATAAATATTCATTCAAGTCTTGGAATTGCAATTGTGCCCGAGAATGGAACAAATGAAGATTCTATTGTATCGGCTGCAGATGAGGCAATGTATTTTATTAAAAAACTTGGTGGAAATAATTATCACTTTTCTGATAAATAATGGGAAGTCCGCTTATGGCGGACTTCCCATTATTTATAGTGCACCTTGCGGTACACGTTTCTCCCATTATTTATACTACTTACACTTAAATGAAGCACAGACAGTTTCTGATGCATCCTGTGCACAGATGCCTGAGATATCAATATGGTCGGCACTACATTTTTTGTCTTCGTTATATACACAATTAGAAGCCTCACATGAGATGCTTAGATTGATTTTAGGAGATTCGCTTGCGTTTTTTGCTGTTTCATTGTCGGCTTCGTAGAAACTACCGCAGCATGTTTCATCACATTTACATGCACTGTTTCCATGAACTTCGATTGATGAAAGGCAGCAGCAATTGTCTTTGTTGTGTGAACATGCGTTTACATTACATCCTAAAGTGGTCATAAAATCCTCCTGTTCTGCGTAAATAATTATTTCCGCGAAAAAAACATGTCCGGATATTCCGAACATGTTTAATATGTGCAAAAATGTGTAGTTTATTCAAATCAATTAAATGAAAATTAATTAAATAATTTGAAATTAATTTTATGTCTTGACTGGTTGTAATATCTGAATATTACTTTTGCAAGAATTTTCTTTTCTGAAACATAATTACTTGTTTTCCAATATCTTGAATCCAAAGAATCATTACGGTTATCACCCATTACGAAATAGTGACCTTCAGGAACAACAAACACCTGTTCCTCTTCATTATCGTTCATAGGTTCACGTAAATAAGGTTCATCCAGCTCATTACCATTGACATAAACTTTTCCATGAATAATCTGAACGACATCACCGGGTATTCCGATTACACGTTTGACAAAATTTTGTTTTTCATCATCAGGATATTTGAAAATTATTACATCGCCACGTTCAGGTTTGCTGAACAAATAAGATAATCTGAAACCGATAAGCCTGTCACCCTCCATGATAGTATTTTTCATTGAACCTGTAGGTACTTCGGCATTTACAATAATATATTGTGTAAAAATAAATGCTATTATAAATGCAACGGCAATTAGTTTGATTATGCTTAAAGCCTCTTCAACAAAAGGATTGAGCTTTGGTTTTTGTTTATTTAATGATGATTTTTTGTTTGTAGAATGATTTTGTCTATAAATATCGAAATCATCTAATTCCGGATCAAGAACATCATCATCTATATAATCATCATCATTTGTTTCTTCATATGTAATATAGTCATCATCATATAAATCGTCATTAGTATTGTTACTGTGTGTATTGTTATAATCTGACATAATAACCCTCATTTTAAAAAATTTAAAAGAAAGGCACTGAGGCAATATAATCCCAGTGCCTTTCTTTTATATAATACGTTAAAATTAATTATTTAGCAAGCAATTCCATAATTTTATTACTTCTTGCAATAAAATTAGTCATCTGTTCAGGTGTGAGTGGTGCATGACTGAGCATAGCAAGATCATAAAGCTATTCACACATGAGAGTTGTATTTTCGCCATCTTTATGTTCAGCAATATATTTGACAAGTTCATTATTGGCATTGAGGACAAGTGTCTGGCTGTTGGCACCAAACATAGATGGATCCATGCCATACATATTATACATTTTCATCATATCCTGCATACGTCTGTCCTGTTCAGATAGAGTAATCATTGATGAAATAGATGCATTCTTTAACTTTTCAACTTTGACATTAAGATTATCTTTGCCAAGAGCTTTCTTGAAAGTTTCTGTGAGTGTTTCAGATATTTCTTTTAATTCATCTTCACTTGTTTCTTCCTTGAAGCTGTCTGATAAGTCAGCATCTATTCTTGCGAATTTAACACCTTCGTTTTTAGACTCAAGGTGAGTTATGAATGGCTGATCAATGTTATGTGTAAGGATTACAGCATCAATACCGGCTTCTTTAAACATGTTGATATACTGGCTCTGTTCTGTTTCATCAGTAACATAGAATACAGTATTTTCATGATGTTCTTTATTCTCTTCAAGACATTCCTTGAGTGTGAGATATTTGCCGTCAATGTTCTTAAAGATAATATAATCATTCATTTTTTCTGCAAATTTTTCATCTTTTAAGCAGCCGAATTTGATAAATGGATTGATGTCATCCCAATATTTTTCATATGATTCTTTCTGTGTTTTGTACATTCCTGTGAGCTTGTCACCGACTTTTTTAGTAATATACTCAGAAATCTTCTTAACGAAACCATCATTTTGTAATGCACTTCTTGAAACATTAAGAGGAAGGTCAGGGCAGTCAATAACGCCTTTGAGAAGAAGCAGGAATTCAGGTATAACTTCTTTTATGTTATCAGCAACGAATACTTGATTATTATAAAGCTTTATTGTGCCTTCAATAGTTTCATACTCTGTGTTAATCTTTGGAAAATAAAGAATACCTTTTAAATTAAATGGATAATCCATGTTCAGATGAATCCAGAATAAAGGTTCTTTATAATCGTGGAATACATTGCGGTAAAATTCTTTGTAATCTTCATCGCTGCATTCGTTTGGATGTTTTGTCCAAAGTGGATGAATATCATTTAAAGGAACAGGACGTTTTACTATCTTAGCCATTTTTTTGGCAGGAGTTTTTTCGACTGTTTCCTTTGTTCCGTCTTCTTTTTCGACTTCTTCTGTCTCGGCTTCTTTTATAAATGTCTCAATAACAGTATCTTTTTCTGTAACTTCTTCCTCAGGAATTTCCTCTGTCTTTGGTTCTTCATCCTCGTTAGTTAAAAAGATAGGTATAGGCATGAATGAGCAGTATTTTTCAATAACTTCTCTTGCTTTATATTCATTTGCAAATTCATAACTGTCTTCATTAAGGTAAAGCGTGATTTCTGTGCCGACATTCTGCTTGTCAGAATCTTTCATGTCATATTCAGTACCGCCGTCACATTCCCAATGAACTGCTGTTGCATCTTTCTGGAAAGAGAGCGTGTCGATAGTTACTTTGTCAGCAACCATAAATGCAGAGTAGAAACCGAGACCAAAATGACCGATAATCTGGTCTTCGTTAGTCTTGTCCTTGTATTTTTCAAGGAAAGCTTCTGCACCTGAAAATGCTATCTGGTTAATATATTCATTTACTTCATCCTTAGTCATACCAATACCATTATCAATGATTTTGATAGTCTTGTTTTTAGGACTTACTTTAACGTCAAGTTTATATTCAATATCATCAGGGGCTTCATACTCACCAATTAAAGAAAGTTTTTTTAGCTTTGTAATTGCATCACAACCATTAGAAATTAATTCTCTGTAGAAAATATCATGGTCAGAATACATCCATTTTTTAATTATAGGGAAAATATTCTGGCTGTTAATTGATAAATTACCATGTTCGTTTGCCATATTAATCAATCCTCCATTAAATATATTTAAAAGCCTGATAAGCTTTTATGTGCCTGTTAATTCAAAATGAATTTAACATAAATCAATCTAGAATGTAATTTAATACAGGAAATGAACAAAGTCAAGAAGAAATTAGCACTCAAAACAAATGAGTGCTAACAGGAAGGGGCGTAATACGCATAAATACACGGCTGCAGGAGATTATTAAAATTCTATGAAATTTCTTCATAGTTAATGCCGGAGGTTTCAAGGAATACTTTTACATATGAGTCAAAAGCATGCTCAAGTGACTTATCCAGTGTAAATGTTCTGACAGAGGTTCCTGTTACAAGCGTAAGTCCTGAGTCAGAATAGCGTATATTTATAAAAAGTCCGTTGATATCTTCTGGATTAATGTCGGTCTGCCCAGCCAGCTGTGATGTGTCACCTTCTGATAAGAGAAATATTATCTTCAATGATGTAGGAACTTTGTTACCTTTAATGAGACCAAAACACACCGGCTTTATCTTAGACCACTGCGAATATGACGGGCTGGCCAGTGAAGCCAGCTCATCATCAGAGAAAAAAGAACGGTTGATTGAACCATTGATATTATAGGTGTTGCCCGTTACTATGGCTGCTTCTGATAGGAGCATATTATCAAATGTGTCTTTTATAAGAAGATGAGACATGAAAGTCTTAGTATCTTTGATAGTTAGTGAAATCATATTAAGTACCCCATTAAAATTTATATAATATATACTAATACGAATAATATAAAAAGTCAATAAAAATTATGAAAGGCTAATATAATTTTTCAACACATTTCTGTATTAAATCAATAATTTTGAAAAGTATTATTGAAATAATGCACAGAATAATTATTGACATTGCAATAGGATCCATATTAAAAATCTGACTGTTGTAAATTATTACATATCCAAGTCCGGCTCTTGCAGCAAGGAATTCACCAATGATTACGCCGACAAGACAGAGACCGATATTGACTTTCATATTACTTACAATTGTGTTTAATGATGCCGGAAGGATAAGCTTTGTAAGAATCTGGAAACGGCTTCCACCGAAAGTTTTCATAAGCTTGATTTTATCAGGGTCTGTATCGGCAAAGCTTGTGTATATATTTAGTATTGTACCAAAAATTGCAACGGATATGGCTGTTACAATAATTGCTTTCGCGTTGTTACCAAGCCAGACAATGAGCATTGGTGCAAGTGCTGATTTAGGAAGACTGTTAAGAACTACAAGGTACGGTTCAAGTATGTCGGATAGTGGCTTGCAAAGCCATAAAAGCAGGGCGGTGCCAATACTGAATACAATTATGAGACCAAAGCTGAAAAAAGTTTCGCCGAGTGTAATAGCAGCATGCTTTAATATGCTTCCGTCAATCAGCATTTTATAAAAACATATGCAGATTCTTGATGGTGAACTGAATATAAAAGCTTCTATCAAGCCGAATCTTGCCGAAATTTCCCACAAAAAGAGGAAAATAACAAAAAGAAAAATCCTCGATAATGTGATAAATAATTTGTATTTTTTTATTTGTTTAAGGTAGGCCTGCTGTTGTGCACTCATTGTACCAGCTCCTTCCATATTGTGTTGAAATAATCAGAAAATCCGGGAGAACTTCTTGCTTTAAAAGGTGTGCGTCCGTCTGTCAGATTATCAAATGTTATATCTATAATTTTATTAATTCGTCCGGGTCTTGCACTTAAAATAATAACCTTGTCACCCATTGCAATTGCTTCGGAAATGTCATGAGTTACAAGGATTGCCGTTTTGTTCTGCTCTTTCAGAATTTTATATATGTCGTCGCTTACTTCAAGTCTGGTCTGATAATCAAGAGCAGAGAATGGTTCATCAAGAAGAAGTATATCAGGTTCAAGTGCGAGTGTTCTTATGAGGGCTACACGCTGTCTCATTCCACCTGAAAGCTGTGAAGGTTTTACATTTTTAAAATTGGCAAGACCATAAGTTTCAAGCATTTTATCAGCAAGTTCCTTTTTTTCCGATGTGAGCATTTTTCTTGTTTCAAGACCAAGCAGGACATTTTTATAAACAGAACGCCACTCAAAAAGACTGTCTTTTTGAAGCATATATCCTATATGAAGAAGTGAACCGGATGAGCTACATCCATTTATATATATTTCACCGCTGTCGGGATGCAAAAGCCCTGAAATCAGGGAAAGAAGTGTAGATTTGCCGCATCCGGACGGACCGACAATACATGTGAAGCTTCCGGAGCTGACATCAAAACTTATGTCAGTCAGGGCGGGAGTTTCACCTTCCTGTGTATGATAAGAATAGCTTGCATTTTTAATGGAAAGAATATTTTTCATAACAGGGCTCCAATCAGGTTATAT
>OFSD01002932.1_pt1 | contig 10331 bp, 8 predicted proteins | sample 1543191 | NCBI WGS metagenome assembly OFSD01 (sample SAMN04209221, study PRJEB22552) | human gut metagenome | biome: gut; material: feces | host: Homo sapiens | place: USA: Oklahoma
CCCGTTCCACCGGCCCCTACTCTCTGGTCACTCAGCAGCCTCTGGGCGGCAAGGCTCAGTTCGGCGGTCAGCGCTTCGGCGAGATGGAGGTCTGGGCACTGGAAGCTTACGGCGCCGCTTACACCCTGCAGGAGATCCTGACTGTCAAGTCCGATGATGTGGAGGGTCGTGTCAAGACCTACGAAGCCATCGTCAAGGGCGAGCCCATCCCGCAGCCCGGCATCCCCGAGTCCTTCCGCGTTATGCTGAAGGAACTGCAGTCTCTGGGTATGGACGTGATCGTGCAGGATAAGGACGGCAACGAGATCGATATGCGCCAGAACTTCGACGATGAAGAGACCGGCTTTGATATGCGTGACGTTGCCGGTACCGAGACTGTGGTGCAGGAGAGCGAACTGACTGATTACAACATCAAGGACGCCGATGCAGGTTTCGATGATCCTTCTGTGCTGGAGGACGATAACTCCGGTGCCGAGGCTCCGGCTGCTTCTGACGAAGTAGATTTCTGATCTGGATACACAACACAGCCTTCCCCCTTGGCCGCGTGCTGCGGCAGGGGAGAAGCGCTTGTGATCCTGTAACAGAAAAGCCGCCTGTATCATCGAAACAACTAGAGATTAAGAAAGGGTTCGTTTCATGGAAAACAACGTTTTCGATTCCATTAAAATCGGCCTTGCCTCTCCTGAGCAGATCCGCAAGTGGAGCTACGGTGAGGTGAAGAAGCCCGAGACCATCAACTACCGCACCCTGAAGCCGGAGCGCGACGGCCTGTACTGCGAGCGCATTTTTGGACCTACCAAGGACTGGGAGTGCCACTGCGGCAAGTATAAGCGCATCCGTTATAAGGGCAAGATCTGCGACCGCTGCGGCGTCGAGGTGACCAAGGCCAAGGTTCGCCGTGAGCGTATGGGCCACATCGAGCTGGCCGCTCCTGTGAGCCACATCTGGTACTTCAAGGGCATCCCCAGCCGCATCGGCCTGATGCTGGACATCAGCCCCCGCCTGCTGGAGAAGGTCCTCTACTTTGCAAGCTATATCGTCACCGATCCCGGCCTGACCCCGCTGGAAAAGAAGCAGCTGCTGACCGAGAAAGAGTACCGCGAGATGCGGGAGCGCTATGGTGATGAGTTCGAGGCTGCAATGGGCGCTGAGGCCATTCAGGACCTGCTGAAGGAGATCGACCTCGACCAGCTCAGCGCCGAGCTGACGGCTGAGGTGGAGAAGTCCTCCGGCCAGAAGCGGGTGCGCATCCTGAAGCGTCTGGAGGCCGTCGAGGCCTTCCGCGTTTCCGGCAACCGCCCCGAGTGGATGGTCATGGATGTGCTGCCTGTGCTGCCGCCTGACCTGCGCCCCATGGTCCAGCTGGACGGCGGCCGCTTCGCCTGCCCAATAGATAACACAAGAAGCAAGCATACCAAGTAAAACGGCACCTTTAACTTTCTTATGAGCAAGTATAATGATAACAAATAATCCGATAAACATTGTCACTACAGCTAAAACCATTGCTGAGTAACCTGAGCCCATTGTATCTCTTGCAAGACCCGGTGTTAATGAACCGAAAAAGTCTCTCATTACATAGAAAGGGCCACCCTTATCACTATAAATACCCGCATTAGAACCAAAACCAATGTTCATAAGCATAAGACCGATTGCCGGAGCAATACCAAGTCGTACTCCCAAAGGAATTGCCTGAACAATTTTCTCACGTACATTAAGTACAGAAAGAATAAAGAAAATAATACCTTCAATAAGGATTATGCAAAGTCCAGCCTGAAATGATTCAGTGTAACTTAATCCAGTAATTGAAACAATATTACTTACAACTATAGCAAAAAAGCTGTTAAGTCCCATACCCGGTGCAAGGGCAAAAGGCTTGTTGGCAAGAAATGCCATTACGAACATACCGATTGCAGAAGCAATACATGTTGCGAGGAACACACCGTTCCATAACTCTGTTCCACCATTGGCACCAAAAGCCGTTAACAGGTTAGGATTTAATGCAATGATATAAGCCATTGTCATAAATGTGGTAAGACCTGCAACTATCTCAGTACGAACAGTAGTACCATTCTCTTTGAGTTTAAAAAGTTTTCCCATCTTTTCCTCCTTGGAATTTAATCGAGTGCTAAAATTATGCACTACTCATTTTAACACATTAACGTGTGTTATTTCAATATTTTTTCGTAACATTCCGGTCTTCTGTCTCTGAAAAGTCCCCACTCAAGTCGCATTGCGGCTATTTCATCAAGGTCAAATTCCTGTAAAAGAATGTCATCGCCTTTTCTTCCCGACTCACAGAGCAGTTCGCCCGTAGCATCAGTAATAAATCCGGAACCGTAAAACTCCAGTGAAGAACTCTGGTTTCCGTTGGCATCACACGGCGTTACTTCTTCAAGGCCGTATCTGTTGGCTGCTATAACAGGAATAATATTAGCTGCGGCATGACCTTTCATAACATTACGCCAGTGCTTCATGCTGTCACAGTTAAGGATAGGTTCACTGCCAATCGCCGTAGGATAAAATAAAAGCTCTGCCCCATTAAGTGTGAGGCACCTTGCTGTTTCCGGAAACCACTGGTCCCAGCATATACCAATTCCTATCTGTCCGTAAGTTGTTTTAAATGTCACAAATCCTGTATTTCCCGGAGTAAAATAAAATTTTTCCTGATAAAAATGGTCATCCGGAATATGTGTTTTCCTGTAAATTCCAAGTATTTTTCCGCAGTCAAGTACCACAACAGTATTATACAGAACATTTCCGTCCTTTTCATAAATACTCAATGGCAGAACAATATTTAGTTCCTCAGACACAGGCAGAAAATGTTTTACTGCATCATTATCCTCAACCGGTTTTGCAAATCCGTAGTACTCATATCGTCTTTCCTGGCAAAAATATTGTCTTTCAAAAAGTTCAGGAAGCAGAATAATTTCTGCTCCTTTTTCTGCGGCAGTCCTTACAAGTCTGTCTGCCGTAAGAATATTTTCATTAACTTCCCTGCTGCACTTCATCTGAATGGAAGCAACACATACTTTTCTCATTATTTTCCTCCTTTAGGAATCTGTTGGGTAATGCAATGAATATTTCCTCCTCCAAGCAAAATCACATCTGCTTTGACAGGGCATACCGTCCTGCCGGGAAATTCCTTTTGCAGAATATTAACCGCTGTTTCATCATTAACATCACCAAATTGTGGAACAATAACACTTTTATTGGATATATAGAAATTAACATAACTGGCAGCCAGCCGTTCTCCTGCTTCTCTCACATCCTCGCCTTCTTCAAACACATATCCTTGGAGGTCACTTTCTTTAACAAGGACAGGAGTTGAAGGAATCGGCAGTTTAACAATCTCAATAGCTCTTCCCATTGCATCTTTTTGTTGTAAAAGATATTCTTCACATCTTCTGCTCATCTCATATTGAGGATCATTTTTATCATCAGTCCACGCAAGCACTACTCTGCCCGGTCTTGTAAATGCACATATGTTGTCAACATGCTCATTAGTCTCATCATTATATATACCGCAAGGGAGCCAGAGAACTTTTTTGCCGCCGAGTGTTTTAAGAAGTATATCCTCAATCTCATTTTTGGTCATTGAAGGATTACGGCCCTTGCTTAAAAGACATGCTTCCGTAGTAAGAATTGTGCCTTCTCCGTCGCTGTGAATAGAACCGCCTTCAAGTACAAAAGGATGGGCGTCAAAAATCATATCTCCTGTATACTTTAAAAACCGGGAAGCTACCTTGTCATCTTTGTCATAATGCATATAAAGCCCGTCAAAGCTGCCTCCCCATGCGTTAAATTTCCAGTTAATTCCCATTCTGTTGCCTTTATCATCAACAACATAGGTAGGTCCCACATCTCTTGCCCATGCATCATCGCTTTCTATAATCACAGCCTCCATATTTTCCTTAAGGCTGTTTTTAACTTCTTCAATATGACTTTCATCCGCAAGCATATATACTTTTTCACTTTTAGCAATGGCTTTGGCAACTTCCATAAAAGCTTTTTTGGCATCTCTGCCGTTATAAGGCCAGCTACCCTGTCGCACGGGCCATATCATAATACAGCCGTCATGGGGTTCAAATTCACCGGGCATACGGTAATTTTTTATTATACTATAGTCCATTATCTATGAAAGCCTTTCTTTAAAGTCATTATATCCAAAAGATTTTATCAGACGGCAATCCCCGTTTCTATCCATTGAATATATGGATGGAAGCGGTATCCCGTTAAATGTATTATTTTTTACCATGGAATAAATCGCCATATCACAAAAAGTCAGGCGTTCGCCAATCTGAACATCATGGTCAAATCTGTAATTACCAATAATGTCACCGGCAAGACAGGTATTTCCGCCAAGCCTGTAGTCAAACTCTTTTTCCGGAGTCTCTATAATGCTGCCTTCTGATAATGGTGGTGTGTACGGCATTTCAAGCACATCCGGCATATGGCAGGCCGCACTTCCGTCAAGAATAAGGCAGGTTATTCCGCTGTTTTTAACCTTATCAAGCACCGTTGTGATAAAATAACCTGCATTAAGTGCAACCGCTTCTCCCGGTTCAATATATACTTTGACATTATATTTTTCTTTTATATGGGTAATACAGTCACATAAAAGCTCCACATCATAGTCTTTTCTTGTAATATGATGTCCACCGCCAAAATTTACCCATTTAACCTTCCTAAGAAGAAAATCAAACTTTTCTTCAACAACATCAAGTGTTTTCTTCAAATCATCCGAATTCTGCTCACAAAGCGTATGAAAATGGAGTCCGTCAATTCCGGTTAAATCTGCATTTCTAAGCAGGCCCGCAGTCACACCAAGGCGGCTTCCTTTTCCGCAAGGGTCATAAATTTCGTGTCCATCCTGCGTTGAAAATTCAGGATTAACACGTATTCCTATGCTGACGTTTCTGCATTTTTCTTTGTGTTTTTCTAACTGAGATATGGAATTAAATACAATATGGTCACATATTTTTACAAGTTCATCCATATCCTCATCCTTATATGCCGGAGCAAAAACATGGTTTTCCCTGCCCATTTCTTCTCTGCCAAGTCTTGCTTCATAAAGTCCGCTGGCAGTTGTTCCTGATAAATACTTTCCAATCAGCGGATACAAGGCATAATTGGAAAACGCTTTCTGCGCCAGGAGCACATGACAGCCTGTTTTTTTCATAACATCTGCAAGAACCTTGCAGTTTTCCTCTATGATATTTTCATCGATAACATAGCAGGGTGTTGGTAACTCGTTAATTTTCACTTTATAACCTCGCCGATTATTCTACAGTTGCCGGATTCTCATCAACAACCCAAGAAAGTCCGAACCTGTTAAGAGCCTCCATATATGGATCCGGGTCAAACTGTTCAGTGGTGAATACGCCGGGTTTTTTCCATATTCCCTGACATACAAGCATTGCTCCAATCATAGCCGGTACTCCTGTAGTATAACTGATTGCCTGACTTCCCACTTCCTTATAACATTCCTGATGGTCACAGACATTATAGATGTAAATTGTCTTTTCTTTACCATCTTTAACTCCGTTAAAAATACATCCTATATTAGTTTTGCCAACTGTTCTCTCTCCAAGTGAAGCCGGGTCAGGAAGAAGTGTTTTAAGAAACTGGATTGGAACTATTTCCTGTCCATTATGCATAACCGGTTCCGTTGACAACATTCCCACGTCTTCAAGACATTTCATGTGGGTAAGGTAGCTCTGTCCAAATGTCATAAAGAAACGGATTCTTCTTACTCCCGGAATATTTTTAGCAAGGGATTCTATTTCCTCGTGGTGCAGAAGATACATATCTTTCATTCCCACCTGTGGGAAATCATATTCCCTCTTAATGCTCATGGCAGGCACTTCAATCCATTTGCCGTTCTCCCAATAACTGCCCGGTGCACTTACTTCCCTTAAATTAACTTCAGGATTAAAATTAGTTGCAAAAGGATAACCATGGTCGCCACCGTTACAGTCAAGAATATCTATTGTATGGATTTCATCAAAATAATGTTTCAGGGCATAAGCTGTATACACACTTGTTACGCCGGGATCAAAACCGGTTCCAAGAAGTGCGGTAAGTCCGGCATTCCTGAATTTATCTTCATAAGCCCACTGGTAGCTGTAATCAAAATATGCACTGAAGCCTTCTTCTTTGCACCTTTTTTCATAGTTTTCCCTCCAGACTTTATCCGTTGTATCCTCCGGTTCATAATTAGCAGTGTCAATATAATCAACGCCTGCTTCAAGGCATGCATCCATTATTGTAAGATCCTGATAAGGCAATGCCACATTAAGAACTGCCGTTGGTCCATACTCTTTAATAAGTGCAACAAGCTCTTCAACATTATCTGCGTCAACTTTAGCTGTTGTAATTCTGGTCTTAGTATGTGGTGCAAGTTTTTCTTTAACCGCCTCACATTTTGAAACCGTCCTGCTGGCAATACAGATATCCGTAAATACCTCACTGTTCTGACAACATTTTGCTATTGCAACTCCTGCAACTCCACCGCATCCGATAATTAATAATCTAGCCATTCTCTTTTTCCTCCTGTTCTAATAAATCCTCAACATATTTTGGCAGCATAAAAGCTCCAAGGTGAAGATTAGTTGTGTAATACCATGTTTTAAGATGTCTCTCTTCCCATCTTTTTGAATCAAAATCATTAAGAGGGTGATATTTTTTACTGGCAAAACCAAACATCCAGTAGCCGCTGGCACATGTAGGCACATGCGCCTGATATACCCTGCTTATAGGAAAACTTCTGTATACTTTCCTGTGCATTGAACGGAATGCTGATTCATCTTCATCAAAGAAGGGGCTTCCATGCTGATAAACCATTATTCCATCTTCCTTAAGTGCCTGATAACATATTCCATAAAATTCTTTAGTAAAAAGTCCTTCCGTGTGTCCAAACGGGTCTGTAGAATCATTTATAATTATGTCATATTCTCCTTTTCTGCCTCGCAGAAATCTAAGCCCGTCCTGATGATATATATGCACCCTTTCGTCATTAAGGCCTCTTGCCGTATCCGGGAAATATTTCATACATACCTCTACGAGTTCTTCATCAGGCTCAACAACATCTATTTCTTCAATTTCGGGATATGCTGTAAATTCGGTGCATACGCCTCCGTCACCGCCGCCTATTATAAGCACTTTTTTAACATCGGGGTGTACCGACATCGGTACATGCGTAACCATCTCGTTATATATAAATTCATCTGCTTCCGAAAATACAATGCTTCCATCAAGAACAAGTATTCTGCCAAAAGATTCAGATTGCAGTATTTCTATACGCTGATATTCACTTTGTCCCGAATAAAGCTCTTTTTCAATTCTGATATCAAGGCAGACATTTTCTGTCTGATAATCAGAGAACCACATTTCTGCTTTTTTCCCTGCCATCTCATTTCTCCTGTATGATTATTTTAAAACCCTGATATTTTCCACATCCGGGTCAGCCGCACCCTGAAGGCTGCAGCCTTTTTCTTTTGAAAAAACAATATGTTCAATTATCTCATCTGTTATCAGTTCTCCCGGTGCAAGTATTGGAATTCCCGGTGGATAACACATTACGAATTCACCACAGACATTTCCTGCACTTTTTGAAAGCGGCATTGAAACCTTCTCTGCATAAAATGACTGTTTAGGACTTTTAACAACTTCAGGCTCTATAAAATCTACACATGCAAGGTTGCTTCCATCCTTTGCATAAAGTCTTTTTATATCCTCCAATGCACCTACCAATCTCTCAATATCCCTTAACCTGTCGCCGATTGAAATGTATGCCATAATGCTTCCAAGGTCCCCGAATTCAATCTGAATATCATACTCATCCCTGAGCAAATCATACACTTCTATTCCCGTAAGCCCGATATTCCTTGTATATATGCAAAGCTTGGTAACGTCATAATCAAAAACATTAACACCATCCACAAGTTCACGCCCGTATGCATAATATCCACCGATTCTGTTAATTTCTTCTCTCGCATATTCTGCCATCTCAACAACTTTGTCAAAACATTCTTTTCCACGCAGGGCAAGATTACGTCTGCTAAGGTCAAGACTTGATAAAAGTAAATAACTTGCTGACGTTGTCTGAGTAAGATTAATTATCTGTCTTACAAGTCCTTTGTCCATATTTTGTCCTGTCAAAAGCACGGAACTTTGCGTCAGGCTTCCACCCGATTTGTGCATGGATACCGCCGCAAGGTCTGCCCCTGCCGCCATGCCCGATATTGGTAAATTACTTCCAAAGTAAAGATGTGTTCCGTGGGCTTCGTCACACAGTACTTTCATCCCATGACTATGTGCCAAATCGGTTAACGATTTCAAATCACTGCAGATTCCGTAATATGTGGGATTGTTAATAAGCACCGCCACAGCATCAGGATTTTCTTCTATTGCCTTTTGCATCTTATCCACAGGTACCCCAAGCGATATACCAATCTCAGGATGTGTTGTAGGATTAACATAAACAGGTACCGCCCCGCATAAAATCAGTGCATTAATCACACTTTTATGTACGTTTCGCGGTAAAATAATTTTGTCTCCTTCTTTACATACAGACAAAACCATCGCCTGTACAGCACTTGTTGTCCCTCCAACCATCAGAAATGCTCCTGCCGCATTAAATGCATCTGCCATCAGTTCTTCTGCTTCTGAAATTACTGACACCGGATTGCAAAGATTATCAAGAGGCTTCATGCTGTTCACATCAAGTCCTACACATTGTTCTCCAAGTAAATCACATAATTCCGGATTACCTCTTCCTCTCTTATGTCCCGGAACATCAAAAGGTACTACTCTCTTTTTCTTAAATCTTTCCAGTGCATCACATATAGGTGCATGCTTCTGTCTTTCCAAATCCATTTGAAGGTCTCCTTGTATATATAAAAATAACAGGTGGTATCATTACCACCTGTTGTCGTCCAATACAAATAATTATATGTTGCCAGAGTATTCAGCACATAAAAGCCTACTGCTCTTATTGACTTTCACAAGATGATAATGTAATCAATAATGCGGATTATCCGCCCGGCAGCCGACCCGCCTGTCCGTAAGGCTCTCTTCATAAATGAAGCGGTCTGAATTGACTCTCGTCACTAAGATGTAATTTAACACAAGTTATTTATATATGCAATATTTTTTTACGCTTTTACACCAACTTGATTTAGGATACAGGTAATTTACCCATTGACTTTACACTTGTATCTATCACATATGTCTGTGGGGTCTTATCTTCATCGCTGGATAACGTTATGGTAAGAACTGTTCCGTCATATGAATAATTGTCAATTCTGGCATTCTTACTTGTTGAATCAAGGACTGTCATCTTATCAAGGTCAATTATAATATATGGGCCCTTTACAGAATCAAAATCCATTATTGAACCTTTTATCTTATATGCAAACCTGTCATCTGATGGCTGATTTTCTATATTTCCTTTAGAAGCATTTGTGTTGTTGTCTTTATTTTCCCTGGCAGGAGTTGTCTGCTGTTCTTCTTTCTTAATTGAAGTTGTCTGCTGTTCTTCTTTCTTTGCCGGAGTGGTCACTTCAGCTTCATTATTGTCACTTGAATCAATGGTATAATCTTTATTGACAAGTGAATCATTGCCTGCATTACCGCATCCTGCTAACAATGCCATCATAAGTATAACCGGTACAAGTAACTTTTTCATAAAAATTCCTTCTTTCATTGAACCATTTCTTTTACTTCAAACACATTATACTACTCTTGTCAAGAGGTTATGAAAATCATTAATATTGTTTAATATTCATTTTCTCTGTCTTTTTCTTCTTTAATCATCTTAAATGCATCTTGCAATTCACTTTCCGGAATGCCAAGTAAAGAAGCAATTTCAGGATTGCTCATGCCTCTCTTTTTTAGATTGTTGCTTAATGTTACCCATGATTTGTATTTTTCCTTTAGTTCTTCGGCTTTTCCTTCGGCAATTCCTTTTGCTATCCCTTCTGCAATTCCTTCTGCTTTTATTCCATCAAATGCTTCGCACATATCGAGTCTCTCCTTCCCTTCGATAAATTCATATTTACTGTTTGTCAGTACATTAATAAGCGATACCGTATCCTTTGACAGACCAGGTCTGTTTTTTTCGTTGTATTTTCTTAATTCCTCCGTGCTTTTACTGTATTTCACATAGGCAATAACATCTTTAAGTTCTGTTTTGAATTTATCAAGATTATCTTCTGCACATGGTTCAAACAGGTGCATCCTGTAATCCTGGATATATCCTCCAAGTCCGTTGTCATCAAGCCATCTGACCGTATTCTTATCAAACATGTCCTTTACGCTTACAGGCTGGT
>OFSD01002934.1_pt1 | contig 10330 bp, 7 predicted proteins | sample 1543191 | NCBI WGS metagenome assembly OFSD01 (sample SAMN04209221, study PRJEB22552) | human gut metagenome | biome: gut; material: feces | host: Homo sapiens | place: USA: Oklahoma
GTATCTAAGTAAATGCCTCCATATTTATGCAGAACATACATTCTGACATAATCTGCTACAAAAGCCCATTTTTTATGTTCATATGCATACTTAACATAAGCATTACAATTTATATCAAAGTTATCTTCATTTGCAAGAAATAAAAGCTGCTTGTGTAGTTCAAAACCGGACATCTTGTGAGGTTTAATTTGCTTTTTAGCAAAGATTTTAAGTGTATACACAAGACTATCTTCCTCAACCGCAAAATCTTTTTGCGTCTGGCATACTTTGTCTAAAATCTTTGCAAATTCTTCTTTTCTGCCTATGATATCATTTATTCTTAAGCCAAATTTAGCAAAGTCGGCTATTCTGAATTTTGTCCTATAACTATGGTCTTTGGTTTCTTCAAGAGCTTTTAAGATTTTTTGTAATTCAAGCATGATGTAAGATATGATTTGATTACGGTTATCTAAGACACCTTGAATCAGGTCATTTTCAGGAATGAAACTATCATCCCCTTTTTCATCTTTTATTCTTTTGAAGTTTATACAAATCAATCTGTCTGCGACATCATCACGTGTAAATTGCGGTGTTCTTGAAGTTACACCAATAAAGGTTCTTGTGTCAAATTTAAGCAGTTTCATATCAGTATACAACTCCCTTTTTGGAATTGTTTGACCTGTTGAAACAGAAGCCAGTTTATCATTCAGCCACGATGTTCCTGTGTCAACATTATCAAGTATTGCAAGATGAGAATTTGTGATTAAAGCGTCAAAGTCATCGGCCTTAGTCGGTAATGGTGCAACATTATATTTTGAGCCATAAAGGATAATTCCCAAGCGCCTTAATGTTGAAGTTTTACCGCTTCCTTTTTCGCCTATTGCAGCTAGAATAACTTTTGAAGGCATAATTGAATTAAAAAATGTTGCCATTGTCCAAGTGCGTAATAGTTCTTTTTGCTCATCCGGACTCAATATTACTGATTCATCAAGATTCATATAATCCAGAACATGCTCTTTGAAGTAATCTTTATTTTTATCTATTTCAACAAATTCAAACGGCTCATGTTCAGGTCGGAAATTAAATAAGACCCCTTCATCACCATTTTCAAGAGTTTCAATACTATCAGCCGTAATTTTATAAACAATGCTGTCATTGTTAAAAAGGTATATCGCAAAGTTTCTAGAATCATAGTGGCATGAATTATAGGTCTCTATTTTTATTCCATTTATGCGGCAAAATGTCCTTAGTTCTTCTGCAACAAAAGGGTAAAAATCTTTTGCGGCATTTACTCCCATACGATTCAATAATATTCTAAACTCTTCGTTGTTATTGACTAATGGTATTATATGTTTGCTATCATCAGGAAAGAAGTAAGGGTAGTTGCTATCTTGAATGAACTTTCCACGCTGCAAAAATTCATTTATAACAATGTCTGCTACAGCCTGATTTCTATCAAGTATTTTTACATCAGGTAATTTCATTACTGCTCTGATTTGTTTTCTAATACCGTAGAATTCTCTGTGATAGAATTTTGCACTATTTAACAAGTCAACGACTGCATTCCTACACGCTTTATCGTCTTTAAAGCTATTGATATATTCGTCAATATCCTTATACGGCATAGGTGTTGTTACGGCTCGAATTGAGCGCAATTCTTTTGCTTTTTCCAAAACATTTTTTCCTGCTTCATCGTTATCATATAAAACACATTGCTTGTCCGATAATTTTAAAGCTGTTTCAATATCGCCATTTGCGCCGCCTAAAGCACAGGATTGAATAGGAATCAAGTGTTTTAAACCCCAGTTCGCCAAAGTAAGCTGGTCAAATTCACCCTCAACAATAAGCATTTTTTCAGCTAATTTTTTATGCTTTTTTGAAGCCAGTTCATCAGGTGAAAAGAGTCTGGCATTGAAAATGCCTGCTTTTGACTGTACTTTTATAATTTGGAAAGTTTTAGTATCAGCGTAAGGCTTTCTGGTTTTGAATTGTGTAATCAATTCTTTTTCATCACGGTAAAAGAACACAAGTCTGTTGTAATTATCGTTAATGAATTTTTGCAATTTAATAAGAAATTCCAATAGTTCGCTCAACTTGTTTTGTAATTTTTCTTTTTTCTCTGTGTCTGATTCATCTTTAATCTTTTGTTCTAATTCACTGATTAAATCTTCATTTTCTTTTTTTACATCATAATCAAGCGGGATTGCACCAATGTCAGAACTCATTAAAATATTTTCAGAGATGTTACGCATTTTGTTTGCATAAATAAATGGTTGAATTGGCTGTCCAGTTTGGTCTTTTGCAAATAAATGTTCATGTGCTTTTGTAGCAAATCTTTCTGCTGCAATAATTCTGTAATCTACATTTCCATTAATTACATCAAGATTCAAATACAATCCGCATTCTGGGTGAAAGCATTTTGCTTTGTTTAAATTTTCACCATGTCGTTGCATTGTTTTGTGTCCGCATTTTACACATACTTGTTTCTTTTTATGGTTTTCAAGTTTTTTCCCATAAGTTTTTTCTGTAAATTCGTTTAAATCTTTAAACATTTTTTAATCCTCCTTTTTACAATCGTTTTTTACACTTTTTTCAAAAATTTTGTACATAGTTATTTTCCTTTCTTTGCTTATGTACTACGTTTTGAAGTATAAACGATTTGTGATATAATCCTTTTTGAGGAATATATGCAATGAGAATAAAAAGTGAATCTAAAAAGGATTACAGGCAATTATCAAATGTTTTTGAGAAATGGTATCTTAAGAAGCAAAAAGAGATACAGGCTTGCGAAAATTTAGAATATCCACCAGAAGAAATGCTTAAAAGATTAAAAATTTCAGAAGATGAGTATTATAAAATCTACATTGAACCTTATAAAAAACTATCTAAAGAAGATTTAGAAATAACATTTAGAATATTAGCACCAGAACTTGTTGAAAAATTTACAGGTGTAAATGTTGAGATGGACTGCGGTTTAAATATAGTTTATGACATATCTTATACAAGAAAGAAAAATGCTTTAGCCTGGCTTTTGTTTCAAATTGATAATATTGGTCTGTTTCCTTTATCACCAAAACTGGATAAACAGGTAGTTAAACCTTATAATCAATGTTTTTATTGCGGGAAACCGGATAGTTATAAAAAGGGATATGAAGAAATAAAATTCAATTCTAAAGTTACGTATTGTCATAAACCCAAATGCCAAAAATCATCTAATCCCGAAAAACATGATAATTGCTGCTACGCCAAGTGGGCAAGAAGAAGAAAAACTCTTGAAGACGCTTTAAAAAAAGCTGATACATTGTATCAGGATGTTCAAGAATATGAAGACTATGATTTGAGTGGTAACAAAGAAAAAATTTTATTAACTAAAATAGAGAAAATATTTATTGATTTTTGCGAAAAGCAATATCAAGAAAATTTAAAAATAGATTATACGATTCAAATAGAAAATGGCGAGGCCTATTATCTAAAAGATATTTCTTTATAGTTTTGCGAAAATATATTAACCATATTAACCAAATTCATCGATTATTTTGGTTAGTATGGTTAATATAAAATTTAAAAGTTATTTCTATAAAACTTCTATCATATCTGTAATACACCAATCCCAAGCAAAAATTTTTAATACATGCCGGTAGTTTTAGGTTTTTCTGTTTAAATACTACTGAAAATCAGTAATATCAAAAGACGCAGAGATAAAATGCGAAATTATTTGATAGCACCTTTGTTTAATAACTCAAGTACAGATGTTGCCATTTTATAACTTTTCATAACGTTTTGATATTCTTCCATATTACCAAGCTGCAAGCATTGTTCTTTTGCAAACTTCAAATCTTTAATTGCGTCATTCACTCCTGTAGTTGATTTTTGAGAAGCTGCGACATTTAATTTTGTTAATCCCCTATAATGAAATGCTTCTGGGTATTTTGGTTGTATTTTTATTGCATTTGTCGCGTCTAAAATGCTTTCTTGATATTTCCCTATAATTGAATAAACCAATGCTCTTGTACAATATGGCAATGCTTCCGGTGTCCTATTTTGATTGTTTATAGAGATTGCTTTTGTTAAATCTGTTGCGGCACCGTCTGTATCACCTAATTTCATTCGTGCAATTCCTCTAGATGTATAATTTGAAGCTTCTTTTGGATTATATTTTATAGCATTTGAAAAATTACTGATTGCGAGTTCATAATTTCCATACTCTTCTAAATAAATAATACCCTTTAAAGAATATGCACCTGCATTTTGAGGGTCAATTTCTATCATCTTGTCATAATAATAAATCGCTGATTGATAATTTCCTGATTTACAAGCATTTGTTGCTTTTGATAATAATTCCATAAAATCATCAGCAAAAACCAAAGTGTTAAATTGAAATAAAAAATAAATTATGATTGTAAATAATATTGATTTTCTCATTGCTTACCTAAACTTTCTTTAAATTTTTTGGTTGCTTCTATTGTTCTGTCGTATTCGTCAGAATTGCTTTTCCATTTTTTTGTTGAATGTCCTTTGTATAATTTTTCTTGATATAAGAAATCAGGATTAATCCATTCTTTATATAATCTGTTTACTTCTGTTGCAGGGCAACAGTTCCCTTCCCAATTCCAGGCATAGACCATGTTTGTATCACTATCAACACTCAATATTCTTGCACAGTAAAGAGTTCTGTAATATCCGCCATAAACCATATCACCGGATATTCTTGCAGGAACATAAGATTTAGCTTTAAGTATCCAATAATAATCAATATTATCACCTGTATATTTTAACCTTTGCGGCTGTCCCCAATGATTAACTACTGTACGAAAATCACAGCCAACCCAGCTTTTCATAATTTTTCGCATTGTTTTTTGCAATCCAACAGCCTCTGATTGACAAGGGAATAATAAAAGTATTAAAAGAAAAATTATTACTTTACGCATAATATTCCTCAATTTATCATTTCAGTATAATAATCATGACCGGCTTCAACAGTTCGCTTTAAAGTATGCTTTTTGCCGTCTAATTCTATATCAATTTGTACTTCGTCTTCATTGCCATTGTGATAACCTAAAAGACGAATTTCTTTTATAACTATTTCTTTATGCCCGCTTACCGTATATCTAAAATTTGCTTTTATTGTGTCTCTTTGTGTTGTTGGATAAGTTGAAGAATCCGCAAGAACAGGAATTGTTATAAAAAGATTAAGTAAAATAATAATTAAAAACTTTTTCACGACTTACCTTCCTCGACCACGCTTAGTAGTAGCTTTAAAAATATTGATTTATAAAAGATTAACGCATATAAACGCACGGTCAGTTTGTTTATTTAATTTCATATTACCACGAAAATTGCAATATGAGCAAAAAAGATTTACAAAAGTTTGGCAAGAGATTAAAATTGCTAAGGCTTGATAAAGATTTAACTCAACTTGAACTGGCTGAGATTCTTGACATGTCCCCTAATTTTATTGGAATGATTGAAAGAGGGGAGAGAAATACAACCGTTGAAAATGTGTTTAAAATCGCAAGAGCACTAAATATTAAACCATATAACCTTTTTGAGAATCTTTAAAATCCAGTATATCTATTGCTTTTTGCAGCTTTTTGTTCATTGTTCTAAAAAGTATGTAATATTCGTCACCTGATTTATCAAGTTGCAAATCATCATCAATAATACTGGAATCATATGCGAGGGCACCTAACTTAATGAACACTTTTAAATCGTACAAAATCATTTTAGCGTCCGAAATTCTTTTTTCTAATAGTTTTATCGATTTTTTGTCGCACATTAAAATTTACTCCTTTGTATTTATATGCGTATAACTAGCTATTTTATGCTAATCTATACAGGCGTCCTGCTGTTATAGCGTAGATTCAAGCCATAATCGTACAATAACGCAAAAGTAAATTCCCGTGCACCATGTTAATTTATGCAAGTTGTAAATATTAGTAATTAACTTAGTTAAATCTTAAAAATTTAATTTATTACTTTGAAGTTTTGTTAAGACTACATGCTTTTATGAAATTCGTAAACTTTTATCAATGTTATAATTGTAAAAGAAATATGAAAAAGACTAACATTGTAAAACTGCCATCTATATTAGATAAAGCCATCCAAAGCAAAAGTGAAGATAACTTTGGTCACATACATTATGCCCATGTGCTATTTTCGATTATTGAAAATCATATTCCACCTTTTTCAATAGGGCTTTTGGGGCAATGGGGAGTTGGCAAAAGTTCTATAAAAAAATTATGTATTGAAGAATTTTTAAATAAAGAAAAAGATAAATATGATTGGCTTGATTTTAATGCTTGGCGTTACGAAAGTGAAGATGTTAGACGTTCCTTATTGAAATGTTTGTATGAAAAATTAAGTGGAAAAAAAGAAGAAGATTTAAAACAAAAATTATATTCAAGCATAACAGATAACTCCAAAAAAGCTAAATCCTGGAAAGAGCTTTTTGAAGATTTAAAAGATAATATTTCAATAGTCATACAAATAATTTTTATTTTAATTATTTTTCTAGTTTTTGCCTGTATCGCAAATGCAATTTTCCATTTTGAATCAAATAACACCGCCATAATGTACTCAGTGTTAATGGCTTGTACTGCTTATATTGCAAAATTTATTTTTGATAAAAACGGGCTGTTTATGTCAAGTTATAACCCTAGAACTATCACTACAAATCCTATTGTAAGTTCAGAACAATTTGAAGAAATTATTTTAGAATTGTTAAAAGAAAAATTTCAAAAGAAAAATAAACGCAAGCTTGTGGTATTTATAGATGACCTAGATAGACTTTCTGCCGACAAAATGATTAGTGGACTAGATGCAATAAGGATTTTTTTAGATATAAAAGAAAGCGATTTAATTTTTGTTGTATCTTGTTATGATGAGCACATAGCAAAATCTATTACTAAAACAAAAACAACATTCTCAAATATTGATAGTGCAAGAAAATATTTAGATAGGGTATTCCAATTTAAGATAGATGTTCCTCTTTTGCCCAATCAATCAATGAAAAGTTTTGCATTAGAACACCTAAAGCAACTTGAATCTTTTAAAGTATTTGAAAAAGATATAGAAAAATCTGGCACCTATAATATTAATAAAATTTTAAATATTTTAATCCCGATTGAAATAAGTAGTCCTCGTGCAGTCATACAAATATTAAATTCATATATGCAAGCTTGGTGGATTGCCAAACAAAGGGAAGAACAATGCGAATTGTGCAACAAAGAGCATAATACCTCTTGTCCTACAGATAGAGAGTGTTTATTAGTTAAGGATATTATTACTTCACATTTAGATATTTTGGCTATAATAACTGTTTTAAAAAATCAATTTCCTGAATTATATAACGATGTTATAATTGAGCCTCAGTTATTAAAATTTATAATGCAAAAGTTTTTTGATTTGAGAAATTATGAAATGGCTGACAATGCTCTACTGAATTTACTAGCTAAGAAATATGTACCAGAGAATGAAAAAAATATTTATGTATTTGATAAAAAATATTCTAATTTACAGAGCTATTTGGCTTCAATTCAAACGACCTCAATACCAGATGATATTAAACCTTTTATAATGTTATTACAAGATAATCTAGAAAGAAAAATTGGAGGTAACTCAATTCCAATATATAATTCTTTGATAACTCAAAATGTAACAAGATTTAAAGATAATCTGGGAATTATAGATGAAACTATAGAAATTTCTGAATTACAAACTTCACAATTGAATTTAATTGTACAAGAGATTAATGGACATGAAGATGATGACCGTAGAGAAAAAGCATATATTATTTTGTCTATGTTCGCTAATCTATACAAGGGGGAAGATGCTAAACTTTTAATTAATGATATTTCAAAAACAATAGTTGATAAAAATTTTATAAAAAATATAGAGATTTCTTATATTGAAAAACTTTTAGAGACAGAATATATTAGCGATGCCAATATAAATAAAGTATATTCTTATTTAATTGCGACCTTAAAAAACGGTAAAGTTATAACTCAGAAAGCTAGTGAAAATCAATATAAAAAAGTTATCGAGATAGGTTTAGAACAGCACTATACAAACAAAAAATTAGATAAAAACAACACAAAAAATTTAATAAAATTATTGAATGATGGTATATACAAATATAAAAATGTAGAGAATGAATCATCTTTTGTTAATAAAATAGACATTTCTTTTTACATAGAAAACATTAAAACTTATGGTAAAGCTCTTTTAAATGATTTAACTCTTAATTATGTAGATGATTTGTTAGAATTTTTGAATAACGTAGAAGAAGATGTAGAATCTTATATTTTACACATAGATTATATAATATCTAATACTACAAATGCTAAGCCCAAAGAACTTGAAAATACTATAAGTAAGGGATTGGCGAATAATAATACAAAGATTATCAATTATTTTGAAAAATTAATATTTGAAGAGAATGCCTTTGATAAAGTTGATAAAGCTTTAATTCCGGAAATTATAGATTCCTATGTTCAAAGAATTATAAAATATTATGTTCAAGCAGTGCAATTAGAAAATTTGGAACGTGTTATCAACAACTTAATTTCAATGATTAATTTATGTATTAAATTAAATGGTGCCAATAATATTATTGAATCTAGTCTATCCAGTTTGGTTAATATTTTAGCAAATGAGTCTACTCCATTATTTGATAAATTATTTTCTGAGTATGGAGATTTATTCCCCGAAAAGGCCGAAAATGTATTAAGTAAACTTGTAAAAAACATTTTTATTACTGATGAAATTTCTGAAAAAGAAACAATTAAAACAGATTTATTGATTTTACTTGCTCAAAAATATATTAAAGAAAAACAAATTGAAATATTGTCTAAAATGCTTGAAAATGTTTTTGAAGACTACACAAATACAGTAGATGATGAAAATAGCGAAAGATATTATCATTTGTTATCTAATTTAGATAAGCAAAATCATTCTAATGAAATATTTGTACAGCACATTTCAAATATGTATGAGGCTTTGGAACTAGCTATTAGTAATAATTATGAAGATTATTTTGATACATTCTTTGATTCTATTGCTCAATTCTTTGATACTATAAAGACTTCTAAACTAAATTCGTTTTTATCTTATATTATCACAGACCATTTAACTGATGAAACAGATAAAACCGAAAAATTATATACTTCAATGAAGGATGTATGGCCACATGAAGACAAAAATATATTAAAAGACTATGATATGTTTAATGTAATAGAAATTGCAGATAAATTGATACAAAAATCAAAAACATCAATATCAAAATTAAGTATTTTTGAATCCATTTATTCTATGGACATAAATGGTATTGAAAAAATTAGCAAAGCAAAAAATAAATATGTAAATTCTTTAATGATGCTGTGGTACAATAATACAGAATATGCGTATCACGAACTTTTAAAACTAAAAGAAGTTATGTTGACTGATTTTAAATGGGAATGGTTAAGTTCAAAAACCCCACAAGATAAAATTAATATTCTTGAAAATCTATGGACGGAATTATTTAATATTGCTGACGTTCCGCGTATACAAAGGCGAACAACCAATTTTTTGAAAGAATTTCCAAATGATGCAAATTTTTCAATTTGGTTAAAAATTATGTATTTGCAATATAACAATTTTGATATATTAAATACGTCATTAATAAGTTTATTTTCAGATTGTAACGATACACTAATAAATGAATGTACAAATATTGCAGATTATATTATAAAAAATCATGATAAAGAAAAAACAAATTATGCTAGGATGCTTTTTAATGCATATCTTCAAATTGAAGATATTAATTATAAAAAAGAAATCTTAATAATAATGAAAAAATTGCTTAATAGCGAAGCAAAAGGCTTTTTTAGTAAATCGGATTTCAAAAACTCTAAAAATATCAAACAAGATGTTGACAAATTATGTAAAGCTTTTAAAAAGAACAAAGCCTTGCAAATGTATAGAAAAGAACTATTTTCAAGAAAAAAGAAAAAATAAGCTAGATAATTATGATTTTTGTAAAAATGCGGAATTTTTCTATGACTCCGATTAAAGGAGGTTAAATATAGATTTTACCCCTCCCCCACCCTTGTATAAAATGGTCGTTTTAGAAATTTCAATCTTTCCTTAATCACATTACGGTTGCAAGTTAGTTGCAAAAGTTTTGATAAATTTAGACTAAAATTGACAAAATCTAAGAGTAAAAATAGTCTCAAATTCATGTGTTGTAATAAATAGGGATAAATTCTAATAAAACCTAAAAACTTACGCCAAATCAACCTTATACAACTTCTAAGCAGAGGGTCCCGCGTTCGAATCGCGGCAGGCGTATTTTTTTAAGAGATGGGCATTG
>OFSD01002958.1_pt1 | contig 10237 bp, 4 predicted proteins | sample 1543191 | NCBI WGS metagenome assembly OFSD01 (sample SAMN04209221, study PRJEB22552) | human gut metagenome | biome: gut; material: feces | host: Homo sapiens | place: USA: Oklahoma
CAAGCGCATCGATAACCCCAACACCCACGGCACCGGCTGCACGTTGTCCAGCGCCATTGCGTCCAACCTGGCAAAAGGCTATGACCTCGACGCTTCGGTCGAGCGCGCAAAGGCCTATATCTCCGGCGCACTGGCCGCCATGCTGGACCTGGGCCGCGGCTCCGGCCCGATGGACCATATGTTTGCGCTGAAAGGGGAGTTCACCGAATGAAAAAGACTTCCACTTTCCAAAACGGCCTGATTTGGTTCGGCGCGGGCGTCTCGCTGGCAGAAATCCTCACAGGTACGTCCTTTTCACCGCTGGGCATGGCAAAGGGCTTTGCGGCTATCCTCATCGGCCACATCATCGGCTGTGCCATGATGCTGCTGGCGGGCCTCATCGGCGGCCGCACCGGCCGCAGCGCCATGGAGACCGTCAAGATGAGCTTCGGCCAGAAGGGCGGCCTGCTGTTCGCGTTCCTGAACGTCCTGCAGCTCGTCGGCTGGACGGCCATCATGATCTACGACGGCGCACTGGCGGTCGGCGGCATTTTTGCGATCGGCCGCTGGGTGTGGTGCCTGGTCATCGGGGCGTTGATCGTGCTGTGGATCGCCGTAGGCATCACTGATTTGGGCTGGATCAACAAAATTACGATGGCCGCTTTGTTTATTTTGACGTTGGTTTTGTGCAAGGTCATCTTCTTCTCCGGCAACGCCATGGTCGGCGTCGGCGGCGAGAGCCTGACCTTCGGCGCGGCGGTGGAGCTGGCCGTGGCGATGCCGCTGTCCTGGCTGCCGCTTATCAGCGACTACACCCGCGACGCCGAAAAGCCCACCCAGGCCACCTGGGTCAGCGTGCTGGTCTACGGCGCGGTGTCCTGCTGGATGTACGTCATCGGCATGGGTGCGGCGATTTTCACCGGCGAGTATGACATTGCCGTCATCATGGTCAAGGCGGGGCTGGGCATTGCCGCGCTGGTCATTCTGGTGTTTTCCACCGTTACCACGACATTTTTGGATGCGTGGAGCGCGGGCATTTCCGCCGAGAGCCTGTCCGCCAAACTGGACGGCAAAAAAACGGCCATCGTCGTGACGGTCATCGGCACGCTGGGGGCCATTCTGTTCCCGATGGACGATATCACGGGCTTTTTGTACCTGATCGGCTCGGTCTTTGCGCCGATGATCGCGGTGCAGATCGCCGACCACTTTATCTTAAAGCGCGATCGCTTTGCCGTGGCCGCCGACGCGCGCAATCTGGTCATCTGGCTGGTGGGCTTCATCGCCTACCGCCTGCTGATGGGTGTTGACACCCCGGTAGGCTACACCCTGCCCGATATGCTGCTGACCGTGGCAATTTGCGTTATTGCCGAGAAGGTCAAGCCGACGAAGGCGTAAATCCATAGTTTATAGTGCGTGGGGGTTCTGTCCATCAGAACGCCCACGCTTTTTTGCGTATCCCAGGCAAAGCGAAGGCCGGAGGGGGCTTTGCCGCCGTGCCTGACTTGCCCGCTTTCCCCGACGATAGCCGCCACGAAACAAATTTCGCGCAACATTCGCGCAACAAGTGCGCAATAAATCTGACAAAACCTGCCAAGTTTGCCTAACTGCGCAACTGATTCGACACGAGTTGCACAAGACCAACTGACGAAGTGTACAAAAATATGACTGACTCTTTTTGCAAAACGCCGAAATTAAGCAAATCAAGCTGGATATATTGCGATTTTGCAACAAGAGTGCTATTCTTTTATATAAGAAATGTAAAAACCAGGTAGGCAGCGGCAAAAAAGGCTGCTGCGTATTTTTAACGAGGTTGCGCACCAGCGGTTGCGCAACGGGAAAGGGGCCGGCCCCTTTCCTATTCCACAGCGGGCTGTGGAATAATAAGCTCTGTCAGGTAAGGGAGGGCAGGCTGATGACAAAGAAATTTTCTGTACTGCAGCGCGCAGCGGCATTGCTGGCCGCTCTGTGCCTGCTGGCGGGTTTGGCTCTGCCCGTCTGTGCGGAGGGCACCGACGACGCCCTTTCTGCGCAGAATGTGGAAACGATGCAGCAAGGGAACGACCCCACTGTCGAAACCCTGCCGGATGAGCAGACCGACGAGGACAAGACCGCCCCGGACGGCGCGGCTGCCGCGACCCCGACCCCTACGCCGACGGCGACGCCCACTGCGACCCCGACGGCGACACCCACCGTGACCCCCACCCCGAAACCGACGCCCACCGTGACGCCGATACCGGATGACGAGGAGAACGGCGAAAGCGAAGAAAAATTTGCAACCTTCGCGAAAGTCAATGCAGTTGCGGAGGGCGGCACGACGTACACCTTCTACTTTGCCCCGCCTACCGACTGGAATCTACAGGATAGCGACATCGTTGAATTTATAGGCAAGCGCGGCGCGGGTGATAATGAGTATGATACCGAGATATCCCGCACAATGAGCCGAGTCCCAGGCTATACGACCAAGGATAACCGCAAAATTTATGTCGTGAGTCTGCGATTCAAAGATGGCGACAAAGAGGCGGAATGTACACATGGCGGTTATCACTACATAAAATTCCGTGCCAAGGGGCATGAGATTCAAATGAATGGGCCGGAAAGCAATGGCACATGGCTGCATATTGATGCCATGGGGGACCATATCTTTGACGCAGACGGGCTGAGTGATGGAACCATAGCATGGGACGGAAATCGCCTGAAACTTTACGCCGATGTCGCCCAGCAGATTCCCTATACCGGCCAGAAAATCTATTTTCAAAACAAAACGGAGAACACTCTCACCGGTATCAAAGTGACGTTCTACAAAAAAGACGGTGATGAATACAAGGCAGTCGGCGAGACAAAGAACATTGAATCGCTTGCCGCAGGTGGCGTCTCTGAGGGAATCGAGATTCCGGATGGTCCTTGCCGCTATGTCGGCTTCACCGATGAAAACAACAAACCCATCGGCAAAAAGTACTATAACTTCTACAACGATGATGTTGCTTCGGATTATGTAGGTAAATTCCAGTATAACGCCAAAACGAATGATTGCTTTATCTACAATGGGCCGTATGACGTCCAGTGGGGTGCGCCCAACGCAACACGCATTTACTTTGACGCGACGTTCTCGGATATGTCGTATAGTAGAGATTCCGCAACGACAGACGGAATGCCGGGAAATAACGGAGAGCTTTACTATATCCTGACCGAAACCGACAAAGATACGTTGACAGGTAAAATGATCCGGCTGGAGGATAGTTCCGAGTCAAGACACCTTTGGTATGTAAATGTCCCGGAAGGCTACACGAAAGTACAGTTCTCCGATACAGCAACCCCGCCGAAGGACAATATCAATGGCCGTGCAACGGACACGCTGACATGGGGGAACCTGGAAGAGCCGTGCTTCTATGCGGACACCGGTGATGACATTACCTACGGCGGCGGTTATCGGGATGGCTATTGGGGTAAAAAATCTGATATCCGCGACGTGGAAAGCGGCAAGAAGGTTGATGGCAAGGACGCTGAGATAGTAAAGCTGGATACCACCGGCACCTTTACGCCGCAAAACGATGTGAAGTATATCGACAGTACCCTGTATGACTACTACTCGGATTACGAGTTGAACGGAAAAACACGTGCCGATAATCAATACAAAGATGTTTATACCAATCGTGCATTTGTTGAATTTGAGCAGTTTAACCGCGCGTTGAGCGATTACTACAAAGACTACGCAGAAAAATCAAACAAGCCTGTTCAGTATCCGTTGTATACAGGGCATTTCCAGCCGGAAGAAGTAGACGCACCGTTTTTTAGTAGTATTGCCGGAAACCTTGACTTATATGGATGGGGTTACGAAAACGCTGAACAGGATAGTTTGTATGGGCGGTTTATGGCAGTCAACAATGCAAACGTTGATGTAAACGTTACAACTAATAACAAATATAAAGTTAATTCGAGTACAACCTTCCAAGGTTTGGTAAGCAATACGCGCGACGAAAAGCATAACCCGACCCTGTACGGAACAAATTTGGCAGAACCGCACTTTAATGAAAAATTTCTGACCGGAGAAAACTCTGCAAAGGCTGTACTGGGCAAGGTCTACAAAGATGTTGCGTTCCCTTTTAAGCAGAAGAACATTTTTGCGGGGACAAACAACAATGATGACAAGGAAGGCAAAGCGCAGTATTGGTACTATGATAGCAACGAGACGCCGCTGTATTTGAAAAAAGATAAAAGCGAAGGAGGCGGCTATTACCTTGACGGAAACATGACCCCTGAAGAAAAAGAACGCTCCAAGAATCGTACTACAAAAAGTGACTGGACAAACACCTACGGCTTCTTCCCCTTCAACCAATATGCAGGCGATCATGTCAACAAGTACAACTACGGTTACGGTGCTAAACTGCAATTTGACTTTACGTTGACAGAGGACGGCCAGGTCGTAGTAGGAGAAAATGCGGATGGGACAGACAAGAAAGTCCCCATCAGGTTCTTCTTCTCCGGCGATGATGATGTGTGGGTGTTTATTGATGACCAGCTGGTGCTGGATGTCGGCGGTGCCCATGCAAAAGCGCAAGGTCTGCTGGAGTTTGGCAAGGACGAGAGCGGCGACAACACCGTTACATCCTACGTCAGCAACATCAAAGACAGCAACAACAAAAATTATACCAAGCTGGACAGATCCAAAAACGTAACTTTTAATGGTACAGGTTATCAGTTCAACTGGAAGAGCAAAGAAGACAACCAGATGACGCTCCCCAAGAACACCAAGCACACCCTTACCATGTACTACATGGAGCGTGGTATGTGGGAGTCCAACATGGCGGTGGCGTTCAACTTCCCGGACCATAACGAGCTGCAGGTGGAAAAACAGGTCGATGCGGACGGGGTTCGCGACAAGCTGCAATCCTACTTCACGGATCCCACCCGCCAGAAGTTCACGGTCGGCATCAAAAACTGGGCGACCCATTATGCCGCACTGGACACGGCGGCAACAACGGCCAATGAGTCTGACAACACCACCGCACTCGTGGCGGATAGCGCTAACACCGGGGGGAGTACAGGCGGCAGTTCCGGCATCGGCTTTACGACCAAGCAGTATACCATCAAGGACTACGGCTCGGTAAATGAGGGCAAACTGATGGACGCGGACGGTGCGCAGTATACCACCAGCAAGGACGAAAAGACCTACGAGGTGAAAGACGGCAAGTTTACCCTGCAAAACGGCGAAACCGTCACCTTTGCGGACCAGTTCCGGCGCGGCAGTTATATCTCGCTGCAAGAGGACCTGCAAAAGGACGCCGACCAGAAACTGTATGCCCCCACCTGGAAAATCTACGAGAACGGCAAGCTCGTCACGCAAAGCAATGACGGTACTACCGTTGAGCTTCCAGACGGTACTCCGCAGAAAATAATGCAGGGCGATGGCACAACCCCGGATGATGGCCGTATGGAAGTGTACAAAGTGGACACCAAAGACGGACAGCAGTTCGATAACACCGGCTACATAAAAACCCAAAAGCCGAAGGAAAACTCCATCGTGTTCCGCTCGTACAGTGACCCGGACGGTACAGACCAGTTCACCAAGTTGAAGGTGAAATTCATCAACAAAGTCAAAACCGGCTCGCTGAGCATCACTAAACTGGTGCCGGAGGACGAGTATGAGAAGTTGAAGGGTGAAACGTACACCTTTACCGTGCAGTACACGAACATCGGCGGCCTGGGCGGCAACGAGGTAGTAACCGAAAAAGTTGATGTTCCAGTAGGTAAAGACAAAACTGTTACGCTGGGCGGGATACCGATTGGCACGAAGGTTACAATCACAGAGAGCACCCCGGAGAATCAGTATATCAAGAGCATCACCGTGAACGGCCAGTCAGTAGACGGCGACGAAGTCAGCCGCACTATTGTTGCAGACACGCCGGACACGAACGACAGCAGCAAAACGACACCCGGCGTCCGGGTGGTGTTCACCAACACGGCACACAAGCCGATCGCTATTACTGTAAAAAAGACATGGCAGAATGCCGAGGGTGGCGAGCTTGCCGACGGCCTGCCGAAATCGATTTGGGTCAAATTGCAGCGCCGCCATGCGGGCAGTGCGGATGAAAGATGGACAGATGTGCCGGACACGGCAGTTGAACTGACGAAGGACAACACTGGAAAGTGGACACACACGTTCACCGGCATGGATGCCTATGACATCAGCGACAATAAGAATACCTATTATGAGTACCGCGTGGTGGAATCGGCGCAAGGTGATAGGTACACCGCAACGGGCGGCACGCTGACACTGGGTGACTATAATTACAAAGTTACCAGCGAAAAGAAAACCATAACGGAAGAGGTTAATTCGGTATCGCTTACCCTGACCAATAAGCAGGTGCCGCCGGTGTATGAGCTGGCTATCACCAAGCAGGGCCTTGACGAGGACGGCAAAAAAACCGAGCCGCTGAACGGCGTGGTGTTCAAGCTGGAAAAGCTGAACGGCAAGGACGTTGATACGACGTTTAATGACGGCAAGGGTTCCATGACCGGGACGACCAAGGTTGTTGGCGGCAACGCGGGCAAGTGCAGTTTTACAAACCTGTCTGAGGGCAGCTATCGTTTGACGGAGCTGAAAACCGTGGACGGCTACAACCTGCTGGCCGCACCGATCGAGTTTACCCTGCAAAAAGACGAATGCCGGATAAACGACACGGTGCAAAATGGTATGGTTACAGGCAAACCCGCAAGCGGCTACACGGTGAGTTTGATCATCAACAACCGCAAGGGCTTTACGCTGCCGCACACCGGCGCGGACGCCCCCAGCCTGTGGCTGCTGATCGGCCTGCCGCTGCTGGTGGCCGGGCTGCTGGTGCTGGTATTCCGCTACAATCGGAAAGGGGGCAAGCGTTCCTGATATGGCCCCCGATTTCCCCGCTACGATAATCTTAAAAAGAAAGAGGTTATGACAGATGAAACTAAAACGTTTCCTTACCGGCGTCCTCAGCGCCGTAATGGCCCTCAGCGTCTGCGCCCTCCCCGCCGCCGCGGCGGATAGCGCAACGACCGTTAAAGACCCGACTCCTCCCCAATTGACTGCCAGCACGATTGACAAAACGCAGGTCGGTTCTATTACAATCCATAAGTATGGCCAGCTTACGGAAGATTCCAGTGCGAGAGATGGCACGGGCGAAGTTGACACCAAAGTTGAAGCAAACAAGGGCAACAAGCCATTGGAGGGTGTTGAGTTCACCCTGTACCGCGTGAAAACTACGGATGATTTGCTGAAATACTATGATGCGCTGGAGGGTGCATCTGTTGGGGAATTTACGGTCGGTGACTGCTTTACTGGAACGAGTGAGTCTAGTTGGTCTGCAACGACGCTGGAGAAGGCGTACACTAAGGAGGCTACCGGCAAGGGCGCTGATGCAACGGTTGGCAAGGTGGACACAGAAAAGACGAATGCAGAAGGTGCAGCCCAGTTTAACAATCTGCCGGTTGGTATGTACCTGGTTATCGAGACGAACAAAGTGCAGTCCGTTACCAAGACTGTGACGCCGTTCCTGGTTTCCATCCCTATGACGCGAATTGGCGATACTGAAAGTGACACAAATAAAAACAACAACCTGAAACAGTGGCTGTATGATGTTGTTGTCTACCCGAAGAACAGCACGGCACAGGGTTCTGTGACGCTGGTCAAGCAGGGCAAGCATGGCGGTACAATAGAAAATTTAGCCGGTGTTATGTTCAAACTGTTCCAGTATCAGGACAGCAAAGCTGATTATGTGGATATTACGGACAACTTGCAGAATAAAGCAATGGTGGATGAAGAAGCCTATGTTGTAACTGCTTCTGACACTAACCTTGGTAAAATCACATTCAGCGATTTGCCGATGGGCAAGTATTACGTACAGGAGTATGGGTATACCAAAAATAATGACAAGGGCTATATCATCAACACCAAAGGCAAATATGGCTTTAAAATTGATGATAATGGGCAGGTTGCGGTTCAGACTGAGACCGGAGAGACTGACTGGGTAACAGAGGGCGACGGATTTTCTGCAGGCAATGGTACTATCACCATTACCAACTACAAGCCTGAGTTTGAGAAGACCGTTGAGCCCCGCACCGGCACGACCAGCACCGATACACACCAGGCTGACTACGGTATTGGCGACAAAGTTCCCTACACGCTGACTATCAAAGTCCCTGAGAATGTTGCAAAGCTGCATACCTTCAAAGTCGTTGATACAACGCTGAAAGACCAACTGTTGCATATTGATAACGACTTTACGCTTACAGCTACCGATAAGAATAATGGTACACAAACACTTGAAAATGATGCCTATACAAAAAAAATTACCGTAAGTCAGGATGCAGAGAATAAGGAGACCTCTATTCTGACGGTCAACTTTACACCTGCAAAACTGGCAAGCGTTGCTGGTGGTACGATTACCATTAAGTACTATGCAACCCTTGGCGCTGGTGCTGTTGTTGCTGAAAATGGCAACTTGAACACGGCAAAACTGATCTACTCCCGCAAGACGGACACGGACGATAGCAGCGAAACGGATAAGAAACCTTACGAAATCACCGACGAGGGCGTTGTCTACACTTTCATGACCAGCATTGAGAAGAAAGGCAAGGGCGGTTTGTATGATAACCAGCCAATGCCTGGCGTAACCTTTGCGCTGTATCGCAAGGTGGAAGATGCCGAGTGGAACAACGATGGTGAGGTTACGATTGCGGGTCAGGTGTACACGAAAAAAGGAGCAGTTCTCGGTACTACCGCTGTAAAGCTTGGTTTAGCTGCTACCGAGAATGAGACTTGGGTTCTGATTTGCTACGATGCAAAGGGTAGAAAACTTGAAGCGATGACCGATAAAAATGGTATCGTTGAATACAAGGGGCTGCCGAGCGGTACGTATAAGTTCATCGAGACCAAGACGTTGGACAAGTATAATCTGCTGACTTCTCCTGTCGATGCCAAGCTGAGCCTGAGCTACACCACAACATGGAAAGACACAAGCAAGTATGACGAAAACGGTAACCTGACGAACCACAAGTCTGATACGGTCACGTACGAGAATGGCGATCCGAAAGCAGTTATCCAGATTGTGAACCGCAGCGGCTTCCAGTTGCCTGTCACCGGTGGTTTTGGCACACTCCTGTTCAGCGGTATCGGCGTGCTGCTGGTGCTGGCCGGTGTGGCGGTGCTGTTCAGCATGAAAAAGAAGAACGACCGCGCTTAAAACCGCATGATGCAAACACCAAAAGATAATTAGAAGGGTAAACCCATAGGGGAAGGGCCGGGATTGGCTCTTCCCCTATGGTGGTTATGGGGGTATAATATAAGGCAAAGGGGATATGGCGGCGGGGTGGAATCCCTCCGGTGGCGGCCACCGCTCCCCTTCCGGCGCTTCGCGCCACCTCCCCCGTCCCGGGGGAGTCTGTCTTTGACAAGGGCGGCTTGCGGGCCGATGCAGGCATCGGCCCCTGCAAATTGCCACAGATATTTTCCCCCACGAACAGAAAGGCACACCTATGGATACCACAGGCAAATTAAAACTTGGATTTGCGGCGCTGATGATTCTGTCAGGCATCGGCGTGGCGATGTACCCGGTCGTCAGCAACGCGGTGGCACAGCGCCATGCGTCGGCGGTCATTGACAGCTACGACGATACCGTCCAATCCATGGATACAGAAAAGCTCGATGCTGCGAAAGAAGCGGCCCGCAGCTACAACGAACAGCTCAGCAATGCCGTGGGCCGCGACGCGGCGGGCGAGGCCGCCGACACCGGCACAAGCTATGTGGACCTGATGGACGTGGGCGAGAGCCTGGGCTACATAAAAATCCCCAAAATCGACGTCAATCTGCCGATTTATGAAGGCACCAGCGACGAGGTGCTGCTCAAGGGCGTCGGCCATCTGGAAGGGTCGAGCTATCCGCTTGGCGGCGACAGCACCCACAGCGTGCTGACAGGCCACCGCGGTCTGGCCGAGGCCGTCCTGTTTACCGATTTGGACAAAATGCAGGAAGGCGACAAATTTTACCTGCACGTCATGGACGAAGTCCTAGCCTACCAGGTCGACCAGGTCAAGGTCGTGGAGCCGGAACACACCGAGGATTTGGAAATCATCCCCGGCGGGGACTACTGCACCCTTGTCACCTGCACGCCCTATGCCATCAACACCCACCGTATGCTGGTGCGCGGCGTGCGCGTGCCCTATAACGGCGAGGACGAGGACACCGACACCCCGCAGGCCGTGCAGTACCAGGCATTGAACACCGGCA
>OFSD01002961.1_pt1 | contig 10234 bp, 9 predicted proteins | sample 1543191 | NCBI WGS metagenome assembly OFSD01 (sample SAMN04209221, study PRJEB22552) | human gut metagenome | biome: gut; material: feces | host: Homo sapiens | place: USA: Oklahoma
CTTGGAAACAGGTTGATGAAAGCAGCCAGTTACATGCCCTTGTTTTTCATGGCTTCCGCCAGGGCGGCGCCCATCTGGGCCGGGGTCTTGGCGACCACGATGCCCGCTTCGCGCAGGGCTTCCTGCTTGGCGGCGGCAGTGCCTTTGCCTCCGGCCACGATGGCGCCCGCGTGGCCCATGCGGCGTCCCTTGGGAGCCGTGGCTCCGGCGATGAACGCGGCCACGGGCTTCTTGCAGTTGTTCTTGATCCATTCGGCGGCTTCCTCTTCCTCGGAACCGCCGATTTCACCGATCATGATGAAGGCGTCCGTATTGGGGTCTTCCGTGAAGAATTGAACGGCCTGCTGCTGGGTCATGCCGTGGACGGGGTCGCCGCCGATGCCGATGCACATGCTCTGGCCCAGGCCCATGTTGGTGACCTGCCACACGGCTTCATAAGTGAGCGTGCCGGAACGGGAGACGATGCCGATTCTGCCGGGCTTGAAGATGTAGGCCGGCATGATGCCGATCTTGCAGCTGGCGGAGGGGTTGACGATGCCGGGGCAGTTCGGGCCGATGAGGGTTACGTCCTTGTCTTTCAGGAATACCTTCACTTTCTGCATGTCCTGCACCGGGATGCCTTCCGTGATGCAGACGATGAGTTTGACGCCCGCGTCCGCGGCTTCCATGATGGCGTCGGCCGCGAAGGGCGGCGGGACGAAGATCATGGAGGCGTTGCAGTCCGTGGCCTTTTTGGCTTCCGCCACGGTGTCGAATACGGGGACCTTGCCTTCAAAGAGCTGGCCGCCCTTGCCGGGGGTCACGCCGGCAACCACGTTGGTGCCGAAGTCCATGCAGTTTTTGGCATGGAATGCGCCGGCGCTACCGGTGATGCCTTGCACGACGAGACGGGTGTTTTTGTCAATGAGAGATGTCATTGTCGTAATAAATGGTGAGGGTTATTTGACGGCCGCAACCGCCTTCTGGGCGGCTTCGTCCAGGTTGTCGGCAGGGATGATGGCGATGCCGCTGTCAGCGAGGATTTTCTTGCCGATTTCCACGTTGGTGCCTTCCAGGCGGACGACGAGCGGGATTTTCATGTCGATGTTTTTCGCAGCGGCCACGATGCCCTGGGCGATGACGTCGCAGCGCATGATGCCGCCGAAGATGTTGACGAGAAGGGCCTTCACGTTCTTGTCGCTGGTGAGGATGCGGAACGCGTTGGTTACCATTTCCTCCGTGGCGGAACCGCCCACATCCAGGAAGTTGGCGGGATCTCCGCCGTAGTATTTGATGATGTCCATCGTGGCCATGGCCAGTCCGGCGCCGTTTACCATGCAACCGATGTTGCCGTCCAGCCCGATGTAGTTCAGGTCGTACTTGCCGGCTTCCACTTCGCGGGGGTCTTCTTCCGTTTCATCCCGCATTTCCATGATTTCCGGATGGCGGTACAGGGCGTTGTCGTCAAAGTTGAATTTGGCGTCCAGGGCGCACACGCGGTCATCCGTGGTGACGACGAGGGGGTTGATTTCCACCAGGGAGCAGTCCAGGGCGGTGAAGAGCTTGTAAACGTTGGTGATGAGCTTGGTCGCCTGGCGGAGCAGGGGGCCGGTGAGGCCCAGGGCCACGGCGATCTTGAGGGCCTGGAAGGGCAAGATGCCCAGGGCCGGGTCAATGTGTTCCCGGATGATGGCTTCCGGCCGGGTGGCCGCCACTTCTTCAATGTCCATGCCGCCTTCCGTGCTGGCTACGATGACGGGGCATTCCCGGGCGCGGTCCTGCAGGATGGCGAAGTAGCATTCCTTTTTAAGGTCCACGGCTTCCGCCACCATGATCTTGCTGACCAGCTTGCCGGCTTCCCCGGTCTGCTTGGTGACCAGTACCTGGTTAAGCATTTTGCCGGCCACGTCTTCCACTTCCTCCACGGAATTGACGACGTGCACGCCGCCCTGGAACCCGTTTTTGAATGTGCCTTTGCCGCGTCCTCCGGCATGTACCTGTGCCTTAACTACGTATTGGGAAACGCCCATGTCGCGGGCTATTTGTGCGGCTTCCTGGGCGGTGGTGGCGGCAATTCCCTTGGGAGTTGCCACGCCAAAGCGCTCAAAGAGTTGTTTTGCTTGATATTCGTGAATATTCATGACAGTGGGCCGTTCGGCCAAATGTTTGCGGAAGAAAGGCTAGGACTATTTCCCGTGCCGGTCAAGGGATAATGGTTTGGTCTTTTTATTTTTTTCCGTTGCCGTTGTGGAAGTCAAAGAGGACAGAAGGCTTGACTGTCTGCATAAAGATTGGGAAACTTCCCTCCCATTTTCCGTATGTTGCTATTTTATGAAAATTTATCGACCTGCCGACAGTTGTTTTAAAGAGATGAAAGGCCGGATGAACCGCCGGGCCCTTCCCGAGAATTCCGTAAGAGATACCGTTAATTCCATTATTCAGGACGTTGCCGTCCGCGGAGACGCCGCCCTGTTTGATTATGCCGCCAGGTTTGACAAGGTCAGCCTGGACAGCGGCTCCCTGTTTGTCACCGCGGAGGAACTGGCAGAGGCGGAAGCTGCCGTGGAGGAGTCCGTGAAGGAGGCCATTGCCGCTTCTCTGGCGAACATCCATTATTTTTCAGACCGCAGCCGCAGGCAGGACTGGTCCGGAGTGAACGCCCAGGGCGTGGAGGTTGCGGAACGCTTCCTTCCCTATGACCGCGTGGGCATTTACATTCCCGGGGGCAAGGCTCCCCTCGTGTCCACCTCCATCATGACGGGCGGCTTTGCCCAGGCCGCCGGCGTGCGGGAAATCGTGGCCGCCACGCCGTGCGGGCCGGACGGACGGGTGAACCCCGCTCTTTTATATGCGCTGAAGGCTTCCGGTGCCACGGAAATTATCAAGATAGGCGGCGCCCAGGCGATCGCCGCGCTGGCGTTGGGTACGGAAAGCGTGAAGCCCGTGGAAAAGATTTTCGGCCCCGGCAACCGGTTTGTAGTAGAGGCCAAGCGCCAGCTGGTGGGGGCCGTAGCCATCGATCTTCTTCCCGGGCCGAGCGAAGTGATGGTGCTGGCGGACGAGACGGCGGACGCCGAGTTTCTGGCCGCCGACCTGCTGGCCCAGGGCGAGCACGGGCCGGACAGCGTCGTGGTATTTGTGACCACCTCGGAAGAGCTGCTGGAACGGGTGGAGGCGGAAGTGGAACGCCAGGCGGCCCTGCTGAGCCGGGGCGCCATCATCCGGGAGGTGCTGGACAAGCACGCGTACGGTTTTCTGGTCTCCTCCATTCAGGAGGGGGTGGATCTGGTGAATGCGTTTGCTCCGGAACACCTGGTCCTGGTGACGGAGGATGAAGATTCCGTGCTGGCGGCCATCCGGACGGCCGGGGCCATTTATGCGGGCGCCCTGTCCACGGTGGCCTGCGGGGATTTTCTGGCGGGCCCCAGCCATACGCTGCCCACGGGCGGCGCGGGCAAGTCGTTCTCCGGCCTTCGGGCGGACCAGTTCCAGCGGCGCACGAGCGTGGTCCGCATGAACGAGGATGCCGTTCTGAAATCGGCGCCGTACGTGGCGGAGTTCGCCCGCGTAGAGGGATTGGATGCCCACAACCATTCCCTCCAGGTGCGCGCCTCCCGCGTGAACCGGTAACAGTAACCCAGATAACATACGTCCCATTATGAAACAACAGCAAGGGACCAGGGAACGGTTGCTGGAAGCCGCTGAAAACCTGTTTGCCGAATACGGCTATACGGAAACGTCGCTGCGCATGATTTCCCAGGCGGCCGACGTCAATATAGCCTCCGCCAACTACCACTTTGGCGGCAAGGAAGGCCTGTGGAAGGCGGTCATGATGAAGTACGCGCCGATGGCGCGGGATTTCCGGATGGCCCGGGTGGCGGAAGCCATGGAGCGGGACGGCTCCATTGAAGCCCTGGCCCACGCATACGTGTATCCCTCCTTTTACGGACTTCTGAACACGGGGGACCTGACCCTGGAAGAACTGAACACGTTCCCCCATTATTTGCGCCTGATGGGTATCTGCCATGTGCAGACGCCTGAAGTTGCCGTGGAATACATCAAGGAAGTATATTCCCCCATCCGGCGGCAGCTTCATGACAGCATCCGCAAGATGTTTCCGGGCGCTTCCTCATACCAGATTTTCTGGACGGTGCTCGCCATTGAAAGCATCATGATCGGGCTTCTGACGCGTTTGCGGATGATCATGGAACTGATGGAGGTCAACAGGATTCCGAAGGGAAGTGTGAAGGACTTGTTTGAATTGATCGTCCGTCAGGTGGAATCCCTGATCCGCATGTGCGGAAAGACCATGTAGGCATTTTATTTTTCCGGAGCGCAGCATGTTCAAGTCCCTCATCCGTACGTTTGCCATCGTGGTCGCGTTCGTTGCGGGCTACATGATGCCCTGGCTCCATGTGTACGGCTGGACGTTCAAATGGATGCTCATCGGCATGCTGTTTGTGACTTTTCTGGGGATCCGTTTCAAGCGGATGAAGCCGGAACGGCCGCACTGGCTGCTGGTGGGGGCCAATTTGCTGATTGCCCTGGCTGCCTGGAGCGTGTGCCGCGCGTCCTTTGGGGGCGGCTACCTGGCGGAGGCGGCGTTCTTCGTGGGCGTCATGCCCACGGCCACCGCGGCGCCGGTGGTGATGGGGCTGCTGGGCGGCAGCGTGGAGTTCATGCTGACCGCCCTCCTTCTGACCAACGGGATCATTTGCATCCTGCTTCCTTTCATTCTGCCCATGGTGGTGGGCCGGGGCGGCTTTGAGATTTATCTCAGCGTGGCCCAGAACATAGCCCTGGTGATGCTCCTGCCTCTGGCCCTGGCCCTGGCCGCACGCCGCTTTTATCCCCGCGCCATCGCGTGGCCCCGGAAGCTGAAGGACGTTACCTTTGGCGTCTGGGTGGTGATTCTGGTGCTGATTGCGGCCAACGCTTCCTATGACATTTCCTCCCGGGACGGCATTTCGGAACGCGTGCTGGAGCAGATAGGCGCCCTTTCCCTGCTGATTTGCGCCCTGAACTTCGGCCTGGGCCATCTGCTGGGCGGCAAGGCGCGCTCCGCGGAATGCAGCCAGGCCCTGGGACAGAAAAACACCACGCTTTCCATCTACCTGGCGCTGACGTATTCCAATCCCATTGCCGCGCTGGGGCCCACGTTTTATGTGCTGTGGCATAATTTATGGAATGCGTGGCAGCTTTACCGTGCGTCCGAACACAGGCGCCGGAACGGAAATTAGACGGTTCCGTCTTTGATCGTGTCCCGCGGACCCCCTTTTTCCGGGAAATTATGGGTTGACGGCGGCTTGAGCGGAGTCCTGCCTTCCGCCTTCCAACTGCGTTGCGGCGCGCGCGGCATTCAAAAGGCTTGAATTCCAGGGAAGGGCCGTTAACGTTGTGCTCCCGTTATGCAGGCGTCCACTCCTCCCCTGAAACCTCTTTCTTCACGCACCAAATGGCTGATTGCCCTGTGCCTGTGCATTGCCGTCCTGCTGCTGGAGTTTTTGACGTACCACATGGCCTACCGCATCGGTTATGATGAAGGGGCCCTCCATACCCCTCCGGTCGTGATCCAGAAGAGCGATGAAAAGGCCTTCCAGACTTTGTCCCGTTTCATGGCGGACGTGTTTGCCTCACGGGAAAGCCTGGCCGGAATTCTAGACAAACGGGAGGAACGCCTGGCGTGGATCAGGGACCCGGAAGTACGGTCGGAAACGGCCTGGGGGCTGACCCGCGAACTGATCAGCCGCGGCGGCGTGGAGCAGGCGCTTCCCACGGCCAGGGAATTGATTGAGGCGGGCTATGCGGACGGAAAGCGGCAGGTATGGGCTCCCCGCGCTGATGCCGTGGCCCGGGCCCTGCTGGCGGAGCACCAGTACGCGGCCGCCTACGATTATTTGAAAACGGCCGTGGACGGGTATGAAAAGGAGAGCATGGCCGCCGAGCTGGTGAAGGCCCTCCAGACCATGAGTTCCATTGACCAGATATTGAACCGGAATGACCAGGCCAATGGGCTGCTGCAGCGCGCCGTGGAAGCTTCCGCCCGGCTGGGGAGCGACTCTCTTGCCGTGAAGTCCAGGCTTCTGGCCGCCCAGGGCAGGCTGGCCCGCGCGGCGGGCCATATTCCGGAATCGCGGGCCTATTTCAAGGAAGCTCTGGTTCTGTTCCCCCGGGAGCAGGGAAAGACCACGGGGGACCTGGCTCTGGCCAGCATCAGCATGGGAGAAGCCATGCTGGAAGCAGGCAGGAAGGAGGAGGCCCGCGAGCTGTTCCTGAAGGGGCTCACCGGTTCGGAAAACGCCTCCTATCTGCTCAACGACTGCCTGAACGCCCTGCGCGGGCTGGCGCGCATTTCCACGGAGCAGGGTAATTATGAAGAGGCGCTGGCCTACCTTCACCAGGCGGAAGGCGCCGCACGCGGCGTGCTTCCGGCGGATCACGCTTTTTGGGCCGGGCTGTATGACCAGCGCGGATGGGTCAACATCATGCGCAAGGCAGCCCCGGAAGCCCGTGCGGATTTCCTGAAGGCGGTGAGCAACGCGGCGGTCTCTCCCATGATTGCCGCCCAGTCCCGCGAGGGCCTGGGGAAGGCGTGGCTGGACGCCGGGGAAGGGGCAAAGGCGCGGGAAAACCTCCGGCAATCCATCCAGGTCCGGGAATCCAACTTCTCTTCAGACACCCTTTCCCTGGGCAGGGTGTACCATTCCCTGGGAATAGCCAGCGACATGGAAGGGGACCGTGAAGGAGCCCTCCAGGCCTACTCCCGCGCCGTGGACGCCCTGCTGAAATGCGGAGACGGTCCGGAACGGAAGAATTTGCTGGTCCAGTCCTATCTGTGCAAGGCCTACGCCCTGTGCGACGGCGAGCAGTGGCAGGAGGCCGTGGACGCTTTTGAAGCCGTGCTGCCATTGCTGGAAGGAGAACAGAGGTCGGAAAACTACAAGCAGCTGGGCCGCTGTTACGACGAACTGGGAATGACGGCGAAGGCGGATGAATGCTGGAAGGAATCCGGCTTTCCCCGGGTGCGCCGGAGTTCTCCCGTACGCCGGACGGACGGCGGCAGGATATCCTCCCGTCGGTGACGGACCGCCGCCGCTGCGCCGTAAGACGTTGCGGACTGCTGATTTTGCTTGATTTGTGCCCTCTTTTTGGCTCAATGCCTGCATGAGTTCCGAGCGCCATTTTTCCAATAAGCCTTATCGTCCGTCGCGCAAGAAAAAGTCTTACTGGAAACCGGTCCTCTGCCTGGTGGCGCTGGGTGGCCTCTGGTTCGGTTACGTCCAGTACTGGCCCACCATTGAAAGCTGGTTCAAGCCCACGATTCACGAGGTGCACAGCCAGACACAGGCCATGGGGCATCTCCAGGGCATGCTGGACTCCTGGAACGGCTCGGATGAAGAGCTGGCGGCGCTGGCCGCAACCGTGGACAAGCAGGTGGAATGGATGAATTCCACGGAGGCGCGCGACTCCTTTGCGTGGCTTCTGGCTGTGGAAATGGACCGGCGCGGCATGGTGAAGGAGTCGGAGCCCATGATTGCATCCCTTCTGGAAAAGAAGCTCTCCCATTCCGGCGCCCTGCCGGAGGCGGACAGAGACCGCCTGCTGAACGTCAGCCTGAACTGGGCGCGTGAATTTGCCGGGCGCAAGCATGACGCCGTAGCGGAACGTCTGTATGAAGTAATTCTTAAAAATACGCCGGAGGACCACGTTTCCGTTCTGCTGGCCTGCCTGGAACCGCTGGCCCATTATGCCTATGACCAGGCCAAATTCGAACGTTTTTCCTCCCTGTGCAAGCAGGCTTCCTCTCCCGTCATGCGAAGCATGCTGAAAAAGCCGGAGGATGTGAAAAGCATGGTGAAGATACTGCTGCTTCAGGATACCCTGCCGGAAAAGGCGACCGGCCAGCCCGGCCGTACGGGCAGCACCATCGCCAGGGAACTGCTTGCCCAATTCCGCCTCACGGCCAGTCCGGACATGGGGCGCATCATCCTGAATGAACTCAACATGCCCCTCAAGGCGCGGCGAAAATATTCCCAGGCGGAATTGAAGGGCATGGCGGACCAGCTGGAAGCCGCCCTGATCTGCTTCCGTGCCGCAGAGACGGAAATGGACTGCACCCCGGAAACCATGCTGGCGCTGGCTCGCGTGAGGATGCAAATGGGGAATTTGAAGGAAGCGGCGCGTCTGCTTTCCCGCGCGGAAGGCTCCGCCATGACGCTGGGGGTGGATGCCCCGCGCATTCTCAGCGGTTCCAGCCTGAGCCAGGAAATTGCGGAACTGCGCTCCCAGCTGGACAAGTACGCGCAGGCGGAAGCCCTGGTAAAGCGGGCGTATGAAGATGTGAACATTGCCGCGGCTTTCCTGCGGGCGAAGGATTACGACCAGGCGGTGAAATATTCCGATCAGGCGATGAAAGTGGCTCTGGAAAGCACCGCCTTCATCCAGGCTCTTCAGCCCGTGATCATGACTCTTCAGGCGGAAATCAGCGCCGGAAGGGAACAATGGGCGGTGGCGGAATCGCAGTACGGAAAGCTGGTGGAAACATGGGATGGCCTGAATGATGAAGACAAGGCCACTCTCCAGAACAATCTGGCATCCATCCAGTCGGAGGAACTTTACAAGAAAATCCACCGCGACTGGGCGGAAGTATGCCGCAAGCAGAACAGAACCACGGAGGCGCGCCGGGTATTGACAAAAATCGGAGAAGCTCCTGCGGAAGAACCGGAGCGGCCTGCCGCACGCCGCCGCAGAAGGTAATGAAAGCCCTGATGTCTGCGTATGGACAAGAGATAACGTAGCGGAGACAAAAATCCGGAGTTGCTTTCATTTAGTTCCGGCCGGACACGGAATATTCCCGGACTTCCTCCTGAAGATCACTGCTGGAAAAGTTTTTCCCTCCGTCTCCATCCTTTTCCGGCATGTGTCCGTCCCACATATGTTTTCGGGAGGAGGGGCGGTAAACCGTACCAAAGGCGAATCAACTGCGCACTTTGGCCTTTTGTTTTGAGGCGAGGGATGTCCGTTTGCCGTGGGCCATTTTTTCCCGGCGGTCCGCGGCGGACTGGCGCCGGGAACGCACGGTATATTTTGCGAAAACTTGGCTAACGGTCAGGTTGCCCTGTTCAAGAAGCTTGAAAATATTGTCCCTCACCCTCATTGCTTCCTGAAGCGCCGCCTCCGCACCTCCGTACTGGGAATCCGAAAAATAGCGGGTGAATAAGCGCTTGTTCTTACAAATAGCCAGCCGGTAACCTTGAAAGGCCGTGGTTTCGTAAGTATAGCGGGTGATGTTTTTACAGGGCATATGCGCGTGAATTATTGGGACCAGAGAATGCGGGCAGTGGTAATGAGCTTCTCTTAGGATAGGTCCCAATTCCGGTAAAATCCAGAAAAAACACAATTTGTTAGATTGTGTGCAAAAAATGTACGATTATATGCTTGTAATAAACTTATTGATGTTTATCGGCCGTGACAAAAAAATGACCGTTGAAGACACGGACTTTCAGCTTTTCTCCGGCATGAACCTGGTCGGTTTTCCGGATTAGCTGCCTCTTTTCATTCTCCACGAGGGCGTATCCCCGGCTCAGCGTCTGTTCGGGACTGTGGGCTTCCAGTCTGGCCTGCAAAAGAGCCAGGGAAGATGAAAACGCCGTCATTCTGACGGTTGCGGCATGAAACAGGCGGGACTGCAGGGCGGAGAGCTGCTGAGCCCGCTCCCTGTTGAGATGGCGGGGATGGCTCAATTGGAGCTTGTGTTCCAGTTGATTGATTAAAAGAGAGTTCTGCTGAATCCTGAATGCGGAGGAAACCAGCAGGGATTCCTCCATCCCGTCCAGACGCTGGGCGTACGGGGCCAGGAGAGAGTCTGCATCCAGCAATCTGCCGCGCAGATAAACGTCCAGTTTCAGTCGGGCGTGCAGCAGGGAATGGCGTGCGGAAGCGTGCAGCGCCTGCTCCATTCTACCCAGTTTGCGGAGCCATTCCGGGCCGTCCGGCGTAGCGAGTTCCGCCGCCGCGGTGGGGGTGGGCGCCCGCAGGTCCGCCACAAAATCCGCAATGGTGAAATCCGTGTCGTGACCCACCGCGGAAATAACGGGAACGGTGCATTCGTGGATGGCTCGCGCCACGATCTCCTCGTTAAAATTCCACAAATCTTCTATGGAACCGCCCCCGCGGCCCACGATGAGAACGTCCACGGGCGGCAGCCCGTTGTGCGGCGCATGGGACCATGCCCGGATGGCGGCGGCAATCTCGC
>OFSD01002970.1_pt1 | contig 10213 bp, 6 predicted proteins | sample 1543191 | NCBI WGS metagenome assembly OFSD01 (sample SAMN04209221, study PRJEB22552) | human gut metagenome | biome: gut; material: feces | host: Homo sapiens | place: USA: Oklahoma
TACCAGTACTCCTTCCAGATCAAGGCACACGATATCCATCATTTTTTATTTCCTCCTCTTCAAGCTCAGCCTTCCACACGGATCATGCTGATAATATCAAGATTTTTTGCTTTTCTTGCAAATGCATCTTCAGACATGACAGGAGTCATGAACCCAATCTCACCTTTAATCTTTGCATCGATCATCTCCACATCACCAAATACTTTGGCATCTTTGGCATCAGATTTCATACGGACAAAGAAACGATGGGTCATCTCTCCTACCGGAGCCAGTTCCAGTTTCTGCGGATTCCAGAACGTGGTAATGATCTTTCCAAGATGTCTTGCTGCATCCACCATATCACCGGCAACAGCACTGGCAGTCGGCAGTTTACCTGCTCCGCTTCCATAGAACATGGACGCTCCCAGCATATTACCTTCCACACATACTGCATTAAATACATCATTTACCATGTAGAGCGGATTCTCTTTACGAACAAAAGCCGGAGCTACCATGACACAGTAAGTATCCCCCTGCTTCTTGCTGACAGCCAGCAGTTTGATAGCACAGCCTGCTTTTTTCGCATATGCAAAATCTTCAGCCGTCACTTTGGTAATGCCCTCTGTATAAATATCTTTAAAATCCACCTGATTACCACTGGCAAGAGAAGTCAGGATCGCGATCTTTCTGCACGCATCCCAGCCTTCCACGTCTGCTTCCGGGTGAAGCTCCGCATAGCCCTTTGCCTGGGCTTCTTTCAGCACATCATCATAATTCAGTCCTTCTCTGGACATCTTGGTCAGCATGTAGTTAGTGGTTCCGTTTAAGATACCGGAGATCTCTACGATCACATCTGCCGTCAGAGAAGAATTAAGAGGACGGATAATAGGAATACCGCCTCCTACACTTGCCTCAAACAGATAATTCACCTGATGATCCTTCGCAATCTGAATCAGTTCAGCACCATGCTCAGCCACCAGTTCCTTGTTGGACGTACACACACTTTTTCCTGCTTCCAGGCAGCGTCTGGTAAACTCATACGCCGGATGAAGCCCTCCCATAACCTCAGCCACGATCTTCACTTCATCATCATTAAGGATGTCTTCAAAATCATGTGTCAGTACATCCATGACCGGATCTCCCGGAAATTCTCTTAAGTCCAGCACATACTGTACTCTCAGTTCCTGTCCCACTTTTTTGTCAATACTGGTCTTGTTTGTTCTGAACACCTCATATACACCGGATCCAACGGTGCCATAACCCATAATTGCAACTTTTATCATTAGTCTTTTACTCCCTGCCTAATATTTTGAGATATCTGACTCCCTGCTGCTGTTCAATCTTTTCGATCATGGCAGATACGTCCCCTGTGGTAGAAAGCACCTGAACGCTGAGGGTCAGCGTAGCGATTCCGTTGATCGGGATCGTCTGATGAATTGTAAGAATGTTTGCTCCAAATTCTGCAATGATGTTCAGAACCGTGGACAGAAGTCCCGGTTCATCCTCCACCTGAAGCATAAAAGTAACAGTCTTTCCTTTCGCCTCATCATGGAAAGGAAAGATGTCCTCTTTGTATTTATAAAATGAACTGCGGCTGATGCCAAGCTGATCTGCCGCTTCCTGGACAGTCATGCCAGGATTGCAATCCAGAAGACGCTTGGCCTCCACCACTTTCAGCAGAACCTCTGGTACTGCTTTTTTCTTTAGCACGAAATACTTGCTGTTTTCCGTCATTCCTGTTCCTCCGGTGACAGATTGATCCATTTCAGGTAAGCATTGATAAATGGATCGATCTTTCCATCCATCACAGCATCTACGTTGCTGACTTCGCAGCTGGTACGATGGTCTTTAACCAGTGTATACGGCTGCATCACATACGAACGAATCTGATTTCCCCAGGCAATATCACTGACTTCTCCGCGGATGCCGGATAATTTCTCTGCCTGCTTCTGCTGTTCCAGAAGGTAGAGTTTAGCCTTCAGCATCTGCATGGCTTTGTCCTTATTCTGATGCTGAGAACGTTCATTCTGGCATTGTACTACAATTCCCGTAGGAATATGTGTAATACGGATCGCAGATGAAGTCTTGTTGATGTGCTGTCCACCTGCTCCGCTGGAACGGTACGTATCGATCCGCAGATCATCCGGATTGATCTCCACCTCAATGTCGCCTTCAATATCCGGCATCACATCACAGGAGACAAAGGAAGTCTGCCGTTTTCCCTGTGCATTGAATGGAGAAATACGGACCAGACGGTGCACACCTTTTTCGGATTTGAGATATCCGTAGGCATTTTCTCCGTGCACCTCAAAGGTAACCGATTTGATACCTGCCTCATCACCATCCAGATAGTCCAACACTTCTACGGTAAAACCCTTACGCTCTGCCCAGCGGGTATACATACGGTAAAGCATGCCCGCCCAGTCACAGGACTCGGTTCCTCCTGCTCCTGCATTCAGCTTGATGATAGCATCTGTACTATCATATTCGCCAGACAGGAGCGTCTTGATCCGCATGGCCTCAAATGCCTCTGTAAACTGATCCAGTTCTTCCTGAATCTCTGGAATCAGAGATTCATCGTTCTCTTCATAGCCCATCTCCAACAGTGTCTCAATATCTTCGTACTGTTGCTCCAGGCTTTCATATTTCTGTTTTTCTTCTTTGAGAATGTTCAGCTCCTTCATACCTTCCTGAGATTTTTCCACATTGTCCCAGTAGCCAGGTGCCTCCATCTCCCGTTCTAATTCTTCGATCCTGAGCGTCTTTGAAGCCAGGTCAAAGTGAATCCCTCAGTTCTGTCATGGGTTTTGCGTAGCTGCTCAGTGTATATTTAAACTGATCTAATTCTACCATAACCACACCTTCTTTCTTTTAAAATTTATGATACTTTCAATCGTGTTTATTTCATCAATTTACGGCCGCAGCACTGCTTGTATTTCTTGCCGCTTCCGCAAGGACACGGATCGTTCGGATATACTTTATCTGCCGCACGCTGTACCGGTTTTTTGCCAAGTGAATCATCCTTATTGGTTCCAGTTACCTGTGCAACTTCCTCGCGCTCTGCCTTCTCTTCAATCTTCACATGCATCAGCAGACGTACGGTATCTTCCTGAATGCCTGCTGTCATGGCCTCGAACATCTCATAGCCGCTCATCTTATACTCAACCAGCGGATCTCTCTGTCCGTATGCCTGAAGACCAATACCCTGTCTCAACTGCTCCATATCATCGATATGGTTCATCCATTTGCGGTCAATAACTTTCAGAAGGAATACACGTTCCAACTCACGGATCATCTCCGGATTCGGGAACTCTGCCTCTTTTGCCTCATACAGCTTCGTTCCTTCCTGCTTCAAAGCATGCTTCAACTCTGCTTTATTCTTACAGCCAATACGTTCCACAGTAATCATCTCAAAAGGAATGATAGGAAGCAGTGTCTCATTCAGACCTGAAAGATCCCATTCCTGCGGATCCTGATCATCGCCGATAAAGGTATCTACTGTGTTCTCTACCACATCAGAAATCATCTTGTAGATGGAATCTCTCATGCTCTCGCCGTCCAATACCCGACGACGCTCTGCATAGATGATCTCTCTCTGCTCATTCATTACCTGGTCATACTCCAGCAGGTTTTTACGAATACCAAAGTTATTATTTTCAATTTTCATCTGTGCTTTTTCGATCGCACTTGTAAGCATCTTATGCTCAATCTGCTCGTTTTCCGGAACTCCCAATGCATTGAATACATCCATCAGACGCTCGGATCCAAACAGTCTCATCAGATCATCTTCCAATGAGATATAGAAACGTGATTCACCCGGATCTCCCTGACGGCCTGCACGACCACGCAGCTGATTATCAATACGTCTGGACTCATGACGTTCTGTACCAATGATCTTCAATCCACCAGCTGCCTTTGCCTCATCGTCCAGCTTAATATCCGTACCACGACCTGCCATGTTAGTTGCGATCGTAACAGCTCCATGCTGACCTGCCAGTGCTACGATCTCAGCCTCTCTCTCATGGAATTTTGCATTGAGGACTTCATGCTGGATACCGCGCTTCTGAAGCATACGGCTGAGTTCCTCGGAAGTCTCGATCGTGATCGTACCTACCAGCACCGGCTGTCCCGTTGCGTGCGCTTTCTCAATCTCGTTGCAGACTGCGAAAAATTTCTCTTTCTTGGTCTTGTATACGGCATCATGCAGGTCCTTACGGATAACCGGCTTATTGGTCGGAATCTCCACAACGTCCATTCCATAGATTGCCCGGAACTCTTTTTCCTCAGTCAATGCCGTACCGGTCATACCGGATTTCTTGTCATATTTATTGAAGAAATTCTGGAACGTGATATTTGCAAGAGTCTTGCTTTCCCGTTTTACTTTTACGTGCTCTTTTGCCTCAATTGCCTGATGAAGTCCATCAGAGTAACGACGGCCTGGCATAATACGTCCGGTAAACTCATCAACGATAAATACCTGGTCATCTTTTACCACATAATCCTGATCGCGGAACATCAGGTTATTGGCGCGAAGTGCCAACTCCATGTTGTGCTGGATCTCCAGATTCTCCGGATCTGCCAGGTTCTCGATCTTGAAGAACTGCTCTACCTTCTTGATACCATCAGCTGTCAGATGAACGATCTTATCTTTCTCATTGACGATGAAGTCTCCGGTCTCCTCAATCTCCTCACCCATGATGGCATCCATCTTGGAAAATTCCTTGCTTGCCTCACCACGGGTCAGCGTATGAGCCACATAATCGCACAACTCATAAAGCTTGGTGGATTTGCCGCTCTGACCAGAGATGATCAACGGAGTTCTCGCCTCATCGATCAGAATAGAGTCGATCTCATCGATGATGGCATAATGTAATTCTCTCTGTACCAGCTGCTCTTTATAAATAACCATGTTATCACGCAGGTAGTCAAATCCCAGCTCGTTATTGGTTACATAAGTAATGTCGCAATTGTATGCAGCACGTCTCTCTTCCTTGGTGGAAGCATTCAGTACTACACCTACCGTCAGGCCAAGAAACTCATGAACCTTACCCATCCAGCCAGCATCACGGCTTGCGAGATAATCATTGACGGTTACAACATGAACGCCCTTTCCCTCCAGCGCATTCAAATATGCCGGGAGTGTGGATACCAGCGTCTTACCTTCACCAGTCTTCATCTCTGCAATACGTCCCTGATGAAGGATCATACCACCGATCAACTGTACCCGATAATGCTCCATACCAAGTACACGCTTTGCTGCCTCTCTGACAGTTGCAAATGCCTCTGGAAGAAGATCATCCAGAGTCTCTCCTGCTGCCAGTCTCTGCTTGTATTCTTTTGTCTTATCTTTCAGTTCCTCATCGGTCAGCGCCTGCATAGTCGGACGCAGTGCTTCGATCTTATCAATGGTGGGAGCAATCAGTTTCAATTCTCTCTCACTGTGAGTACCGAACAATTTGTTGATAATATTCATATTCTACTCCTGTCTATCTATATAGATCCTGGCAAAATACCCTTCTTTTTGCCACATGCGCCCATTATAGCATAAATCTACAATTTGGTAAACTTAAAAAAGGACCCCGACACCCTGCAATAAGGTGTCGGAATCCCCTTTATACTTCATGAAATCTATATGCGACCTTCTAATCTCACTTTAAACTCAAACTCAGCGGTAAACCCATTGGAAAAAGTAAGGGCCAGCTCAATTACTTGCTATCCATCATACCTTATTCTTTCTACCAGCGTTTCCTTTTTCAGATTACTGCTTAAAACACAGGAAAGCACAATTTGTAGAATACCAACCAGAAGAATCATAACAAGAATCGGGATAAGAGGAACGTGATAAACGTTCATTCCAAAAATCCCATTATGCTTCGCATAGGAAAACAGTGCATAGCCAAGGGGCAGACCGGCAGCAAGTGCGACGCAGATGGTGCCAACCGTAAAAATCAAGCCCTGTATTTGTAAGCTCAGATTCAACTGCTTATTGGTCATGCCTACCGCTTGCAGCACACCGTATTCCTGCTTCTTCGTGGTGATATTGATGATCATGGTGTTTGCCAGATTCATAAACCCAATGAGACCGACAATTGCCATGAACAGATAGCAGCCAAGCTTCATCATACGGCTTGCGTATTCTGCGGTTTGCAATTCTGCGTGATAGGTGTTCAGCTTGATATGAGAAGTATCGGAGAGCAGGTCATTCAGGCTTTGCTCTACAGATGCCACATCTTTTTTAGCACAATCCACCCACAGGTATCCATAAGATGTCCCTTTCGGATTTACAGAGCGGTATACTTCTTCCGGAATGACCAGATAAGTGTCCGCGCTTACAAAGGAGCCTGCGATTTTTCCATGATAGGTATAGGTTCCGCTTCCGTTATCAAAGTTGAATGTAATCGGTGCACCCGCAGAATACCCGTCAGCTTCCATCCACATGGACCAGCCAAAGAAAACATCCCCGTTTTTGACAGCCTGTGCATAGTCCATGGAACCGATATCGCCATCCCCGCGCATCATTTCAAAATCCTCTTGATTTACGATTGCAACCGGAAATTTTGTTCCGTTCAGATCTGCAGAGACGATTTCTCTCGTCAGTACATCCGTTACACCGGGGATGGATTTGATTTCTTTAATCAAAGAATCATTCAGTGGGTTGTTCTGTAGGATTGTGTCCAGATTATTCTCCGAATAGGCTTCATCATAATTCTGGGAATAATCCAGCTGCAACTCAAATTGTCCATGGTTGATTGCAATCCGCGCCTCGTGCTCCGTGTCAATATTCCCAACATAATTAGAGATAATTACAAACAATACACAGGAAAGCCCCATGGTAAGAATCGTAGCAATGGTTCTTTTCGGATTGCCTGTCACATTTGCCATTGCCATGGAGAAAACGGTGACATCTTTTCTGCCTTTTCGTCTGCCCTGTTTTTGCGTTTTGGAGCCGTCAAGATACCGTGTCGCTTCGATGGGTGAAATCCGGGAAACAATTTTCATGGGTTTGCGCAGAGCCAAAACGACCGTAAGAAACGATACAAAAATGCAGATGAGCATAATTGTCAGTGAAAACAGAGGCACCTGATGGTTCTTGATTCCGGACGATACCAGATTTCCCTGCTCCACCAGCCAGTTGAAGCTGACTTTTGCAATCAGGAAACCAAACAGCAGCCCCAGCGGTATCGAAGGAACCGCCAGAAGAATGCCCTCACGAAAGATCAACTGCTTCATCTGCTTTCTGGTTGCACCCAGCGCCTTGATTTTTCCGTACTCCTGAACCTTCTGGGCGATCCCGACCTGGAAGATATTATAAATGACCACAACGGAAAACAGCACGATTCCGAGGATCAGGGTTCCACAAACCACAATCATTTCATAGCTCGGCTGCAATACCCACTGCAGGTAGAGGTCATTGATGATCACGTTTTTCTGGTCAATGCCGCAGGAATCCGCGATTTCTTTTATAACAGGCGCAACATTATTCATAGATACATTTGCAGAATCGCTCAAGGTAAAATAGATATTATATTGCCTGTCACCCTCCGCAACACGCTCATTATAAAAATCCTGCGAACCGAATACAACATAGGAAGCCTCGATGGTATATTCATCCCGGTCATATAAAATCCCGCTGACAGTAAATTCCACCGGTGCGTATTCCGACTGCATGCCGGAACGGTACTCCAATGTTACGGTGTCTCCGACCTTTACATCATGGTATCCCACTGCATCAAAGAAAGCGCGTCCTGCGGCAATTTCCTGCGCCTTTTCCGGATAGGTACCTTCCTTCAACACATATTCCTGATTATAGGGAAGCATTTTCCTGACCGTTTCATCCGCACTGACAAAGCCGCCATTTTCATTTCCTTTCAGGATGCCCTCCGTACACATGATGCCGATATCAGATATCTCAGCTCTGCGTTCCACTTCTTTTAATTGCGTACCATCTGCGGCGATAAACAGGCCGTAGTTGCTTCCGTATGAGCTTGCCGCCTGACTTTTCTGTAAATGAATTACCCCATTTCCCACAGTACTGATGATAACAAGCAGCATCGTGGTCAGACAGATTGCCATCATGATCAGTATACTTCTTGTCCGATTTCTTTTGTCGTTGCTGAATGCAATTTTGCTGATCGTCCTCAATTGAAATCCACCACCTGTCCATCCTCGATGACTAAAATACGGTCAGCAACCTGCGCGATCTCATCATCATGGGTAATCATTACAATCGTCTGTCCATATTTTTTTGCGCTCATTTTCAGCAGCGCGATCACCTCGTCACTTGTCTTGGAATCAAGATTTCCGGTTGGCTCGTCCGCAAACAAAATCTCCGGTCTGTTTACCAAGGCTCTTGCAATCGCAACGCGCTGCTGCTGTCCTCCGGAGAGGGTATTCGGAAGATTATGAATCCGGTGTTCAAGACCCAGTGTGGTGATAATATCATTGACATAAGCTTTATCCACTTTTTTTCCGTCAAGCCCCAACGGAAGAACGATATTTTCCCACACATTGATGGAGGATACCAGATTGAATGCCTGAAATACAAATCCGATCTTTCTTCTCCGGAAAACGGCAAGCTGATCCTCCTTCATGGAATACAGGTCCTTGTCAGACAAGATCACGCTGCCGCTGGTTGGTGTATCCAGCCCGCCCAGCATATGCAGCAGGGTACTTTTTCCGGAGCCGGATTTTCCGACAATGGCGACAAATTCTCCCTGCCCAATCTGGATATTCACATGATTGACGGCTTTGACCTGATTTTCCCCCGTCCCATAAAATTTGCAAAGCTGATTCGTTTCTAATATCACGCCCACTCCAATGGCCTCCTTTTCTTATTTACCAGCATTGTATCAAAGGAACCTTTCATTTCACTTTCAAAAAGAGAGCAGAAGTCTTACAGATTTGAAAGACTTCTGCTCATCATCTCTACGAAAGTCCATTCTCCGGCAGCTGAATCAAAAAGGTACTTCCTTTTCTGACTTTGCCGGAGGCTACCGTGATTGTCCCACCATGCTGCTCAATAATCTGTCTGGACAGATACAGACCGATGCCAGTTCCGCTCTTTTCGCGGACTTCCGGCGCAGTCCCTCTGTAAAACCGCTGGAATATTTTATGGTATTCACTCTGCGGGATTCCGATTCCCTGATCCTCGATCTCAATTCTCACAAAGCCGGTTCTTTTTTGTAGACGGATCGTGATTTTTGAATGTTCTGGGCTGTATTTGATGGCATTGTCCAAAACGTTAATGATTGCTTCTCCAAGCCAACGTTTATCCTGCATGAGTGCACAATGCTCCAGTGATTCGTTGCAGTCGAAAATAAGTTCTATCCCTTTCTCCGCTGCCTTTGGATACGTTCGGTTTACTGCGGAGATGATCGTATCCATAATGGGAAGTGTTTTCTGATCAAGCTGAATCAAACCTGTCTCCAGTTTGGATATTTCCAGCAGAGACTGCAACAATGTTTCCAATCCGTCCAATGCACTCCGGCAGCGGATGCGAAATTCCTGTTGCTCCGTCTCACTCAGATTGTTCCGCAGCAATATGCTAAAGCAGGTATCCAAGGCTGCAACCGGGGTTTTCAGCTGATGGGAAATGTCGGATACCATTTCCTTTGTGCTTTCCTTCTCCGCTCTGGCTTCCTCTTGCAGCAGCTGGATATGATGTCCGATTGCTTCAAGCTGAAATTTCAGTCTTTCCTGCCCGACATGATCTTCTGTGTCCGGCACTACCTCAAAGTGATTTTCCCGAAATGCAATCAGGATTTGCTCTAGCTGCTCCAATCGTTTCCGACTTTCTTTCGCCTCAGCTTTCTTCCGGTAAAACAGGAACGTTAGCAAAGACAGACATAGCACTGCACTTGTACAGCCGGTTATCATGATATTCTGCCGGAAGCGCACATAAAACGAAGTCCCTTTGTTTTCCCAGTACCCGTATTGCTCTAATAATTGCTTACCTTGTTCATTGGCTTGATGGTCGTTTCCTTTCAGCCATCCTGCGGCAACATCCATGCCGGTGGTCTCTGCGCCCGCCGCAACTTCTGTCAGGATATCCATTTTACATTGATAATCCTGATAATATAAATAGGTGGTAAAGCAGTTCAATACCGCAAAAAAGAGTAGAACCGGCAGCACCAGTGACAAGGCATCAACCCACTTTTTACGATGTCGTTTCGTCACTGACTTACCTCCTGATTCCATATATACCCAAGACCTCTGATATTCTTTATATAGACCG
>OFSD01002990.1_pt1 | contig 10163 bp, 6 predicted proteins | sample 1543191 | NCBI WGS metagenome assembly OFSD01 (sample SAMN04209221, study PRJEB22552) | human gut metagenome | biome: gut; material: feces | host: Homo sapiens | place: USA: Oklahoma
CCTTCCCGTGCTGCATCAAATACAGATAATATATCTAATGGGACTGCGTTTTTCTGCGGTCCGACAGCCTCCGGGAAAAAGCGATTTTCGTACACTTTTTCCGCTCCAAGATAAGATTGCGGGATGTTCAGTATTGATCCTGCAACTTCTCCCTCATATAAACTAACTTCCAAATTCAGATAGGTTTTCAGACAACTGCTGATTCTTGTCTGTACTTCCCGAAAAAGTTCACTCCTTGCCAGATAACTATAAATATTTTCATAATCCATCATAAAAACATATTTCTCATCCGAAACATGACAGCAGATTCCCATCCGATAATCCTGCAAAATCTCATCAATAATATTTAAAATTGCATACTCCCGCAGATAGGAAGAAATTACATTTTCTTTCCTTGGCTGAACCATTATAATGACCGCAGATACATTTTTCATAGCGATTTTTCGTCCCAGCACACCGGAGCGAAACCTGATCTCCTCTTCGCTGTGATAACACCCGGAGAAAAGATTCATCATAAAATTCCTCCGAAGTGCCACCTGATTGTCCGCGGTAATGGAATCCTCACCTTTCCCAGAATTCTTCCCCGTTTCTTCTGCTCTGGACAATACCTGCACTAATACCTTTTCATCCAGTTCATGTTTTAAGATATAATCAATTGCTCCGTTTTTTAATGCCTGTCGCACATAATCTAGGTCATCGTAGCCGCTCAGCATGATCATTGAGATCTCAGGATGTTCCCTTTTAACTTCTTTCTGCAATTCAAGACCATCCATCTGTGGCATTTTAATATCTGATACGATAACATCCGGCTCTGTCATCTCTATCTGATGTAACGCCTGATCCCCATCTGCTGCCTCTGCTATTATAATATATCCTGCATTTCTGCACTTTTCTGATGTCTCAAGCAATCTTTTCAGATTTGTCCTTACAAGAAAATCATCATCTACAATCATTATTCTCATCGTATTTTTCCTCCTCATCCTGACTGCTCCTGGGAAGAATGATTTCCACGGACGTCAGCAGATTCTCTCCAGATACAATCCGCATTTCCGCTTTTTCTCCATATAACAGATTCAATCGTCTCGATATATTCTGCAAGCCGATATGTTTCGATGCGCCTCCGCAATAATGCTGCTGGCACAATAATTCCGGTGGAAATTCCGGTCCGCTGTTCCGTACCAGTATATGAAGTTCCTCCTCTTCTCCATATACCCTGATCTGTACCATACCTACCGACTGTTCCTTCGAGATTCCATGCTGCAATGCATTTTCCACGATTGGCTGTATCAGCAGTTTTGGCAATACACATCCTTTTACCGAATCTTCAATGGAAATACTATAGGTCAGTTTCCCGACATATCTATACTGCTGGATATCCAGATAATCCTGTAAATATTTTTCCTCCTCGGCAATACTGATAAATTTCCGAGCATCCAAATTCAAATGAAGCATTCTCGATAACGCATCTGAAACTGTCTGGATATTCTCTACCCCCTGCATAATAGATAACACCTTTATAGTATGCAATGTATTATACAAAAAATGGGGATTGATCTGTATGGACAACATTTCAATCTCAGAAATTCTCTTTTCTTCCTCCACCTTGCGAATATTTGTAATCAGATCCCTGATTCTCTCCAACATAGTCCGAATCTGTTGATATAAAATTCCTACCTCATCCCTACGTTTAATAGATATCGGCAATTCCAAGCAGTCATCACCAATCTTTTCCACTGCTCCCGTCAGTTTGCGAAGATCTTTTGTCAGATAATAAGAGACTACAAAAGCAATTAAAGCAAACACAATGACAAATAAGATCACCATAACCGTCATCTGATTCCTAACCTGCAAAAAACCGGCGAGAACTGTACTCTGCTGTACCACACCTACGATTTGCCACGGTGCAACTTCCGAAGTAGTATAAACAACCAGCCAGGTCACCCCGCCCTGTCTTTTTGTGAAAGTTCCATCTCCTTCCGGTATGGAATCACAGAAATCCGATACATTTAAGAAATTCGTTTCTTCCGGACTGTACACAGTCTCTTTGGTATCTCTGTCAAATACATAAAGTGAATATCCTTTCATTTCCCGGATATCAAATATCGTCTCCAACAAGCTGCTCTTGATGTCAGCTTTGATAACTCCCACGATCCGGCTCCCATAAAATACAGGACGAACAATTGAAAATACATAGCTGTTTTTGGGAGACGGCTGTTTTTCTGTATACGCCCGTGGTGTCAGATACACTACGTCTTTCTCCCCGTTTTTTATGCTCTCGAACCATTCCGTATCCGCCACTTCATCATAGGGTGTCGTAATTCCATAGGTACAGGTTCTTCCATCCAGTCCATAGATTGCCATTCCGTTCAAATACGCCTTAAAATTGCACCGGTTAAATAAATAATTCTGTGCCGACTGTCTGGACGCAACCTGCATATTCGGTTCCGAAGCCGTCAGGAACTGAATAATACTGTCATTCTGCGTTGTCCGGACTTTATTTGAAATAAACGCAGTTGTATAATCAATCTCCCGCAATTTTTCATCAAACATTTCATTCAATGTTTCAATCACCGTATCCATATGTTCTTCTGCTGTTTCCACGGCTTCTTGGGTAAAACTCCGATACCATGCTATTGTACTGACCGCACAAAACAATAGTAACAGCGAGACCATAATCATCAGAACACGCATTGTGAAACTGTGTATTATTTTCATTCTACGCACCTCCCGGACATGCTTTCTCTCTTATCATAATACAGGAAAAACAACCGGTCAAAGTATAGTAATTTTTTAAAATAGAACAAAATAATCCAATTTTGTAATGGAAATATTCTTGTAAAATATACAAATCAGAAGATTGGTAATAAAGAACGATTTGAAAGGAAGATATGATTATGGGAATATTGACACGTATTTGGGAAGGGAATTTCGTATATCAGGAGCCGATCTGTTTTTCTGAAGATGCTGAAGGGCACATTGCCGGTGGTCAGTTACTCTATCAACCGGAACATATTTTGTCTGTCACATCCTTTGACGGCAGTGTCTTTTATGAAGAAGGGACAGATTACATACGGGAAGATTCCAGGCTGATCCTTACAGAGCATTCGCGCATTCCCATTCTTTCCCGTGACATTTACTGCAAACCCTTTACCGGAGTTCCCGAGACAGCATGGGTCCGTCTACCGGATGGAGAACATTACATGGAAGTCGTCTCCGATGTATACCGTTGGCAGATACTCGTTACGTATACACATAAAACTGTCTGGGACAGTTTTTCTCCAGTCGACAGTTCTTCTCTTCTGCCGCAGAGTATGCAAAAATTACAGAATGGTGGAGATTTTCATTTAGTATTTTATGGAGATAGTATTACTGCTGGTTGGGAAGCCAGCGGTTGCAATGAATCTGCAATAGATATGGTCACTTTGGAAGATTATCATGTTACTCTCTGGCACGCCCCTTATCAGCCCGCCTGGGCAGAGCTTGTCAGCAACAGCTTACAGCACCGCTATCCACAAAGTAATATTATCAAAAAGAATCGAGCTGCCGGAGGCTCCACCGTACAATGGGGCGTGGAAAATGCAAAAGAACTGGTATGTCCCTGCAACCCGGATCTTGTGATATTAGGTTTTGGAATGAATAGTATGCAGGAACCTGCTGAAATTTACAAGGTAGCTATTCTGTCCATTATTCAGACGATTCGGAGTGAACATCCCGACTGTGAATTTCTGCTGGTATCTCCTATGATTCCGAATCCGGAGATACGCGGCTTCCAGCATAATCAACTTCCCGCGCAGCAGGATGCTCTTTATCAGATTGCCGCGGAATTAAAAGGTATCTGTGTGGCTCCGGTGCACTCCATGTTCCGCGAGCTTGTCGCCCATAAAAAAAATTATCTGGAGTTAACCGGAAATTGCATCAATCATCCGAATGATTTTTCAATCCGGGTATACGCACAGACAATTTTAAGTGTTTTGGGGTGCTGATAACGCTTTAAAAAATTTATGCCGTCAGCTGCTCCTCGGTGATGACTGTGACTTTTCCCTGGGATACCGTGGACCAGTAGAGGGTTCCCTGGGCGGTGTCTGCATACTGCCAAATCTTCCAGGGAAATATGAGATAGAAAAAGGCAATTCCCCACAGTAGCACACAATACCGGTAGGATATCCGCAATCCCCGGAATACCATCCGAAGAAGCAGCACGATCCCTATGATAATACTTCCCTGAAGACTCATTCTGACCAGTATCTGCATCATTGCCATTACTGTCATTCCTTTGCTCCCCCATTATTTTCGATGATTTTCTTCAGCTCCTTGATCTCTTTCTTAGACAGCTTTTTCCGGGAAGTAAATGCCGCTACGAAATCTGGCAGAGATCCTGCGAAAGATTCCTCGATGATCTCTTCACTCTGTCTCGCTTGAAACATCTGCCTCGACATCAGTGAGGTGACAGTCCCGTTCTCACTGGTAAAAATCCCTTTCTGGCAGAGGCGCCGCAGGACTGTATAAGTTGTGGATTTCTTCCAGTTCAGCTCCTGCTCGCATAGTTTTACCAGTTCCCCGGAAGAGACCGGCTCATGCTCCCAGATGATCTCCGCAAAACGCATCTCCACAGCTCCCATGGTATATTCCGACATTGTAATTCCTCACTTTCTGTTCCTGCTGTATCTATTATGTCCTATAACGCAAAATGGTTTATATGCTGTAACACTTTTTATGTTACATCCTGTAAACCATTTCTGTCAATGCCTATTTTTTATCTGCTAAGGTAAAAGTTTCTCTTATACTGGAAACTTTTTTTATTTTTATCAATTGTTTCCAGTATAAGTTTTATCACCCACCATATGGCATCAGGTCATTAAAAGTCGCCCAAGCTTCCTCATAAGTGTAATCCGCCAGCTTAAGCCACCCGGTGACACCATTCTCGGTCTCCACGCAGAGCCACTGTCTGCCGGCATCCAGATAAAGGAAATAGACTCCGTGATCTGCGTTGATGGTAAAGCGTTCGCTGCCGGCATCCGGAGTCCGGCAGACTTCCAGATCCTTATTGAGTCCGTGCAGGACCGCCTGCTCCGGCAGATCATAGCGGTCTGTGGGGATCTCCGCCAGCCTTCCGTCACTTCCGATGCGGTATATGATCCGCAGATTCTCTCTCTGCAGGATATAATCATAGCTTTGGCTGGTGATGATCTGGCCGTTTTCCACCCAGATCTCCCGGATATCCTGCGCGAAGCTTCCTACCTCCTGTAGTTCCCCGTTCTCATAGCTGAACAGGAAACTCTCGCACTGTCCGAACTCGTCCCTACGCATCAGTGCCAACAATATCTGTCTGCCATCCGGGCTGAACGCATAGATGCTGTTCCCCAGATTCTGTGCCGTCCGCGTCTCGCCTCTTGTAGTGTTCACCTCAAATACATACTTGTCCAGGGGCGAATGATCCGGCTCGTTTACTGCCTGTGCCATCTGGGGCCGCAATATGATCCGCTCTGCACTGCCATCCCCGTCCAGATCCAACAGTGCGTAGGTCTCCTGTGCCGCCCGTTCAGACAGATCATACACGACTCCCACATTCGTCATAATATCCCGTCTCTGTGCTGCTGCATAAGCATCCGCTTCCTCTGTCGTCAGATCTGCCGCCACCTTCCCATTCCAGACCGGCTGGTTGGACAGAAGCGGAAGTTTCATCTGGGCGGTTCCGTTGCTCTGACTCAGGATCCAATAACCGTCTTCCGCAGTAAGCATGTCTGCGGAGAAATCCTGCGCCTCCGACGGCAGCTTCCAGTCCGTGACCCCGTTTTCTCCGGTCTGTCCCGAAGTATCATATTCCCGGATCGTGTCGATCCAGATGTCCAGATCTCCATCCTGATAATCAGAAGCTGCAAAATAGTACAATCGGACACTATCCTGTTGCTTCAGATAAGCCATCTCCTGTCTATAACTGTCAGACGTATAGTAATTTCCCACATTCTGGTAAACCGTGGAACGTCCCTCTGCCGCACATCCTGGCGCTATATATCCCGGAACCATACAATTTAGTCCGGCGTCGTCCCCGGTGGCCGCATAAATACCGTAGCTGGAGACCTGATAAGTAGCAGCAACATCCGCAAAAGATCCGGGGGATACCTTTACATACACCCATTTTTTCGACAGTTCTGCCACGGTAGCCCAATTTTCATCCCTGGGTCCGTATTCCGCATAGACCACTCTGGCCTGATTTTCTCCATCCAGAGGACCGGTAGAATGCCGGCCTTTACTGTCGATGTCTCCCAGGGAGAGCATCCAGATCTGACTGCTCTCCTCCGCAAATACCATGGGAATATCGATACCGGATCCATCAGCGAAAATATAATGTACGTTTGCCACAGAACCTTCGCCGGGTCTTGTGGAATCCTTTTGGAAAAATAAATACTGCCTCCCGGCTTCATAGAGCAGTTCCGTCATTTCCCCGCTGCCACCCTGCAGATTCAGCAACGTTTCCGCAGCCTTCACCGGATCCTTGTAGGTCTCATGGGCAACGGCATCTCCGTCTAAAATCCGCTGATGCAGTTTCCGCGCCGCGACACCATCGTAGCCAAGATACTGGATGCCGTCCTGTCCGGCAAAAGACCGGGTATCCTCCAAGGCAGACACATCAAACAGGCCACTGAACTCTTCCCTACTGTGGATACCCTGCTCAAATACCGTCAGCCATTCCGTTTTGGCAACCTCATAGTCCACTTCACCCGCCGTTAAATCCCCTTCCGCTGTTTCATCCGACGTTCCTGTCATGTCTGTCGCATCCGCCCCAGTCTCCGTATCATTATCCGCATTTACTGCATCTGTTCCACCGCCAGGGTTGCTACACAGGCATACCACCAATATCACAAGCACTGCTGCCGCGCCGATCATGACCCAGAATGGCGGCCTGCGATAATCCAATACATGACGAATACGATTCTTCACATGGTCTTCGCCAAAAGAAAGCAGTGCGCAGATGGAACCACCACGATAGCGTTTCCATTCCCCACCGGAAGCCTCTTCCAGCAGGGTATAGGAATAGATTTTCTTGCTCTCCTCCCCGAGAAGCTTCACAACTTTTTCATCACAGGACATCTCGCAGTCCATATTCATCAGATAAAATGCCAGCCACACCAGTGGATTGAACCAGTGAACGCAGCAGATCACCAACGCCGCAGGCTTAAACAGATAGTCCCTGCGCTGTAAGTGCACCCGTTCATGACACAGAACAACTTTTCTGCTCTCAGGGTCTAAGCCCGAAGAAAGATAGATTACCGGATGGATCAGCCCCATGACGAAGGACAGATGCCCACCGTCGATCTCGCAGATCCCAGGCTCTACCTGTCTGACACCGCTGTCAGGTCTGCGGATTCTATGATACATGCGCAGATAAGAAAATCCATGAAACACTAAAAATCCTGCCATTCCAAGCAGCCATACAATCGTCAACCCCCGAAACCACAGAGGGCGGGATAAGCTGCCGGTGTCAGCTGCTCCATCTTCAACTCCCGCCGATTGGGCAGCATTGCCTGTTATCTGCTCATGATCCGCACGGTCAGTTCCGTTTGCATTTTGTCCGTTCACCACGGTTATCGAATCTGCCGGGTTCCCTGACATCCCGCCAGGCGCATTCACATTATTATTGGTATCTGTGGTACTGACTCCAACACCATCACTTCTGGTCTGCCCGGTTACTGCATCCGCATCCGGAAAATTTGCCATATCGCCTGCTGCTCCACGGTTATCCCATTCGCCTGCCACCTGCATATCTGCCGCCATCACAGGACTCGTCTGTGTCCCCACTGTCAGCAGTCTCTCTGGAATCAGGCTGATCCTGGTCCCCGGCAGCACCGGACAGCACAACCGCACGAACACGATTCCCCACAACAGATAGGAGCACCATTTCGGCGCTTTTTTTAATAAAATTCTTGCCAAGATCACTAGCAGGATGCAATAACTTCCCACCAGGCTCAGCCGCCATATGCTGTCAAAGATTCTGTAGATGCCTTCACTCATAAGCCCCTCCTGTACTATCCCCGGAAACTCCGCTCCCTGTCATCGGTGTTCTGTAAATCTCCAAAGCTTACTAATTTGTCACCCCGGTAGCTGAGACTTCCACTGTCTCCTTCCTGCAATTCTCTGTAAATTCTGTTAGAGACTTCCAGCGTGATCCGTTCTCCCGGTTTCTCCAGATTTTCAAAGATAACACTCTTGACATTTTCTGTCTCCGTTATCCCGGAATTTACCATACCATCTGCCAGGTATACCGGCTGCCCCACCGCTGTGGACTGCTCTTTGCTGACGACTGTTGCCCTGCTCACGGTGTGTTTGCCTCTCTGTTTATTCTGAAGGCTCCGATCAAGCAGATATAATAAATATCCCAGGATTACTACTACGAATAACACGGCCAGTACATTTTCCACCGGACTGAATTTCAACTGCTGTATCATATGAACCCTCCCTTTTTAATCAGCGTGATTTAATCCGCCAAAATAATCATCATAGTTGATACCGGCTTCCAGACGGAACCACCCCTGCGTATTGTCTTCCGTCTGCAGGCAGATCCAGTTCTGCGTTGCATCCAGCTTCGTCATGCGTACCTTGCTTCCTGCCTGCAGTATGAAGGTCTCACCATTCGGTGTACGGTACAGAGTCATATCCTGCAGAAGTTCCACCTCTGCATAGCCACTCAACCAGTACTCCTCCTGCGACACTTCCTGAAGATGTCCGTTTTTTGTCACATAATAGATTTTCTCGATAGAATCTATCGTCATTACGTTATAGGGTTCGTGGACCTGCATCTGCCCGTGCGAGATTTGAATGCGCCGAATATCCTGTTTTATCTGTCCGATCTCCACCAGTTTCCCATTTTCATAATGATAGAGCCTGGTCAATGGATCCGCACTGGGACCATCTTCATACAATGCGATCAGAATCTGTTCCCCATCCGGGCTGAATGCGAAGATAGAATTGCTCATATTCTCCGTATAAATCTCCGTCGTCTGACCGTTTACTTCCAGTACTGCATCTCTCAGGTCATAGCAATTCATTTCACTTAGTCCCATATTCACATATTCCGTATATTCCTCCAGCGAATATCCCTTTACCGGTTCCGCAGGATGTATCGAGATTTTCTCCGATATCCCGTCGCCATCCAGGTCCAGCAGGGCAAAGGTCTCATCCTCCGTTCGATTTGACACATCAAATACTACTCCCGGATAAGCCAGAGTATCGGCTCCCCGTGCGGCTGCATAGCTTCCATACAAGCTGTCAACCCCGGTCAACGGCAGTCGGATTGTGATCGCCGGATTGCTGCTATTTTCTATATAGTAGTAGCCTTCACCTACCCACAATCCATTCCCAATCTGTAAATTCTCCGGCAGTGCCCTGTCGGTTATGGTCCCTGTGCCCAAGTCGTATTCCCGCAACACCGTAGGCATCCAGGCATCCGTTCCAAAATGCGACTCGTCGGAATCTGTCAGGTAATAGACCTTAATATCACTATTATCCGTCAGTCCCCGGTCCGCCCGATACCCATTATAGACTCCTGATACTGAAGTCCGGTATGCTATCGGCGCAGAAGTCACATCCGCGGGAACCTTCGCCGGAATCCGCTCTGCATGAATACAGTCAAATGAATTGTCCTGCTCATCCATCAGATAGATTCCATAGGAAGACACCTGAATATGCTGTCTTTCTCCGATGTTGTCTTCTCCGGTATAACTGCCTTCCGGGAATGGATACTGCCCGGCGTCACTAAGTTCATATTCCGCATACACATTCCTTGTGCAGATATCTCCCTCTAACGGTCCGTAGGTTTTGTCCGGATCACCACTGCTGCTCAGATCCCCGAAGGATAAAAACCACAGATGCTGTGTCTCCTCTGCCATTACCATGGGGATATCTATGAAAGAGGCGTCTGCCGCAAACGTATACCGTACATTGACCACCGAACCTTCTCCCGGAGTGTCACTGAAATTGAACTGCTGTTTCGCCTTGTAAAGTGTCTCCGTCACAGTCCCGCTTCCTTCTCCCAAATGAAGAAGTGCCACCGCAGAAGTCACCGGATCTGTGTATTTCGTGTATTCTTGTGACGTATTTCCGTCTAATAAAGCCTTGAATATCCCATACACATAATCTCCGTTATTCTCTGCCCACACCAGATCATG
>OFSD01002995.1_pt1 | contig 10157 bp, 8 predicted proteins | sample 1543191 | NCBI WGS metagenome assembly OFSD01 (sample SAMN04209221, study PRJEB22552) | human gut metagenome | biome: gut; material: feces | host: Homo sapiens | place: USA: Oklahoma
CGCCGGCGTCGATCATGGCCTGCGCACCCTGGCGGGTGGCGACGTTGCCGCCGATGATGTCCACGCCATTGAACGCGGAATCGGACTTCAGGCGGCGAATCATGTCGAGAGCCAGCTTGGCCTCACCGTTGGCGGTGTCGACCACGAGCACGTCCACGCCGGCTTCCATCAGAGCGGAAGCACGGTTGTAGGCGTCGCCCAGGAAGCCGATGCCGGCGGCGACGCGCAGACGGCCCTGCTCATCCTTGGTGGCGTCCGGATACTGTTCGGTCTTGACGAAATCCTTGACGGTGATCAGACCGGTCAGGCGGCCTTCGGAATCGACCAGAGGCAGCTTCTCGACCTTGTGCTTGGCCAGCAGGTCGTGCGCGTCTTCCTTGGAGATGTCGGACGGACCGGTGATGAGGTTCTCGCGGGTCATGACCTCGGAGACCTTCAAACGGTCGTAATCCTCGGAAGCGATGAAACGCATGTCACGGTTGGTGATGATACCGACGAGCTTGCTGTCCTTGTCCACGACCGGCAGGCCGGAGATGTGGAAACGGCCGCACAGCTTGTCGAGGTCGGCGAGGGTCACGTCCGGGCTCACGGTGAGCGGATCGCTGATCATGCCGGATTCGGAACGCTTGACGATGTCGACCTGGGCGGCCTGGTCGTCGATGGAAAGGTTGCGGTGCAGCACGCCGATGCCGCCGTTGCGAGCCATGGCGATGGCCATGTCGGATTCGGTGACGGTGTCCATCGCGGCGGAGATCGCCGGGACCTTCATCGTGATGTTGCGTGTGAGATGGGTGGTGGTGTCCACTTCGGACGGAATGACGTCCGTCTCGTTCGGCAGCAGCAGCACATCGTCATAGGCGAGGCCAAGCTGGGCGAAAATCGGAGGAAGTGGGGCGAACGTGGAATCTGCATTCATATCAGGAATTGTAGCCATAGACCCACTATATGAACGTGGGCTGACTTACTGCGACACGGCGCGAAAAGCCGAAATTATCAATCGTAATAAAAGCTGCTTATATCGTTTGGCAAAGCGTTTCATCAGTTTTTCTTGCGATTGCGTCGGACGGACGATCAGCGTCCACCGCGCGTTTTGTCGCCGCGCGCGCGTCCGACCGACGCGTGTTGCGCATCGGTTCCGGAGATTGCGTTTTCCTCACGGATTTCGGGAATGCGGTGTTTCAGATACGGGTACATCGTGGCGACCGTCAGCAGCGCCGCCGCAATGAGGAAGCCAATCAGCACATACTGCGCTTTGAAGAACAGAATCATGATCGAGCCGAATGCGATCAGCGACGCCCACCCCCAGAGAATCAGCACCGCGCCCTGCACGGTGTGTCCGATGCGCAGCATGCGGTGGTGCAGGTGCATGCGATCGGGATGCATCGGCGACTGGCCTTTGCTCAACCGCCGCACAATCGCAAGACACATGTCGAGGATCGGCAGGAACAGCACGAGCATCGGCAGCAGAATCGGCATGAACACCGGCAGGTAGATGCTGGCGTGGATGGATGCCGGGTCGAGACGGCCCGTCATGACAATCGACGCGCAGGTGATCAGGTAGCCAAGCAGCATGGAACCGGAGTCGCCCATGAACAGTTTTGCGGGATGCCAGTTATGCAGGATGAAACCGACGCAGGTGCCGACCATGGCGATGTCGATCAGCGTTGCCATGGATGCGTACGACGGCGAGCTTCTTGCGATGATGTACGAATAGATGGCGAAGGCGATGCCGCCGATCGCGACGATGCCCGAAGCGAGGCCGTCAAGACCGTCCACGAAGTTGACCGCGTTGATGGACGCGACGATAAGGAACGCGGTGATGGCCATCGACAGGCTCGGCGACGCGGTGACGAGCGAGCCGAGAGGCAACGAGATGATCTGCAGGCCGCCCCAGGCCACAAACACGGAGATGAGCAGCTGACCGGCGAGTTTGAGCATCCAGTCAAGGTCCCACAAATCGTCGGCCATGCCCAGTAGGCTGATCATGATGGCGCCGGCTAGAATCACCCATGCCTGATGCGATTGGGCGAACAGGCCTTCGATGAAAGGGATGCGAGAGGCGAACAGCATGGCAACGGTGAAGCCGATAAGCATGCCCAGTCCACCCATGCGTGGCGTCGGCACGGTATGCACGTCGCGTGCACGCACTTCGCCGACTGCGCCGATTTCGATGGCGATGTGCCGGATCAGCGGCGTGAGCAGATAGGTGACGCCACCTGCGACCGCGGCAATGAACAGGTAGATTCTCATGCGCCCAAAGCACCGCCATTCAGTGTTAAAGCCTTACGGATGACCAGCTCGCGAATCACTCCCTCCCGAAGAATCGCGATGCCGTCGCGCTCGTGCGGGTCGGCTGCAACCACCGTGGACGATACATGTCCCGGAGTCGCTCCCCCGTCCAAATACAGATCCACCGCATCTCCCAGCGCGTCCGCGGCTTCCTGCACCGTTTGTGCGCTTTCCTCGCCGGAACGGTTGGCGCTGGTGGCGGCCAACGGCCCGGTGGCTCGCAGAATACGCAGCGCGACCGCGGAATTGGGGATGCGCACGCCCTGTGTGGCTTTGCCGGTTGTCGGATCATGACGCAACGTGGCAAGCGAACAGTCGTCTTCCGCTTCCGCTATCGGCGAAAAAGCGCCCGGCATGAACATGGCGGCCAGACGGTTGAGCGGCACCGGCAAGGTCAGATGCAGCTTCTCCATGCTTTCGATTGACGGCAGCAACACCTGCAACGACTTGTATTTCGGTCGTTGTTTGGCTGCGAACACCTTGCGGATCGCCTCGATGTTACGCGGATCGCAGGCGACGCCGTACACCGTGTCAGTGGGGATGACCACCAATCCGCCATCATGGATGATTTCAACGGCCCGGGCAAGGGATTCGTCGTTTACTGTGCAAATCTCGCTCATGACACCTCCCTTTTCGGCTTGCTGACCCCACCATTGTAAGGCAGGATTCTTCAACTGCGTTGAAACTGACCTTATGCGCCCAGATACGCCTTGCGCACCTGCTCGTTATTGAGCAGTTCCTTGGCGTCGCCTTCCATCGTGATACGGCCGGTTTCCAGCACGTATGCACGGTCGGCGATCGACAGCGCCATCTTGGCGTTCTGCTCGACCAGCAGAATCGTGATGCCCTGCTCGTGCAGCTTGCGGATGATGGAGAAGATCTCCTTGACGAGCTTCGGGGACAGGCCCATGGACGGCTCGTCCATGAGGATCGTCTTCGGATGGCTCATCAGCGCGCGGCCCATCGCCAGCATCTGCTGCTCGCCGCCGGACAACGTGCCGGCCTTCTGGTTACGGCGTTCCTTCAGACGGGGGAACAGGCCGTAGACCATGTCGAGGTCCTTCTTGAGGTCCGACTGGTCCTTCAGGCTGAACGCGCCCATCTCCAGGTTCTCTTCGACGCTCATGCGTGTGAAGACGTGGCGCCCTTCCGGAATGTGCGCCATACCGAGGGTCACGATCTTGTTGTTGTGGGTTTTCAGCAGATCCACTCCGTTGTACATCACGGAACCGGATTTCGCCGGTACCAGACCGGTGATGGTGTGCAGCGTGGTGGTCTTGCCTGCGCCGTTCGCGCCGATCAGGGACACGATCTCGCCGGCGTTGACGGTGAAGCTGATGTCCTTGACGGCTTCGATGGCACCGTACGAAACGGAAAGGTTCTTGACTTCCAGCATCAGGCTTCCTCGCTTTCGTGCTTGGCATCGTCGCTGTCGGTATCGTCGTCGGAACCCAGGTATGCGGAGATGACCTGCGGGTTGTTGGCGATCTCCTCCGGCGTGCCGGCGGCGATGGTGCGTCCGTAGTCGAGCACCTGGATGCGCTGGCAGACGTTCATCACCAGGCTCATGTCATGCTCGATCAGCAGGATGGCGATGCCGAAGCGGTCGCGGATGGTGTTGATGCAGTTGAGCAGGTCCTCGGTCTCCGTCGGGTTCATGCCTGCCGCCGGCTCGTCGAGCAACAGCAGTTTCATGCCGGTGGCAAGCGCACGGGCGATTTCCAGCTTGCGCTGGGCGCCGTACGGCAGGTTCGCCGCCTCGGTTTCGGCCAGGCCCTCTAGTCCGAAGATCTTGAGCAGGTCGATGGCTTTGGCGTGCATCTCGCGTTCCTGCTTCCAGAATTTCGGCGTGCGGAAAATCGCGCCGCCCATGTGGTAGCTGAACGATTCGTTGAATGCGACCAGCACGTTCTCCTCGACGGTCATCTGTCCGAACAGGCGGATGTTCTGGAAGGTTCTGGCGATTCCGGCGCGCACCACCTGATACGTCTTCTTGCCGTTCATGCGTTCGCCGTCCAGGAAGAACTCGCCTTCCGTGGGCTGGTACACGCCGGTCAGCAGGTTGAACACGGTGGTTTTGCCGGCGCCGTTCGGGCCGATCAGGCCGACGAGCTCGCCGGAGTTGATGGTCATGTTGAAGTCGGATACGGCTTTGAGGCCTCCGAAGGTGATGCCGAGATGTTCGGCTTTCAGGATGGGCTCGCTCATGCCTGCGCCTCCTTGGTGTCGGCGGCCGTCTCGACGGTTTCGTCCGTCTTGGCGGTGTCCTTGACTGCCTTGGCGGTGGATTCAGCCTGCTTCGACTTGCCGTGCGCCTTGACCTTCATCGGGTAGAACAGCTTGTTGATGGTCTTGGTCAGGGAGAATTCCCAGTTGCCGAAGATGCCCTGCGGGCGGAAGATCATGATGAGCACCAGCGCCACCGAATACACGAGCATGCGGTAGGTGGAGAAGGCGCGCAACAGCTCCGGCAGGATCGTCAGCGCGATGGCGGAGACGATGGAACCTGTCAGCGAGCCCATGCCGCCGAACACGACCATGATCACGTAGTTGATCGATTGCAGCCATCCGGCCATCGCGGGGTTCAGCGAGCCGATGTACTGGGCGAAGATGCCGCCGGCGATGCCCGCGAAGAACGCGGAGATAGCGAACACGAGCACCTTCATGTAGGTGATGTTGATGCCGGACGCGCTTGCCGCGATCTCGTCGTCGCGGATGGCCTTGACGGCACGGCCGTAACGGGAGCGGGCGAACATGAACAGCAGCACGACGGTGACGACGGTGATCCAGAACACGACGTACAGGTTGGCGAGTCGGTCGATGCCGATCAGCGCCTGGCCGGCCGCGCCCTTGTCGAGGCCCATGCCGCCGGCGACCTTCAGGTTCTGGATGATCACGCGGATGATTTCGCCGAAGCCCAGCGTGATGATGGCGAGGTAATCGCCATGCAGACGCAGTGCCGGAATGCCGACCAGGATGCCGAAGATGCAGGCGACCACGCCGCCGGCGAGCGTCGTCAGCAGGAATCGCAGCGTCGGATCCATCGCAACGCCGTTGGCGACGAGCAGCTTGCTCAGCAGGGCCGCGCTGTACGCGCCGATCGCTTCGAAGCCGCAGCAGCCCAGCGTCAGCTGGCCGAGCACGCCGATGGTGAGGTTCAGAGAGGTGGTCATGATGATGGCGATGCAGCTTGTCATCATGATGCCCTTGATGTAGGTGCTGGCCATGCCGGATTCGCATACACCCATCAGAATGCCGAACAGCACGACGATGCCGACCGCGCACATCAGATAGGACTGTTTGGTGGAAAGCATTGATTTCTTCATGAGGTCACACCTTCTCGGTTTCCGGTTCGCCCATCAGGCCGGACGGCTTGACCAGGAGCACGATGATGAGGATGCCGAACACAATGGCGTCGGAGAACGCGGACGTGATCACACCGCCGGTGATGGTGCCGATGTACGCCTTGGTCAGGCTTTCGACCACGCCGATCACCAGACCGCCGACCATGGCGCCCGGGATGGAGCCGATGCCGCCCAGCACGGCGGCGACGAAGGCCTTCAGACCCAGCATGGAGCCCATGGTGGGGGTGGCCTGCGGGTAGGAGCAGCAGTACAGCACGCTGCCGATGCCCGCCAGCGCCGAGCCCACGGCAAAGGTAAAGGAGATGGTGCTGTTGACGTTGATGCCCATCAGGCGGGCAGCATCCATATCCTCCGAGACGGCGCGCATGGCCTTGCCGAGCTTGGTCTTCTGGACGAGGAAGGTCAGCGCCAGCATGGACAGCACCGTAACGACCAGCGTGATGATGGAGGTCAGGCCCAGAGGCACCTTGCCGACCGAGAAGGTCTTGGCATCAAAATAGGAGGGGATGACCTTTGCGCCGCTGCCCATGACCAGCTCTGCGGTGTACTCAAGGAAAAACGACACACCGATGGCCGTGATGAGCAGAGAGATGCGGGGCGCGCTGCGCAGCGGGGTGTAGGCCACCTTCTCGATGACCACGCCCAGCAGCGTACAGGTGATGATGGTGGCGCAGACGGCAGTTACCGGGCCAAGACCCAGCTGGTTCATGACGAACCATGACATATACGCACCCACCATGATGACATCGCCGTGGGCAAAGTTCAACAGCAGGATGATGCCGTACACCATGCTGTAGCCCAGTGCGATCAGTGCGTAGATGCTGCCCAGCGACAAGCCGTTGATGAGCTGGCTGAAAAACACTGTCATTGTCTGATACTTCCTTTCTGAGGTCGTGGACGGATATAACAAAAAGCGGAGGCTGCCGAGTAAACCTGTTCCGGCGGTCTCCGCAAATGGGTCATTTACTTTCTGGATCTCGCTCTTATGCCGCACACCGGTGCGCAGAACCAGAGCAGGATCAGAACATCTCCTTCAGGACCGGCTTGCCGTCCACATAGGTCAGGATAGCGGTCTGCTTGACGGGGTTGTTGTGCTCGTCGAAGGTGAAGGTGCCGGTGATGCCATTGATCGTACCACCCTTGATGGCATCGATGACAGCCTGCTTGTAGTCGTCAGAGGCAGCCTCAAGACCGGCATCCTCTGCGGCCTGAATGCCGTAAACAATGGTCATTGCTGCATCGTAGCCCAGCGGAGAGAAGCCGTTGGGGTACTCCTCACCGTACTCTGCCTTGTAGGCATCCTCAAAATCGGTGTTGGAGCCCTTTGCATAGTTGGCGCAGAAGTAGGTGTCGGTCAGCTGGTCGTTGGAAGCGTAGCCCTCCAGACCATCCCAGCCGTCGCCGCCGAGGAAGGGGACCGTCAGGCCGATGCTCTCTGCCTGAGACAGGATCTGACCCACCTCCTGATAGTAGTTGGGGCAGAAGACCGTCTCGGGGGCTTTGCCGAGGATGGTGGTCAGCTGAGTCTTGTAATCGACGTCGCCGTCGGAGTAGCTCTCCTGATCGACGATGGTACCTCCCTGTGCCTCGAACTCGTTGACGAAGTTCTCGGCCAGACCCTCGTTGTAGTCAGCGCCCTTCTTGAAGATAACGGCGGCCTTGGTGTAGCCCAGCTTCTGGTAAGCGTAGTCTGCCATCTTGATGCCCTGGAACGGGTCGGTGAAGGTAGCACGGAAGACGTTCTCATAGACGGTGTCGGTCTCGGCATCGTAGGTGACAGCCTCAGCGGTCGCAGAAGCAGTGACCATGGGCATATTGTAATCCTGACTCTCGGCCACGACAGCCAGAGTCGGGGTGGTGGTGACGTCGCCCACCAGAGCGGTGATGCCCTGATCGCACATCTTGGTGAAGCAGGTGACAGCCTGCGTAGCATCGCCCTGCTCGTCCATCGTGATGATCTCAAGCTGCTTGCCGTTGACGCCGCCCTTTTCGTTGACCTGCTTCAGGTACAGGGTAGCGCCGTTGACGACGGCCTGACCGTAGACAGAGACATCGCCGGTCAGAGGTCCGATGACGCCGACCTTGATGGTGTCGCCGGAAGCGGCAGTGGAACCGGCTGCGGAAGCAGCGGTGGAGGTGGAAGCAGCGGTGCTGGAAGAGCCGCCGCAGGCGGTCAGAACGCCGGCAGCAGTCACAACACCGGCAGCAACCAGAAAGTTACGACGAGAGATCATGTTTTTCATAAGTCTATATCCTCCTGATATTTGGAAGCATTCGTGTTTTTGGCGGCTTTCCTGCCCGGCCTGCTGCCGGTATCCGGAAAAGCCGCTAAGGAAGCAAAGTTCCCTTCCCTCAAAGCGGCTCTGCTATCTTGAGTCTTATTATAAGCACTCCGGTGCAAGTCTGCAATTCACAAATCGTCCATAGTTTCCGAGGGCTTTCCGGCAAAACTTGCTATTTTTCACAAAATCCCCGGTTGCTTTTTGGTTACTTTTTCAAATTGTTCACCTGAGAAAAACAGAACATGAAATCGATTCACAAGTAACAAAAAGATGACACAACTTTCCTGCATTGAAGTTCGTTTTGACTAACATTATCGTTTTCTCTTGCATCCCGGGCCGAATCATGGTAGGATAATATCGGTTAGTTAGCGTATACTATCCAAATGAGAAGAGCGCATCCATTCCTATTATATATGGAGGTACAAATCATGAACTATCTTGAGATCGTAGACGTTCAGGGCCGTGAGATCCTGGACTCCCGCGGCAACCCCACTGTTGAGGCTGAGATCACCCTCGCCGACGGCACCGTGGCCCGGGGCTGCGCACCGTCCGGCGCATCCACCGGCGAGTTCGAAGCTCTGGAGCTGCGCGACGGCGACAAGGGCCGCTATCTGGGCAAGGGCGTCACCAAGGCTGTGGAGAACATCAACACCGTCATCGCTGATGCCGTCATCGGCATGGATGCTTCCGACATCTACGCCATCGACAAGGCTATGATCGACGCTGACGGCACCAAGGACAAGTCCAAGCTGGGCGCAAACGCCATTCTGGCCGTTTCCATCGCTGCCTGCCGTGCTGCTGCCACTTCGCTGGACATGCCCCTCTACCGCTTCCTCGGCGGCGTGAACGGCAACCGCCTGCCCGTCCCCATGATGAACATTCTGAACGGCGGCGCACACGCCACCAACACCGTGGACACCCAGGAGTTCATGATCATGCCCGTGGGCGCACCTTCCTTTAAGGAGGGCCTGCGCTGGTGCGCTGAGGTCTTCCACGCTCTGGCTTCCATCCTGAAGGCAAAGGGTCTGGCTACCTCCGTGGGCGACGAGGGCGGCTTCGCTCCCAACCTGTCCAGCGACGAGGAGACCATTGAGACCATTCTGGCCGCCATCGAGAAGGCCGGTTATCTTCCCGGCAGGGACTTCATGCTGGCCATGGACGCTGCTTCCTCCGAGTGGAAGAGCCCCAAGGGCAAGGGCTTCTACAAGCTGCCCAAGGCCGGCACCGAGTTCACCTCCAGCGAGCTCATCGCACACTGGAAGAAGCTGGTGGAGAAGTACCCCATCATCTCCATCGAGGACGGTCTGGATGAAGAGGACTGGGAAGGCTGGCAGGAGATGACCCGCGAGCTGGGCGGCAAGGTCCAGCTGGTTGGCGACGACCTGTTCGTCACCAACACCGAGCGTCTGGCCAAGGGCATCCAGCTGGGTGCCGGCAACGCCATCCTCATCAAGCTGAACCAGATCGGCTCCGTATCTGAGACTCTGGAAGCCATCAAGATGGCTCACAAGGCCGGCTATACCGCCATCAGCTCTCACCGCTCCGGCGAGACTGAGGACACCACCATCGCCGACCTGGCCGTGGCTCTGAACACCTGCCAGATCAAGACCGGCGCTCCCAGCCGCACCGAGCGTGTGGCAAAGTACAATCAGCTGCTGCGCATCGAGGAACAGCTGGGCGGCAGCGCCGTCTACCCCGGCATGGCTGCTTTCAACGTGAAGCTCTAACTTAGACTCTGCGACAGGAGTGCCAGCCCCGGCTTTGCCGGAGCTGGCGCTCTTTTTCGTCATTTCCATGTCAATTTGTCTAAAGTATACAAGAAAAAACATCAAAACTCAGCAAATCGACTATTGCCAATTCGCAACTGATATATTAGAATATAAGTGAGAGAGCGAGGCACTCCTGCCGCGCATAAACGCAAAGCAATATGAACGGAGGACATCCACTATGCCTATGAAAATGGGTTGGCGCTGGTATGGCGAGGGCAACGACCCCGTCACCCTCAGCGACATCAAGCAGATCCCCGGCGTGACCAGCATCGTCTGGGCACTGCACAACAAGATGCCCGGCGAGATCTGGGAAATCGACGAGATCCAGAAGGTCGCAGACCAGATCCACGCCTATGGCTTCGACATGGACGTTGTCGAGTCGGTCAACGTCCACGACGACATCAAGATCGGCCTGCCCACCCGCGACAAGTACATCGAGAACTACAAGCAGT
>OFSD01003002.1_pt1 | contig 10143 bp, 6 predicted proteins | sample 1543191 | NCBI WGS metagenome assembly OFSD01 (sample SAMN04209221, study PRJEB22552) | human gut metagenome | biome: gut; material: feces | host: Homo sapiens | place: USA: Oklahoma
ATGAAGGGCAGCTCGGCCATCAGGCGGCTGCGCACGACCTTCGGGTAGACCACGATGCCGTCGGTGACGTTGAGCATGATGTTCAGGATGGCGTCGGTGGCGAGGAAGCCCTCAGCCATGGCAACGCGCTTGTTGGCGCTGTCGTCCAGCGTGCGCTCGAACCACTGCGTGCCGGTGGTGAAGCTGGGGTTGAGCACATCCACCATCAGGTAGCGGCTCAAAGCGCAGATGCGCTCGCAGCGCATGGGATTGCGCTTGTAAGGCATGGCGGAGGAACCGATCTGGTTCTTCTCAAAGGGCTCTTCCATCTCCTTGAAGTTGGCCAGCAGGCGCAGATCGGTGGCGAACTTCATGCAGCTCTGGCCGATGCCGGCCAGGGCGTTGAGGATGAAGGCGTCCACCTTGCGGCTGTAGGTCTGGCCGGACACCGGGATGACAGCCTCGCTGTCGAAGCCCATCTCCTCGGCGATGGAAGCATCCACGGCGCGGATCTTGTCGGCGTCGCCCTTGAACAGCTCCATAAAGGAAGCCTGGGTGCCGGTGGTACCCTTGACGCCGCGCAGCTGCAGGGTAGCCAGACGGTGGTCGATCTCGTTGAGGTCCATCACCAGCTCGTTGGCCCACAGGGTAGCGCGCTTGCCCACGGTGGTGGGCTGGGCGGGCTGGCAGTGGGTGTAGGCCATGCAGGGCATATCCTTGTATTCCTCGGCGAACTTTGCCAGCTTTGCCAGCACGCCGATGAGCTTCTTGCGCACCAGCTCGAGGCCCTGACGCATCACGATGATGTCGGTGTTGTCGCCGACATAGCAGCTGGTGGCACCCAGATGGATGATGCCTGCCGCCTTGGGGCACTGCTGGCCGTAGGCGTAGACATGGCTCATGACGTCGTGGCGCACCAGCTTCTCCCGCTCGATGGCGACTTCATAGTTGATGTCGTCCACATGAGCTTCCAGCTCGGCCACCATCTCGGGGGTGATATTGGTCAGGCCCTGCTTCATCTCGGCCCGGGCCAGCGCCACCCACAGGCGGCGCCAGGTGCGGAACTTGTTGTCGTCCGAGAAGATGTACTGCATCTCATCGGAGGCATAACGGGTGGAAAAAGGGCTGATATAACGGTCATGCTGAGACATTGGTTGTTTCCTCCTGAAAATGACTCCCCCAGTCGCCTTCCGGCGACAGCCCCCTCGGTGAGGGGGCCTTTCAGCCTCCCTCTCTGAGGGAGGTGGCATTGCGAAGCAATGACGGAGAGGTTTTCTCCTATTCTACCATCAAATCTTGAAATAGTCCACGCCGCCCTCGAAAATAGGCTGATACTTGTCGCCGGTGACGTTCTTGTACAGGTACTCGCCGCTGCGCTCCGAATGGCCCATCTTGCCGAAGACACGGCCATCCGGGCTGGTGATGCCCTCGATGGCGAGGACGGAGCCGTTGGGGTTGTACTTCATGTCCATGCTGGGGCTGCCGTCCTGATCGACGTACTGGGTCGCGATCTGGCCGTTGGCGATGAGGGTGTCCAGCACGCTCTGAGGTGCCACGAAGCGGCCCTCACCATGGCTGATGGCCACGGTGTGCTGGTCGCCCACGCTGCACTTGGACAGCCAGGGGCTGCCGGTGGAAGCGATACGGGTGCGCACCAGCATACTCTGGTGGCGGCCGATGGTGTTGAAGGTCAGGGTCGGGTCGCAGGCCGTGATGGGGCGGATGTCGCCGTAAGCGGCCAGACCCAGCTTGATGAGGGCCTGGAAGCCGTTGCAGATGCCCAGCATCAGACCATCCCGGTGCTGCAGCAGGTCGCGGACTGCCTCAGTGACCGCAGGATTGCGGAAGAAGGAGGCGATGAACTTTGCGCTGCCATCCGGCTCGTCGCCGCCGGAGAAGCCGCCGGGCAGCATGACGATCTGGCTCTCGTTGATGGCCTTGACCAGTGCCTCACAGCTGGCGGTGACGTCAGCGGGAGTCAGGTTGCGGATGACCAGCACCTCGGGGTCCGCACCGGCGCGGGTAAAGGCGTGGGCGGTGTCATACTCGCAGTTGGTACCCGGGAAGACCGGGATGATGACCTTCGGCTTTGCCACGCCGATCTTGGGCGCAGCGGGGGCGGTCAGGCTGCCGTTGATCTTCTCGACGGCGGGACCGGCCTTGCGGTAGGGATAGACGGGCTCGAGCTTGCTCTCCCAGATCTCCTGCAGCTGAGCCATATCCAGCTTGTCGCCGCAGCACTCGAAGGTGTAGTCTGCGGTGGTCTCGCCCAGCAGCTCACCGGCCGGGGCGTCCGAGACCATCTCCAGCACGATGGAGCCGTACATGGGCTTAAACATATCGTGGGTGGTCATGTTATTCATCATCTTGAAGCCGATGCGGTTGCCCAGACCCATCTTGAAGAGAGCCTCGGCCAGACCGCCATAGCCCACAGAGGAAGCAGCGGCCACCATGCCGTCTTCCATCATCTGCTCAACTTTCTTATAGTTGGCCTTCAGGGAGAAGAAGTTGGGGCAGCCGGTGACGGGGTCCAGGATGGGCCGGATGAGGACGACGGTGCTCTCCGGCTTCTTGAACTCGGTGGAGACGACGCGGCCGGCCTTGCCGATGGCGGTGGCGAAGGACACCAGCGTGGGAGGCACATCCAGCTGCTCGAAGGAGCCGGACATGCTGTCCTTACCGCCGATGGAGGCGATGCCGAGGCCGATCTGCGCGTCCAGTGCGCCCAGCAGAGCGGCCAGCGGCTTGCCCCAGCGCTCCGGGGAAGTGCCAAGACGCTCGAAGTACTCCTGGAAGGTCAGGTAGGCGTCCTCATAGCGGAAGCCGGAGGCCACCAGCTTGGTCACACTCTCGACGACGGCCATCCGTGCGCCCACATACTGGTTGGCGCTCATGAGGTAGGGGTTGTAGCCCCATGCCATGCCGGAGCAGGTGTTGGTCTCGCCGTCCACGGGCAGCTTTGCGACCATGGCGTTCTGGGGGGTCAGCTGGCATGCGCCGCCGAAGGGCATCAGCACGGTGGCCGCGCCGATGGTGGAGTCGAATCGCTCAGAAAGGCCCTTCTTGCTGCAGACGTTCAAATCGCCCACCATGTTCTTCATCTTCTGCTCGAAAGTCACGCCGGCCCACTGGGGCTGCCAGACAGTCCCCTTCTCGATGTGGACGTTCTGGTGCTTCTCAGCGCCGTTGGAGTTCAGGAACTCGCGGCTGATGTTGACGATGGACTTGCCGTTCCACACCATGTTCAGGCGCTTTTCCTCGGTGACCTTTGCCACGGGGGTGGCCTCAAGGTTCTCCTCGGTGGCGATGGCGATGAACTTGTCCACGTCCTCAGGGGCCAGAGCCACGGCCATACGCTCCTGGCTCTCGCTGATGGCCAGCTCGGTGCCGTCGAGGCCGTCATACTTCTTGGTGACCTTGTTCAGGTCGATATACAGGCCGTCAGCCAGCTCGCCGATGGCGACAGAGACGCCGCCGGCACCGAAGTCGTTGCAGCGCTTGATCATCTTGCAGGCGTCCTCGCGGCGGAACAGGCGCTGCAGCTTGCGCTCGATGGGAGCGTTGCCCTTCTGGACCTCAGCACCGCAGTGCTCGAGGCTGTCCAGCTTGTGGGCCTTGGAGGAACCGGTGGCACCGCCGATGCCGTCGCGGCCGGTGCGGCCGCCCAGCAGGACGATGACGTCGCCGGGAGCGGGGCATTCGCGGCGGACGTGGGAAGCGGGCGTTGCGCCCACAACAGCGCCGATCTCCATCCGCTTTGCCACATAGCCGGGGTGATAGATCTCATCCACCTGACCGGTGGCAAGGCCGATCTGGTTGCCGTAGGAGGAATAACCGGCGGCAGCGGTGGTCACCAGCTTGCGCTGGGGCAGCTTGCCGGGCAGGGTCTCACTGACGGGCTTGAGGGGATCGCCTGCGCCGGTGACGCGCATGGCCTGATAGACGTAGCTGCGGCCGGACAGCGGGTCGCGGATCGCGCCGCCGATGCAGGTGGCAGCGCCGCCGAAAGGCTCGATCTCCGTCGGGTGGTTGTGGGTCTCGTTCTTGAAGAGGAACAGCCAGTCCTCATCCTTGCCGTTGACGTCGCACTTGATCTTCACGGTGCAGGCATTGATCTCCTCAGACTCGTCGAGGTTCTTCAGGATGCCCTGCTTTTTCAGTTCCTTGGCACCGATGGTGGCCAGGTCCATCATGCAGCGGGGCTTGTTCTCCCGGCCCAGATCGGCGCGCATGGCCATGTAGCGGTCGAAGGCCTCCTGCACCACGGCATCGTCGATCCGGACGTCGTCCAGAATGGTTCCGAAGGTGGTGTGGCGGCAGTGGTCCGACCAGTAGGTGTCGATCATCTTGATCTCGGTGATGGTCGGGTCGCGCTTCTCCGAGCGGAAATACTCCTGGCAGAACTTGATGTCGCCCAGGTCCATGGCGAGGCCCTTCTCGTCGATGAACTTTTTCAGGCCTGCCTCATCCAGCTCGTTGAAGCCGTCCAGCACCTCCACTTCGGTGGGGACGGGATGCTCCATCTTCAGGGTAGCCCTGGTGTCCAGCGAAGCCTCGCGGGCTTCCACCGGGTTGACGACATATTTCTTGATCTCAGCCACCTGCTCATCGGTCAAGGTGCCTTCCAGCAGGTAGACGCGGGCAGAGCGCACCAGCGGGCGGTCGCCCTGGCTGATGAGCTGGATGCACTCGGCGGCAGAGTCGGCGCGCTGGTCGAACTGGCCGGGCAGATACTCCACGGCGAAAGACACGCCGTCGGAGACAGGCAGCTCGGCGTAGGTGTTATCCACCGGCGGCTCGCTGAACACGGTGCTGACGCACTGGTTGAACAGTGCTTCATCGATGCCTTCCACATCGTAGCGGTTTAGCAGGCGCAGACCGGTCAGGTCCTTGATGCCCAGCAGGCTGGTGAGTTCGTTTTTCAGACCGTTGGCCTCGACATCAAAGCCGGGCTTTTTTTCCACATAAATACGATAGACCATTGGGTAGGTTCCCCCTTTGTATTCTTTCTTACTGCTTCTCTGCCAGCGCTTTCAGGGCACGCAGGCCGATATCGCTGCGCTTATGCAGCTTTTCAAAGCTGATCTTCTCGGCTGCTTCGTAGGCGTGGCTCAGGGCATTGGTCAGGCGCGGGCCGGTGGCGGTAACGCCCAGCACACGACCGCCGTTGGTCACAAGCTGGCCGTCCTCGGTGATGGCGGTACCGGAGTGGTACACCGTCACGTTCTCCTCGTCGGGCAGCTGACCGTCCACAAGGCCGGAGATGGGCTTGCCCTTCTCGTAGGCCACAGGGTAGCCGCCGGAGGCCAGAATCACACAGGCCGCAGCACCATCGGAGAACTTGACTTCCTGCTGTGCCAGCGTGCCGTCGGTGCAGGACTGCATGATGTGCAGCAGGTCGCTTTCCAGCAACGGCAGCACCACCTGCGTTTCGGGGTCGCCGAAGCGGCAGTTGTACTCGATGACCTTGGGGCCGTCCGGGGTGAGCATGAGACCGAAGTACAAACAGCCCTTGAAGGGGCAGCCCTCGGCGTTCATGGCGCGGATGGTGGGCAGGAAGATCTTTTCCATGCACTCCGCAGCCACCTCCGGGGTGTAGTAGGGGTTGGGGGCAATGGTGCCCATGCCGCCGGTGTTCAGGCCGGTGTCGTGGTCGTTGGCGCGCTTATGGTCCATGCTGGAGATCATGGGCTTGACCACCTTGCCGTCCGTAAAGCTCAGCACACTGACCTCCGGCCCGGTGAGGAACTCCTCTACCACCACATGGTTGCCGGATGCGCCGAACTTTTTGTCCAGCATGATCTCCTTGACGCCGTCGGCGGCCTGCTGCTCGTTTTCGCAGATCAGCACGCCCTTACCCAGTGCAAGGCCGTCTGCCTTGATGACCACCGGGTACTTACCCTCGGCACGGATGTAATCCATGACCTTGGCAGGGTCATCGAAGGTCTCGTACTTTGCGGTGGGGATGCCGTATTTCTTCATCAGGTCCTTGGAGAACACCTTGGAAGCCTCGATGCGGGCAGCGGCCTTGTCCGGGCCAAAGGCGGGGATGCCCACCTTTGCCAGCGCGTCCACCATGCCCAGTGCAAGGGGATCGTCCTGCGCCACCACAACGTAATCGAACTTTTCTTCCACTGCAAAGCCTACCATGGTATCCACATCGGTGGCCTTGATGTTTTTGCACTTGGCGTCATAGCTGATGCCGCCGTTGCCCGGTGCACACCAGATCTCGCCGCAGTCGGGGCTCTTTTTCAGTGCCTTGATGATGGCGTGCTCGCGGCCGCCGCCGCCCACTACCAAGATTTTTTCAGCCATATCATTCACCTTCCCGTTTTTGATCTGCCCGCGTATGCGGGCATCCTCTGAAGGCTTCCCCCTCTGGGGGAAGCTGTCTGCGCAGCAGACTGATGAGGGGCAGCTTCCGTGCGCCCTCATCCGGCGCTTACGCGCCACCTTCCCCCGACCGGGGGAAGGCTTTTGCTGCGTTGCTCCTGTGCAGAGGAAAATCAGTGATGGAACAGCCGCAGGCCGCAGAAGGCCATGGCGATGCCGTACTTGTTGCAGGTGTCGATAACCTGCTGGTCGCGGATGGAGCCGCCGGGCTGCACGATGGCGGTCACGCCGGAGCGGCGGGCGCGCTCGATGTTGTCACCGAAGGGGAAGAAAGCGTCCGAACCAAGGCAAACACCGGTCACCTTGCTGAGGTAAGCCTTCTTTTCCTCGGCGGTCAGCGGCTCAGGCTGACGGGTGAAGGTCTCTGCCCAGACGTCATCGCCGATGACATCCTCCGGGGTATCGCCGATGTAAACATCAATGGCGTTGTCGCGGTTGGGCTTTGCCACATCGTCACGGAAGGGCAGGTCCAGCACCTTCGGCATATGGCGCAGCTGCCAGTTGTCGGCCTTCTGGCCTGCCAGGCGGGTGCAATGCACGCGGCTCTGCTGGCCCGCGCCGACGCCGATGGTCTGGCCGTCCTGCACGTAGCAAACACTGTTGGACTGGGTGTATTTCAGCACGATCAAGCTGATGACCAGATCGCGGCGCTGCTCGTCACTGATGAACTGGTTCTCGGTCACGATATTCTGCAGCATCGTCTCGTTGGAGATATCTAGATCCTGGCGGCCCTGTTCAAAGGTCACGCCGAACACGGTGCGGGTCTCCAGTGGCTGCGGCTCGTAGTCAGCGTCGATCTGGACGATGGCGTAGTTGCCCTTCTTCTTGCCCTTCAGCACTTCCAGTGCGTCAGCGTCGTAGCCGGGGGCAATGATGCCGTCGGAGACTTCATGCTGAATCAGCTTTGCAGTGCTCAGATCGCAGACGTCAGACAGCGCGATCCAGTCACCAAAGCTGGACATACGGTCCGCGCCGCGGGCACGGGCGTAGGCACAGGCCAGTGGGGAAAGCTCGGTCTCGGGGGCAATGTGGTACATGGCACGCAGCGTGTCATCCAGCGGCAGGCCGATGGCCGCACCGGCGGGGGAGACATGCTTGAAGCTGGCGGCAGCGGGCTGACCCAGCGCCTTTTTCAAATCGCGCACGAGCTGCCAGGAGTTGAAGGCATCCAGGAAGTTGATGTACCCCGGGCGGCCATTCAAAATCTGTACCGGCAGGTCGGAACCGTCCGCCATGTAGATGCGGGCGGGCTTCTGGTTGGGGTTCGTGCCGTATTTCAGCTGAAATTCGTTCATATTAACCCTCCACAGCGGTGTATTTGTTCAAAATAAGATCCTCGTAGGTGCCGGTCTCCAACTCAATGCTGCGCACAAACAGGCTGACCTTGTTGTCCTCGTTCAAGGATCCCCACAGCTTCTCGGCAAACTTGTCGGCGTCGTTCGTGTCGATGGCGACGCGCAGCGGCTCGCCCGCAAAGCTCGGGATGGGGGCACCGTTCTTGACGTAGGTGCTGATGAAATGGCCCTCACCGGCGACGGGCTGCGGGTAGTCATAGGTCTGGCGCTGTACGCTGTCAGCGTTGCCCTCGTTGGATTTGACGATGGACAGCTTGTAGCCGCCGCGGCGCATATCTACGACACCGGAGATGCGCGGGGTGAAGTTCGGCGCATCGTCTTCGTAGGTGCGGGTGGCAAGGGCCGCCTCGAAGCTGTACCCGGGGAAGAGGTTGCCGTTCATGAACTGGGCAATCGTGTCGGTCTGGTCGCCGTTGGTCACAACGGTGGTCTCCCGCAGGGTCAGCACGGCGTTGTAAATAATCAGGTGCGGATCTTCCAGCTTGGCAGGGTCAGCGGCCACCGTGCGGATGCCGCCCTCGATGGGCTCAAACACGCGGTTGCGGCTGTTGGCGCTGCGACCCATGATCCAGTAGGCGACGAACACCTTGTTGCCGTCGGGACTCTGCCCCAGCACAATGCCGCGGCCCGGGTACTCATTCCCGGCAAGATATTTGTAAAGGTTCTTTTTCATAATTTATACCTCGTCGCTGCACACCATGGCCAGTGCCTTGGGCAATAACTGCCACTCGGCCTCCTCCATGACGCGCTTCTGCAAAGTCTCGGGGGTGTCGCCGGGCTGAACGGCCACGGCCTTTTGCAGCAGGATCGGCCCGCCGTCACATTCCTCATTGACCAGATGCACAGTCGCGCCGGTCAGCTTGACGCCCCGGGCCAGCGCTGCCTCATGCACCTTCAGCCCATAGAAACCGGAACCGCAGAAGCTGGGAATCAGGCTCGGATGAACATTGATGATCTTATTGCGGTAGGCCGCAATGACCTTTTCGCCCAGCACGCTCAAAAAGCCTGCCAGCACGACCACATCAATGTCATGGGCCTGTAAAACGCCCAGCAGGGCGGCGTCAAAATCGGCGCTGCTGGCGTAGTCCCTGCGGCTGACGACGGCGGATTCCACGCCAAAATTCGCGGCGCGCTCCAGTGCATAGACGCCGGGCTTGCTGGCGACGACCAGAACGATTTTACCGTTGGGGTTCTCGCCGCGCTGCTCGCTTTCCAGCAGGGCCTGTAAATTTGTGCCGCCGCCGGAGACCAGAACTGCTACACGCTTCATACCAGCACGACCCCATCACCCTCGACGATGGTGCCCAGACGGTAGGCGTCCTCGCCGTGGGCTTTTAAAATCTCGAGGGCCTTGTCGGCGTCCTCGGGCGCGACGGTCAGCACCATGCCAACGCCCATGTTGAAGGTGTTGAACATATCGTGCTCGGAGATACCGCCCTCACGCTGCATCACGTCGAACAGGGCAGGGGTGCGTACATCGGCCTTGGCAATGCGGGCGGCGCAGCCCTTCTTCAGGCTGCGGGGAATGTTTTCGTAGAAGCCGCCACCGGTGATGTGGGAAACTCCCTTGACCGTGATTTCGTCCATAACGGCCAGAACGGGCTTGACATAGATGCGGGTGGGGGCCAGCAGGGCCTCGCCCAGGCTCTTGCCGCCCAGATCCTCACGGGGCGTCTTCAGGTCGGCGTGCTCCACGTCAAACACCTTCCGCACAAGGGAGAAGCCGTTGGAGTGGACCCCAGAGGAGGCCAGGCCGATGAGCACATCCGCCTCGCTCAGGCGTCTGCCGTCAATGATCTTTTCCTCGTCTACCAGCCCGACGGAGAAGCCGGCCAGGTCGTACTCCTCCTCGGGGTAGAAGCCGGGCATCTCTGCGGTCTCGCCACCCACCAGGGCACACTCCGCCTGGCGGCAGCCCTCGGTGATGCCGGAGACGATGTCCGCGATGCGCTCGGGGTAGTTCTTGCCGCAGGCGATGTAGTCCAGGAAGAAGAGGGGGGCAGCGCCGCCGCAGATGATATCGTTGACACACATGGCCACGCAGTCGATGCCCACGGTGTCATGCTTATCCATCAGGAAGGCCAGCTTCAGCTTGGTACCCACGCCATCGGTGCCGGACACCAGCACAGGCTTCTTCATGCCGGTCAGATCAGGGGCAAACATGCCGCCGAAGCCGCCCAGGGTGCCCATCACCCCGGGGATATAGGTGGACTCCACCATGGGCTTGATGCGCTCCACCGCCTCATATCCGGCGGTGACGTCCACCCCGGCGGCGGCGTAGGACTCCGAATGGGAGTTTTTCATCTTAAAAACCTCCAAATCACTGTGTTAAAGCCTCGCAGACTTTCCGCCGAAAGCGGAAAGGACAACAAAGAGTCCGCAGGCGAATCCATTTCGCCGCAGGACATCATGACCC
>OFSD01003012.1_pt1 | contig 10137 bp, 10 predicted proteins | sample 1543191 | NCBI WGS metagenome assembly OFSD01 (sample SAMN04209221, study PRJEB22552) | human gut metagenome | biome: gut; material: feces | host: Homo sapiens | place: USA: Oklahoma
TGTTATATGCAAAATATTGCAAATCCTGATTTAATAAATGAAGTAAAATATAGGTTAAATAATCTTGAAGTAGATTCTCTACTTTCTGCTGGTGAATTAGAACAATTAATTGTTGATTCAAATGATTTAGGTATTCCACAAGTCTTATCAACAGAAAGGCCTGATAAAGTTTCTAAATTTCTATTAGGTGGCAGAGTAGCAATTATTGTAAATGGCACTCCTTATGGACTTATTGTCCCTGCTGTTTTAATCGATTTTTTAAGTTCTTCTGAAGATAGTAATTTAAAAGTTGATTTTGGTAATTTTTTGCGTGTTCTTAGAATTATTGCTGCTTTTTTAACTTTACTACTTCCGGGACTTTATATTGCTATAACAAGCTTTCATCAAGAAATTTTACCAACAAGCCTTTTATTTTCTATATTGGCTTCTCGTGCAAATGTTCCTTTTCCTATTATTGCAGAAGTTTTACTTATGGAAATATCTTTTGAATTAATAAGAGAGGCTGGACTTAGGGTTCCTTCTGCTATTGGGTCAACAATTGGAATCGTTGGAGCACTTGTACTGGGGCAAGCTGCTGTTAGTGCTGGTATTGTTAGTCCCATATTAATTATAATTGTTGCAATTACTGGTATAGCATCTTTTTCCATCCCTGATTTTTCTTTTGGATTTCATTTGCGATATTTTAGATTCTTTTTTATATTAATGGGATATATGGCAGGTTTTTTAGGAATTGCAGTAGGCTTATTTGTATATATTTCTTTATTATGCAATCAAAAATCTTTTGGTGTTTCATATACCGCCCCATTTGCTCCATCTACAAAGAAAAATGGAAATGGGTATATGTTACCACCTATATGGAAAAGAGAATATAGAGCTCCTTATACGGCTCCTATAAAAGAGAAAAGTCAAGAAAAAATATCTATGAAATGGAAATTCAATTCGGAAAAGGGTGATAATAGATGACAAAAACAAAAATAGGCTCATTAGAAGCAATAATGCTAGTATTAACTATTGTAATATCACATAGCTCTTTGGCTCTACCTAATGATATTTTAACTAATTATCATTCTGCTAGTATTATCAATATAATTTATGTAAGTATTTTTGCTTTATTATTAGTATTACTAATAGTCCGTCTTTTTAAAAAATTTCCTGGTATGGACATAATTGATATATCTGAATATGCAGGAGGCAAAATATTAAAAAATCTTATTGGTGTAGTTTTTATTACTTATTTTATTGTAAGTTCTGGATTTATTTTAAGAATTTTTTGCGAAAGTATAAAAATAATATATTATCCAATGACTAATATAACCTTTTTGATTGCTCTTTTTGTTATTGCTGTATGTATTGCAAATAGTTTGAATTTTAATGCTACAATAAAAGCTAATAAAATAATACTGCCTTTTGCTTTAATTAGCATTATATTTATATTTATAACAAATATGAGTAATTTTGTACCACAAAGAATTTTTCCTATATTAGGTAATGGCTTTTTTAAAACGTTTTTATTAGGTCTTTCTAATATTGCATCATTTGATGGAATCGTATTTTTATACTTTCTTCCTCCCCTTTTAAAGAATCCTGCTGATTTTAAAAAGATTTCTATAATTTCTACTATAATAACATCAATCTACCTAATATTTACAATTGCTACATTACTTTTAGTGTTTTCGCTTTTTACTAAAATACATCAAATTTCTCCTTTATATAATGCTTCTAGATATATAGAATTCGGTACATTTTTTCAAAGACTTGAATCAATATTTCTATTAATTTGGATCATGGTTTTTGCATCTTATCTTAGTATTACATTAAAATTTTCAACCTATATTTTTCAAAAAATAACTTTATTAACTGATACAAAAATCCTTATTCCAGTACTTGGCTTATTACTTTTTGGAATTGCTTTATTACCTAATAATTTGGCTATTTCACAATATTATGAAGCACATATTTATCCTATATTAATGCTTGGAATATCTATTTTCTTAAGTTTAAGTATTTTAATTTTTGCAAATATTTTTAAAAAAGGAGTGAATTTAAAAAAATGAATTTAGCAAAAAAGATTATTATTGCTTTAATTATATTAATTTTTATTGGTGCCTTCTCTACTTCTTATTCTTCTCTTAACTTAGATAAATTAATATATGTTTTAGCAATTGGAATAGATTCTGCTCCAAATAATCAATTAGAAGTTACTTTTCAATTTTCAAAACCACTTTCTCCTGAATCTGGAAGTACCGAAACTGCAAAAACAACAACTAATACTGTTGTTGCATCATCATTAAGTAATGCTATAAATTTAGTTAATAGTTATCAAGAAAGGCAATTAAATTTATCTCATTGTAAAATTATTATTTTTTCAGAAAAATTAGCAAGTATTGGTATTGAAAACGAAATTTTTACATTAATAAATGATACTCAAATACGCCCTTCTTCAAATATCGTTATTAGCAAATGTACTGCAAAAGACTATATAAATAATACTCAACCTGAAGTTGAAAACCTTATTTCAAAATATTATGAAATGTTTACAGATTCTAGTAAATACACTGGGCATTTACCTGACGCCACTATTGGTAACTTTTTTAATGCTCTTTGTTGCCAATCTTGTGATGCTTATGCTATTCTTGGAAATATGAGTACAGATGATTCTTTTGTTACAGGTACAAATAACACTAGAAATGTTGGTGTTGCTGTCTTTAGAAATGATAAGTTAGTAGGTGAATTAAATATACCAGAAACTATTTCCTTTTTAGCTATAAAAAACAAGGTGGAAAGATTTTTAATTTCGGTTCCTGATCCTTTAAATAATGACGAGTTTATAGACTTATATGTTACACCATATAAATCTCCAAAAATATCAGTAGATACTTCTACATCATCACCATATATATCTGTAAAGTGTTACTTTTCAGCACGTATATATTCAATGACTTCTAATTCACAATATTTATCTGCTGATGTTCTAAATAGCGTATCTAATTATTGTAATAGCTATTTAGAAGCTATGTTTTTAGATTATTTATATGCTACTTCTAAAGAATATTCAGCAGATATTACTGGCCTTGGGAATTATGCTACTAAAAATTTTTTAACTTTTCCAGATTATAATGATTATAACTGGTTAGAAAATTATAAAAATTCTTTTTTTAAAGTTGATGTTAATACATCTGTAAAATCTGGTATGCTTATAACTTCAACTTAAAAGGTATTATTATAAAATATTTTGAACATTTTATATTAATATTTTTTATTTTAAAGGAGTAATTTATTTATGAACAATATTATTTATCAAATTTTGTTTTTATTTATTACATTATATATTTTGCTTAGAGCCGTTGCTTATGCTATATATGAAATACAAACTTTAAAAAATAAAACAGGTGGAATTACTGTTATTGTAATTTCCACCCTTATAGTTGTTTTTGTTAATATTATTATGTTTTTTAAATAATTACATTAATTCAAAATCAATTTCTCGTAATTGTTTGTCAGCTCTAATCACTCTAATTTGAACCTTATCCCCAATTTTATATGTTTTATTAGTTCTTTCTCCTATCAAGATTTTTCTTTCTTCATCATAAATAAAATATTCGTCACCCATATTGTCAAATCTTATTAGCCCTTCTACTGTGTTCTCAAGTTCTACAAACATACCAAATTGAGTAATTGAAGATACAATTCCTTCATATTCTTCTCCAATTTTACTTTCCATATATTCAGCTTTTTTCATTTTTTCTGCATCACGTTCTACTTCTGTTGCTAATTTTTCTCTTTCAGATGATTGTTTACTTCTATCTTCTGCTTCTTTATTTAGTCTTTCTATTTCTTCATCATCTAAAATATAATTATTTTTCAAATATTCGGAAATTACTCTGTGAATGAATAAATCTGGATATCTTCTAATTGGTGATGTAAAATGGCAATAATATTTACTTGCAATTCCAAAATGTCCTTTGTTTTCCGCTTCATATCTTGCTAATTTTAATGTTCTTAATACTAGAGTTGATACAACTTTTTCTTCATCTTTCCCTTTTATCTCTTCCAAAATTTTAGCAAATTCTTTAGGATAAATATGGTCTTTGTTAGCTTTTATTTTTAATCCATAATTATATAAAAATTTATTTAATTCAGTTACTTTGTCAATATCAGGTTCTTCATGTACACGATAAATAAATGGTGCATTTAACCAGTAAAATTTTTCTGCAACAGTTTCATTTGCTGTTAGCATAAATTGTTCTATTATTTCATTGGCAAAAGTTGTTTCATATTTTCCAACTCCAACTGCTTTTCCATCTATATCTAATTCTATTTTACTTTCTGGTATGTCTAAACTTAAATATCCATTTTCTATTCTTCTGTTTTTAAGAATTCTAGCTAGTTCTGCCATATTCTCAAAATCTTGTATATATTTTTCATATCTTTCTAAAACATTTTTATCAGATTTATCTAATATTTTTTGCACATCTGTATAACTCATTCTTTCTGTTACACAAATAACACCTTTGTATATTTCAGAAGATACAACATTTCCTTTTGGACTTATTTCCATTGAACAAGAAAGTGTAAATCTGTCTTCACCCGCATTTAAACTACAAATTCCATTTGATAATTCTTTAGGAAGCATTGGTATTACATTTCCCAACATATATATACTTGTTCCTCTAATTAATGCTTCTCTATCTAATAAACTATCTTCTTTTACATAGTGGCTAACATCAGCAATATGAACATCTAATTTATAATTTCCATTTTCTAATTTTTGTACTCTAACTGCATCATCAAGGTCTTTTGCATCTTCACCATCTATTGTAAATATAATGTCTTCCCTTAAATCTACTCTATTTTTTATCTCATTATAATCTATAGTATTTCCACATTTTATTGCTTCTTGTTTTACCTCTTCTGGAAACTTAGCTGGCAATTGATATTCCTTAATTATAGAAAGCATATCAACCCCTGCTTCGTTCATATTTCCTAATACTTCTATAATCTTTCCTTCTGCTTTTTTGCCATCTTTAGGATATTTTGTAATTTGAATTAGTACTTTACTATTATTTTTGGCTTTTCCAAAATTCTTTTTTGAAATATATATATCTGTTCCAAAATTTTTGTCGTCTGGAACTACAAAGCCAAAGTTCTTGCTATTTTGAAATAGCCCTACTAATGTATCTTTTTCATGTTTTAATATTCTTACAATTTTTCCCTCTGCATTTTTTATTTTATTTTTTTCTTCTGTTATTTCAATTAAAACATGGTCACCATTTAAGGCATTCAATGAATTTTCTTTAGATATAAATATTTCGTCTTCTTGTCCTTCAATTCTAACAAATCCATACCCTCTAGCATTTTTTCTAAAATATCCTTCATAATATGTTTTGTCACTTAATCTATATCTATTTTTTCTGTTTTTTTGAATCTTCATTTCTAATTCTAATTTGCCTATTATTTCTAAAAATTCGTGATATTCATTTTTAGGCACTTTCATAAGCATTGCTATTTCTTTAGCTTTCATCGGGACATAATCTTCATCATTCATAAAATTTAAAATTTTCTGTTCTTGTTCTTCCATTATTTGAATTTATTACCTCTTTCTTTTATTATTTTTCATTTTAATATTTTGTTTTTCTTTTTTTATCAATTTTTTCTAAAATAAAAGGGCTTGTTTAATAAAAAAACCGCCCCATTAATAGTTTATATCATATATACAATTCCTAATGCAATAGTTAATACTGCAAATACAATTGATAATATAATTGTCCATCTTTTTAATTTTCCTTCTTTAGTTCTACCTTTATTTTTTTCATAGAAATTATTTGTTGATGAACCTGTTATTGTAGATGATAATCCTGCATCATCTTTTGTTTGCATTAATGTTAATATAATTAATATTATTGCTACTATAATATACACTGCTATTAATATTCCTTTTACAATTGCCATCTGTTATTCCTCCTAACGGTTTTCTCTTAACTACTTGGATATTGTAACATATATTTTTATAAATTGCAATATTTGGATTTTATTATTTTTACCATTGGCTATATATTCATTTGTTTGTCTCAAGTAGATTTTTCTCTAACATTCAATTTTAAATTTATTCCATACACCAATTTTTTCTGGATAATCTGTAAATGTCATTTCTTCTTTAGTCGTTGGATGTATTATTGTTAGTTTATATGCCCATAATGCTATTTGTTTATTTTTTCCTGTTGTTCCGTATTTTTGATCTCCATATAAGCTATGACCTATATTGGCTAATTGAACTCTTATTTGATGATGCCTTCCTGTATGCAAGTTTACTTCTACTAGGCTTAAGTTTTCTTGTTTGTTATATGATAAAACTTTGTAGTCTAACTTTGCAAGTTTTGCTTCTTTATTAGATTTATTAACTATTTTACTTGTATTTGTCTTTGTATTTTTAGCCAAATAATTTTCTAAAGTTCCTTCTTCTTTTTCAAATTTTCCTTCTACTACTGCTAGATATTTTTTCTTAAATATTTTCTCTCTTACTTGATTGCTTAACCTTGATGCAGCTTTAGAAGTTTTAGCAAAAATCATAATTCCGCCAACTGGCCTATCTAGCCTATGTACTAAACCTAAATATACATTTCCTGGTTTGTTATATTTTTCTTTAATATAACTTTTTACCAAACTTAGCATGTCTGTATCACCTGTTTTATCTGCTTGTGATGGAATATTAGGTATTTTTTCTACTACAATTATATGATTATCTTCATATATTACTTTTAATTTTTGCATACTAATATAATTCCTCCTAAAGTTATAACTTTATTATTGTGTTTTATTTTAACTTTCCCATCTACTATAAATTCCACAAGGTAATACTAACTCTGAGTTTTCCATTGGTATTCCAATTTCGCCACATTCTAAGTTTCCTTTATATTTTTTTGCAATTGTTATATCCATAATGTTTTTTAAAACTGTACTAGAAATTCCGGTTGTATATGAGTTTATCAAGAAAAATAATGGATTATCTGATAATACTTTTGTACACAATTCTACTAAATCATAAATATTATTTTCAAATTGCCAGACTTCCCCTTTAGCACCTCTACCATATGATGGTGGATCCATTATTATGGCATCATATTTATTTCCACGCCTAATTTCTCTATTTACAAATTTTACAACATCATCAACAATAAATCTAACTGGTTTATCAGCTAAGCCTGATGATGTTACATTTTCTTTCGCCCATGTTGTCATTCCTTTTGAGCTATCTACATGGCATACAGACGCTCCTGCTGACAAACATGCAACTGTTGCTCCACCTGTATATGCAAATAAATTTAATACTTTTATTGGCCTTTTAGCAGATTTTATTTTATTTATCATCCAATCCCAATTAACAGCTTGCTCTGGGAATAAACCTGTATGTTTAAATCCCATTGGTTTTATATTAAATGTTAAATTTTTATAATGTATTTGCCAACTACTAGGAATTTTTTTATTAAATTCCCAAGCTCCTCCGCCTGTTTTGCTTCTATGATATGTTGCATTTATTTGTTTCCATTTATCTGGAAAGCTTTTGTTTTTCCAAATAATTTGTGGGTCTGGTCTTGATAAAACAACATTTCCCCATTTTTCTAATTTTTGACCATCTGCCATATCTAAAATTTTATATTCTTTCCATTCATTTGCTAGTTTCATTTTTTTCCTCTTTTCTTTTTCAAGGTTAATAAAGATTTATATACTATTTTTTTATTTTATAACGAAACTATTTTACCATATTTTTATACATTTTGCAAAATTACAAAAAAGCTATATATCATTAGAATATTTAATGTAGCAAAAATTATAAAAGCTGTACCTATTGTTAGTAAAAAACTATGTTTTCTTATTTTATTTATGATATGTTTTAATAACATTTTATTATTAAATTTTGGCTTTTTTATTACCATCTTGTCCAATTTAGTGTCATATTTTACCTCAAACCATTTTTCTTTTGCAATTTCCATATTTAATCCTCCTTAGGGCAAAAAAGAATAATGCCCATATTATTAATTTATATATGTATATTCATTAATAATTAGTTTTATTCTTTTTTCTATATATTTAAATATGTTTTCATCGCATTTTTTTATTTCTTTTGGCATAATTTTACATAGTGTGATTATATCATAAGTCATTCATGCATAATTTTACATAAAGTTGCTTTTTATATTTCATTGTGCTATAATAACTTTATTGGAGGTTTATTCCTCTGATAGAAAACTCAAGCATACATAATTATAGGAGGAGAGTAACATGAAGATTTTTAAGCGGGTTGTTATTATGATTCTTTTGGGTTTTATCTTTTTTATGGGGGTTGCTGTCTGCATTAATGCAGACAACATTTGGAAAACTTTCATTTCCTTGCCTTTGTCCCATAAGGACAATATTTTGTCTGCAATCGTAGGTATCATTATCTACATCATTGCATGCAAAATTTCTTCTGCTTTTGGGCATAAGAAACATTCCCAAGAGAAAAGGCAAGATAATGAAAGTTAATTCCATTATCCCCAAAACGAGGCGCAGAGTTTCTTCTGCGCCTTGCTTTTTTGCTAAAATCAGCTATTTAGCTGTTCTTTTAGCTCTTTTGCAATCTTTTCGTTAATTCCTTTTACTTGCATTAATTCTTCTATTGTGGCTTCTTGTATTTTTTTCACACTTCCAAAATATTTTAATAATTCTTTCTTTTTAACTTCACCTACTCCTGGTATATCATCTAATTTAGATTTTGTAATTGACTTATCACGTAATTTTCTATGATATGTTATTGCTGTATCATGCACAGTGTCTTGGAATTGTGTTATTATATTCATTAAGTTTTGTGATATTTCTAGTTCATTTCTATTTTCGTCCATTAATGCTCTTGTTTGGTGTTTATCATTTTTTACCATACCAAATACTGGTATATTTAAATTATATTTTTCTATTGCTCTTTTGGTTGCTCTAATTTGTGTGATTCCTCCATCTGCAAATATAGCATCTGGTAATTCTCCAAATCCTCCTTTAGGATTTTCAATTGAATGTTTTAATCTTCTTGTTATAACTTCTTCCATGCATTTAGGGTCGTCTTGTTCATACACTGTTTTTATTTTAAAACGTCTTGATAAATTCTTTTTTATTGCTCCATCTTTTAGTACACACATACCTGCTACCATATATTCGCCTGATATGTTAGAAATATCATATGTTTCTATTTTTCTTGGTAATTTATCTAGTTTGCATACTTTTTTTATTTCTAATAATATTTCACTTTTGTCCTTTTCTTTGTTTTCAAGTGTTACTTTTGCATTGTTTTCCGCCATTTCTACAAAACGCAGCTTTTCGCCTTTTTTAGGTGTTTTTATTTCCACTTTTTTTCCTAAAATTGTGGATAACCATTGTTCTACTGCGTCTTTGTCTTCTATTTCTTCTCTCATCATTATTCTATTTGGAATGTTTGGATTATCCATATAATATTGTTTTACAAATCCTGATAAAATTTCTTTGTTATCCATATCTTTTAATTCTGGGTAAAAATAGTGTTCTCTTCCGATCATTTTACTTCCTCGTACAAAGAAAATTTCTACACATACTTGTAATTCTGATTTTGCTATTCCTATAACATCTATATTGTTTTCTGATATATTAGAAACTTTTTGTTTTGTAGATATTCTTTCAATTGCTTGTATTCTATCACGCAAAGTTGCTGCTTTTTCGTAATCCATTTTTTGTGATGCAATTTGCATTTGCTCTGTTAATTCTTTTATTATTTTATCAGTTTTTCCATCTAATAAATCAATTATTTCGTTTATTTGTTCTTTATATTCTTCTTTTGTAACATACCCCATGCACGGTGCTAAACATCTACCTATATGGTAGTTTAAGCATGGTCTAGTTCTAGGTTTTAATGTTCTACATTGACGAATTTTATATCTTTGTTTTATAAAGTCTATCATTTCTTTAGCACTACCTGGATTAGCATATGGTCCAAAGTATTTTGCCCCATCATTGGTTAATCTCCTTGTAATAAAAACACCTGGAAAGTCACTTTTAACATCTATTTTTATATATGGATATGTTTTATCATCTTTTAATAAAACATTAAATTTAGGTCTATTTTTCTTTATTAAATTACAC
>OFSD01003035.1_pt1 | contig 10077 bp, 6 predicted proteins | sample 1543191 | NCBI WGS metagenome assembly OFSD01 (sample SAMN04209221, study PRJEB22552) | human gut metagenome | biome: gut; material: feces | host: Homo sapiens | place: USA: Oklahoma
CGCCGCCGGGCCGAGATGCAGGAGAAGTATTTCCTCTACCTGACCACCGAGCTGGCTCCCCGTGTTCTGGCCCTGACCGCCGATGAACCCAAGGCAGAAGCGGACGAGAAAGCGGCTAAGGCCGCATCCACCCCGGTGCTCTGGTGCGCAGGCGTGGACACGGGTGCTTATCAGGCCGTCAACTGCCGTCTGCGCCGCCCGGAGCTGTTTGCGGGTGCCATCGGCCTCTCCGGCCTGTATGACATGAGCCGTTTTATGGGCAGTGAGGCCGATGACCTCATCCTGCGCAACAGCCCGCTGAACGCACTGGCCGAAACGGGCATTTACAACACCGCTGCCCTTGCCAAGGCTGGGGAAAACAGCCTGTTGCTCTGTGCCGGGCAGGGCGCTTACGAAGACGATGCCTGCGCGGACACCAAAGCGCTGCAGGCCGCGCTGGAAGCTGCTGCCCTCCCCTGCCATGTAGAGCTGTGGGGCAATGATGTCTCCCACGACTGGTACTGGTGGGGCAAAGAGCTGGGCATGTTTGCCCAGCGTATTTTCGGGTAAGCAGAACACCCTGTTAAGGAGGAACGACCATGCCGGAATTTATCATTGGAGCACGCGGCCATGATTTTGGCCGTCAGACCCCGGAAGCGCTGTTTTCTGCCATCGGGCAGGCAGGTTTCCGCTGCACACAGCTGGCGTTTACCAAGGCCATTGAGGGCGTTAAAAGCTATGCCGATGTGACCTCCTCCCTGGTAGAAGCTGCCCGCGCGGCGTCCAAAGCTTCCAACGTCGGCATTGCTGTAGACGGCACCTATGTGGAGTTGAGCTATGCCGATGAGGAGAAACGCAAAGCGGAAGTGGCCAAAGTGTTGAGCCAGATCCCCGTAGCAAAAGCACTGGGCGCTGGCTGCATGGGCAGCGAGACCACCAATATGGCAAAACAGCCGGGTATCAGCCGGAAAGAGGCCCAGGAAGCGCTGCTGCGGAGCCTGGGTGAGATTCTGCCCGCCTGCGAAGAGCAGGGCGTGCTGTTTGCCGTGGAGTGCGTTTACTACCACGCCATGAACACCCCGGAGGCCGTCAAGATGGTGCTGGACACGATGGCAAGCCCCAACCTGCGGGTCATCTGCGATTTTGCCAACTATGTCGGCCCGGAGAATGCTTCCGTAGACGCCCAGCGCCGCCTGTGGGACAAAGTGGGCAGCTGGTATGGCGATAAAATCGTGGCGGTCCATTTCAAGGGCCAGAATTTCCAGCCGGACGGCACCCTCTACTCCACCAGCCTCGAAGACTCCTGCGTGGACTATGCAGGCGGTTTTGAAATGCTGCGCCAGATGCCGCAGGCATCGCTCCCGGTACTGCGGGAGGAAGCCGTGCCTGCCCGCGCGGCCAGCGATATTGCATTTATGAAGCAGTTCGTCTACTGAATCCAACCTGCACATGCAAAGGCCCCTGCCTCCGGTTTCGCGGAAGCAGGGGCCTTATGCTATCTTATCTTGAATTTTCTGATTTTACAGAGGCTCAGAGGATCGTGATGCGGCCTGCACCATAGGGATTCTCATAATCCAGCAGGTAGCCCGGGTAATCAGCCAGCGGGCTGGTGGCGCTGGTGAGGTGCGGCAAACCATTGCCATCCACGCCGCCAAACATCATGGCATAGCTGGACATGACCAGATAATCCTCGGAGACATAGTCCTTGATGAGCTCTGCACCATCGAACATGGCAAAACCGTCGCCCAGATTGCGCAGAGTGTAGTTCATGCCGGCCAGAGCGTATTTCCTCTCCGGATCCAACGGGACATAATCACCCAGGACCTTGTCATAGATCTTGACGTTCTGGACGCGCGGCGTGCCGGTGGCGCTGCCCAGCCAGACGTTCTTCTCGTCGGTGAGGACGGTATTGGGGATCTCGGTGTGGATCTCATAGGTCGCGCCTGCCACATGCAGGAAGCCGCCGTTCTCCTGGCCGGAGCCTGCAAAGCGGGCGGCAAACTCCAGAGCGTCCTGGATCTGCTTGCCCGTCACGGACATCAGACAGGCCACATTGCCAAAGGGGCTGACCATCTTGCAGGTCTTGAAGCTCCAGGCACCTGCCGGGACATCGGCACGGATGCCGCCGCCGTTCATGACTGCGATATCGCAGTGCAGCTCTTCGATCTCATTGAAGTAGGCGTAGATGCCGTCGGCCACAAAGTCGCCGAGGTTGGTCTCTGCCGAGCGGATGCGGCGCTTGCCGGTCTCTGCATCGCTGATATAGAACTCGCCGTCGCCCACTGCGATCTCCTCGCCCAGCATATCGTCCACATCGGCGACCCACTCTTTGGCAATGGCATCCACCACCGGGTCCGCGCCCTCATAGGTGGAGATGAGCGTGGTGGTAATGGTACCTACAGCACTCTCGGGATTGATGGTCATGCAGCCGATATTCTTAAAGTAGGAGCCGGTCTGGGTCAGTAACACAGGGGTACCTGCGGCATCGGCAACCGTCTCACCCGCCATCACCGTGTGGGAATGGCCGTCGATGAACGCGTTGAAGCCGGTGGTGTGGGCAATGACATCCTTGCTGGTCCAGGGAGCGGACGAGGGATCGACACCCAGATGGCCCAGGCCGATGATATAATCCGCGCCAAGGGTCTTTGCCTTATCGATGGCTTTCTGGACGGCATCGTACAGCTTGGCACCGTCGTCACCGCCGAGGATATCGTAGATGTAACGGGTCTGCTTGGCGTTCATGAAGTAGGCCGGAGTGGACTTGGTAAAGGTTTCCGGTGTGGTAATGCCCACAAAGGCCACAAAGGCACCCTGGATATTGAAAAGCTTGATGCTGGGCAGGACCCGCAGACCGCTGCGCAGGTCGATCCAGTTGCAGGAAACGTACGGAAAATCCGCTTCCTTGAGGACCATTTTTGCGCGGTCCATGCCGTAGTCAAACTCATGGTTGCCCGGCGTGGCCAGATCATAGCCCGCCTCATTCATCAGCCGGATGATGGTGGCGCCATCGTCCATGGAGCCGTATGCCGTGCCCTGGATATGGTCGCCAGCATCCACCAGCAGCACATTCTTGCCCTGCTCCTCATAGCTCTTCTTGAGGGCTGCGATGGAAGCATAGGTCAGCTCCGGGGATTTGTGGTCGATGTAAGTATGGACATCGTTGGTATAAAGGATGGTGATTTCCGGCAGCTTGCCTTTGCCAAAGCAGGCAGACGCCGAGGGAGCTCCTACGGCCACAGCGGCGGCAGCCGTAGTGACACCAGCGGTTTTCAAAAAGCTGCGGCGAGAGATAAATCGTTTCACGAAGAACGACCTCCTTTTGTTTTTTCCGGTTTTGGCAGCGACGGGCTCTCTCCCCTGCGCTGCACTGTTGCGTTAAGCTTAACACAAAATGCAGCTTCCGGCAAGAGCAAAATGTCAAATATGCGTAAAATTCATTCACAAAAAGTCGTTCTTTTTAGAAGTTTTCTTGAAAAAGCAAAGAAAAGCCGGGCCCTGCCTCCTGCCTCAGGAGAACAAAGCCCGGTTTTTCCGAAAAGAGGAACGACCCAAAACAGGTCTGGGAAACATCAGATTGCGTTATATTTCTTGAGGAATTTTTCAAGGTCGGTGCCCTCGATCTTCCGCAGCGCTTCTTTCAGGGCAAGTTTCTTTACAAACGGCAGCTCCATATCCGTGAGCTTTCTGCCGTCCCGGAGCTTGACCGCGGCATCAATCAGGCAGCGGACATCGTAGGTGCTGCCCCAGACCTCGGGCACGCCGCGGTCAATGCTGAGCAGGCTGTACACCGCCACCATACCGGTGCGCATGGAATACTCTGTGGTGAAGATGGTATCCCGCGGCGTCTCGGCAAACTGGCCCAAAAATGCGAAGTTGACAGCGTCTTTCGGCACCACGTCGGGCCGGTCACCAATGGCGCGGGGCATGAAGAACGCATCAATATAGGGCATCATGACCGGCACTGTGTTGGCGCTGTGCTCGGCCAATTCCTCGATCTTGTCCGTCGGCACGCCCAGATGGTACAGCCACTCCATGCAGATCTCCTTGCCGGTGCAGTCCCGCATGGATTTCTTGACATAATCGCCGGGCTTATCGCTGAACAGGCCGTAGACCCAGACGCAGAGCTGGTTTTTGGGCTGATCCCGGAACTGCTGTTGGCGATTGAGAGTCCAGCTGAGGAGCCAGCTGGAATCCTTGACCGTGACGATGCCGCCCGTGACGGTATGGCCGCTGAACGGATCCCGCTTGCAAATTTTTTCGATATACTGCGGGATGGTATCGTCCAGCGTGGTGATGGTCGCACTCTCCCAGTTGGATTCCTCGGGTTTGGAGCAGAACTTATCCGGGTTGCCGAACGAGGGGTCCTGCGCCGCGACCCGCCGCCAGAGATCCCAGCCATTGCCCGGTTTGATGGTGGGGTCAAAGCCCGCCGCCTTGTCCTGCGCACCCACGGTACAGCTCTCCACACAGCCGCCGTTGGTAATGAAAAGCAGGTCGTTCTCGGTCAGGTCGATGGTCTCCACCTGGCCCTTATGGTCTACCGTGATGGAGCTGGCCTGCTTGCGGCCGATTTCAATGTTGAACTGCACATCCGTTACCTTTGTCTCATAAAAGAACTGGACGCCGTGGTCTTTCAGGTAACAGGTCATGGGCAGGATGATGGACTCATACTGGTTATACCGGGTAAAACGCAGGGCCGTGAAATCCGGCAGACCGCCGATGTGGTGGATATACCGCTTGAGGTAGAGTTTCATTTCCAGAGCACTGTGCCAGTTTTCAAAGGCAAACATGGTGCGCCAGTAAAGCCAGAAGTTGGAGAAGAAAACCTCCTCGTCAAAAACATCGGTGATCTTTTTATCCTGCAATTGCTCGTCCGGGGTGAAGAAGAGTTTCATGATCTCCAGCGCGCCCTGATCCGAGATGGCAAATTTGCCATCCGTGTGGGCGTCCTGGCCCTGTTTCTCCGTCGCGCGGCAAAGGGAGTAATTGGGGTCTGCCTTGTTCAGCCAGTAATATTCATCCAGCACACTGGCACCCTCGGTTTCCAGCGACGGGATCGAGCGGAGCAGATCCCACATGACCTCAAAGTGGTTGTCCATCTCGCGGCCGCCCCGCATGACATAGCCGATATCATATTTATAGCCATCGCAGGCACCGCCGGGGATGGGGTCTTTTTCAAAGATGTGGATGCGCTCGCCTTTCATCTGGCCATCCCGCACCAGATAGCAGGCCGCAGTCAGAGCGGCCAGGCCCGAGCCAATGAGATAGGCCGATTTATGATCGACCCCCTCCGGTTTGCGGGGATGCGCGAATGCCTCATAATTGCCACTGGAATAATACATCAGATCAACCTCCTGAGCATGGTAGGAACTGTGCGCTCTTCTTCGGTACGCGCACCATCGTTGTAGCCTTAGTATACCCGGCTCAGGGCCGCCCTACAACAAGCAAAAAGGCGGCAGTGTAAGAAGTTTTTACATTCCGCCGCCTTTGATAGTAAAAAAGCACCGGCTCCCGTGCTGCCGGGAACCGATGCTTTTACCACTTGATCGTGTTTGATGGTTTCTGTAATTATTTCTTTTCCGGGGCGACCTCAAAATCGACCTTGCCCAGGTTGACATCGGCACGCACAATGGTGATCATCATGCTGTCGCCCAGGCTCCAGCTCTTGCCGGAGACGGGATCCGAGAGGCGGATGCCCTCGGTGAGGTTGGTGCCGGAGGGGGTCAGGCTGGAAGCAGGCACAAAGCCCTCCACACCATTTTCCAGCTCCACAAACAGGCCGCGCTGGGTCACACCGGAAATGGTGCCCTCATAGCACTCGCCCAGATGGCGGCGGGCATATTCAGCCTTATAGCAATCCTCGGCCTTGCGCTCGATCTGCATGGCAATGACCTCCCGCTCGCTGGACTGCTTGCTGGCTTTCTCCGCAAAATCGCTGTAGCGGAGGATCATGGTCTCTTTGTCCGTGCCCTGCAACAGATCCGTCATGATGCGATGGATGGCCAGATCAGGGTAACGGCGGATGGGGCTGGTAAAGTGGGCGTAGTCCTTGAGGACCAGACCATAGTGGCCCTTGGGCTTTTCCTCGTACACAGCCTTGGACATGCAGCGGAGCATTCCGGTGTTGATGATCTGCTCATAGGGAGTGCCGCGCACGCCCTCGAGGATGGCGCTCAGCTCCTTGGGGGTGGGCACCTCTTTTGCAAAGTGGTCATTGATCCCGCAGGCCTGCAGCAGAGCGTGCAGACGCTCCAGCTTCTCGGCGTTGGGCTCCTCGTGCACACGGTAGACAAAGGGGATCTGCTTGACGCGGGCAAAGTGGGCCGCGCACTGGTTGGCCAGCAGCATGAATTCCTCGATCATGGACTCGCTCTCACCGGAGGTGCGCTTCTTGACGTCGATGCAGTGGCCGTCCTCGTCAAGGATGAGCTTGACTTCACCGCTCTCAATGTCCATGCATCCGCGCTCCTTGCGCAGGCGGGCACGGTGGCCGTACAGCTCTTTCATGGCAGGCAGCTGGCTCAGCACCTCGGCATACTTGGCTTTGATCTCAGCATCCGCGGTCCCGGCCAGCAGAGCGTTGATCTCAGAGTACACGCCCTTGACCCGGCTGCAGATGATGGACTTGACAAAACGGTAATCGGTCAGGTTGCCGTCTTGATCCAGCCGCATGAGGCAGGAGAACGCCAGACGCAGCTCTTTCTCATTCAGAGAGCAGATGCCATTGGAGAGCTGCTTCGGCAGCATGGGGACGACCTGGTCGGCATAGTAAACACTGGTAGCACGGCTGAATGCTTCATTGTCCAGCTCACTGCCAGGCTTGACATAATTGGAAACATCCGCAATGTGGACGCCCAGTTCAAAGCCGCCGTCAGAAGTCTTGGTCAGGCTGATGGCATCGTCGATGTCCTTGGTCTCGGCGCTGTCGATGGTAAAGATGGGCAGGGCGCGCAGATCCATGCGGCCCTCGCAGTCCGCAGCAGACACCTCGGCGTTGTCCAGCTTTTTGGCCTCGTCCCGCACCTTGTCCGGGAAGCGGTTGCGGATATCCTGCGCGTAGAGCAGTGCCTTTGCGCAGCGCTTTGCCTCGTCGCAGCTGCCAAAGCGCATGGCAACGCCTACACGGTGATCCTCCTGACGGCTGCCGCGCAGCAGGATCTCCACTGCCACCTTGTCGCCGTCCTTGGCGCTGCCTTCGCAGTCCCGCATGACCTGCATGGAGATGGCGGGGCAATCGTCCGGCACAAACTTCAGGCGGCCCTCCATGCGGTGCATGGTGCCCACCAGAGAATTTTTCTCTTCCAGAACAGCAAGGATCTCGCCCTCATCGCTGCCCTCTACCCGGGGATGTGCAAACTTTTCCACCAGCACCTTGTCGCCGGGCATTGCGCCGCGGGTGAACCGGCCGGGGATAAAGATATCGCTGGTGCCGTCCTCCAGCATGACAAAGGCAAAGTTCTTGCCCAGCTTTACCACCTTGCACAGCAGTGCCTTGTCGGCACGGCCGCTGCGCACGGTGAAGAACACGCCCTGGCGCTGGCAGATGACAGCCTCGTGCACCAGCTGGTCCACAGCCTCCATCACCTTGCGGTCTGCGCCGCGATCCCCGCCGAACTTATTCTTCAGATCTTTTACGGTGCACGGCTGATTCTGGATCGCGTGCTCAATTTTATCGCGCATTGCCATAAAATATTTTCTCCTTCACTTCCGTGGCCGTGCATCTCCTGCGGAGCACAGCCCTGCCTTGGGACGGGCACTTTCCCCTGTCCCCTCTTTGCGGCAGCCCGCAGAACCGGCTGCCCACACTTTTTTCTGCACAGAAAAACAGCCCCGTCCGTTCACGGGGCTGCAACGCCTTCTCAGCCTGCCAGACGGCCTGCAAACAGGCAAGCCAGAATAGCAACCACAAAGAACACCACGCCTGCAATGCGGGTGACCTTAGCCAGCATCTGATCTGCCGGGGTCAGACGTGCATTGTTGGCACCGCCCACACTGCCGTTGATGGCACCGGACAGGCCCTGACCGTGGGTATGCTGCATGAGGGTGAGGAAAACGATGACCAGCGAAGCCACCAGCAGAATGGCACCGCCAACAATTTCGATAACAGACATGAATCGTAACGCTCCTTTTATTTGTAAATACGGAAAACTACGCAAAAATACAACTATATAGTAGCATAACAAAGCCAAAATTGCAAGTAGAATCCGCGCATTTAACCCGCTGCTTCCAGCGCGGTGCAGACCTGCGCAAAGATGGTTGCACCGGAGTACGCGGTGTGGATCGCACCGTCCTGCAATACCACAATGGTGTAGCGGGGCTTTTCTGCCGGCCAGAACCCCGCAAACCACAGGTTGCAGCGCTCGGTGCCCTCCGGGGTGAACTGCCCGGTCTGGGCGGTACCGGTCTTGCCGCCCGCCCCGCCGGAAAGCCCGGCGGCATCCTGCGCGGTGCCCTGCTGCACCACCTGTACCAGCATAGCGCGCAAAAGCGCTGCGTTCTGTGCTGAGATCACCCGCCGCCCCCGGGGGTGGCTGAGGGTCTCCACCGGTTGTCCGGTGGTCTCGTCCAGCGTGGCTTGCAGCACATAAGGGCTGCGGTATACGCCGTCCGCTGCAATGGTGTTGAACAGTGCCGCCACCTGCATAGGCGCTGCCAGCAGGCTGCCCTGCCCAAAGCTGAAATTAGCCAGCTGCCCGCTTTGCGCCAGCTCCTGCGGGGTGGGCAGCTGCCCGGCCTCGGCGGCAAGCCCCTCTGCCAGCGGCAGGCTCTGCCCAAAGCCAAAGGCTTTAGCGGCGTCCAGCAGGCTTTCCGCACCCAGCTGCTGTCCCAGACGGATAAAATAGCCGTTGCAGCTTTTTTCCAGCGCGGCGGCAAGGTCCACCTGTCCATGCGGCACCCCGCCCGCGCAGCGAAAGATCTGCCCATCCACTACCACCGCGCCGGTGCACTCGAAAACCGGCTGCAAGCCCGCTTCCAGCGCAGCCGCAGCCAGCACCGGCTTAAACACCGAGCCCACCGCGTAGCTTTGTAGCGCCCGGTTTAGAAAGGGACTGTTCTCCGCCTGCAGGCTGTCGGCAAGGTTCTCCGGGTCGTAGCACGGCACACTGACACTGGCGCGCACCGCCGCTGTGGCGGTATCCAGCACCAGAATGCAGCCGCTCGTCATGGTACTTGCCGCCACTGCTTCCACTGCCCGCTGCACCGGGCGGGAGATGGCCAGCTGCACGCCAAGCGCCCCGCTGTCGGCTTGCAAAAGCCTAGGTGCTTCTCCGGTTCGCAGCGTACCCTGCGCCGTCACGGCGCAGACAAGGCTGCTGTTCTCCCCTGTGCCGGAAAGCACGGCGTCCAGCGCCTTTTCCAGCCCGGCAGCGCCATGACCCGTGCTATCCAGATAGCCCAGCAAATGCTGACACAGCGGCACCGCCGCATACCGCCGGGCGGTAGGATAACCGGTCAGCCCAAGGCGGGCGGGGTCGCAACTTACCTCCAGCAAAAAGGGTGCCGCACGGCTGCGGCTGCGGTACAAAAGCGCCTGCCCGGCGGCATCGGTGCAGGCATACAGGCGGTCGTAATTGCCCTGCCCGGGAAAGCATACCACCTGCCAGCGCTCCTCGAGACCAGTGAGCAGCCGCCCCTGCGCATCGTAAAAGTTGCCCCGCCGGGCGGGCAACTGCAGAGTGACCGTGCTCTGCGCTGCCGCCCGCGCAGCATAGGCAGGGTGCTGCGCCAGCAGATACAACCGGCATAGCACCACCGCAAACCCCAGCAGCAAGGCGGCATACACCGCCATCACCCGTTTGCCGGACATCCCCGCGCCCCCTTTCCCTGTGGTTAGGGTGGGCAGTAAGGGCGTGGGGTATACATAAAAAGAGGCGGAGCCTCTCCGAAGAGAAGTTCCGCCTCTTTGGCATTTCTTATTAAAAAGATTGGTACGGATTAGTACATGCCGCCCTTCCAAACCACACTTTTGGAGCCGAATCACGAATATCGGGAAACGTAGACTTTTGTAGAATTATCAAGGCCACAAGCCGATTTTTCCAGATTCTCCGTTTTTGCACGATCCACGCTTTTCTACGCAAATCTACGCCACTTACCGGG
>OFSD01003048.1_pt1 | contig 10055 bp, 8 predicted proteins | sample 1543191 | NCBI WGS metagenome assembly OFSD01 (sample SAMN04209221, study PRJEB22552) | human gut metagenome | biome: gut; material: feces | host: Homo sapiens | place: USA: Oklahoma
AAGCACGCCGCCAGCGTTCATCCTGAGCCAGGATCAAACTCTCATAAAAAGTTTGCCTCGTCAGTTATAAACTAACTAGCTTAAATAGTTTTACCAAAACTTACTGTTTAGGTTCGTGTATCTTTCGATACTCGCAAGATTCATTAATGAATCATTTTAAAATTCTCAAAGAATTTCAAGGTTGTCTTTCTATTCAGTTATCAAAGATCTATATCACTCAAACCCAGTATTTATCTGGTGTTTTAAGTCTTATTTGTTACCGCTTACCGCGGCGACTTGTATATAATATCATCAGGTACACACATTGTCAACAACTTTTTTAATTTTTTTTGCTATTTTTTTGGTTTTTTATATCATAATGGTATTTATCACAATATATATGTATTTATTCATTCCAATCATACTATATATAGTAATGCATTTTTACAATTCTTATGTATTATATGTTACAAAAATAAAAATGACACTTTATTCTTAATGCATACATCAAGAATAAAGCGTCATTTTTATTATAGATTATATTTGTCCTGTCTGCTGATATTTATTCCAGGCATTCTGATATTTAAATGTATATATAATAGAATATACTCCACAAACTATAATAAGCCATCCTCCTGGCATTCCTGAAAGAAGAATCACATAAATAAAATTAAATATTGAATATACTGTAATAATAACGGCACATGCTCTGCTCTTTGCCAGATGTATTCCAAGCCCAAGTCCCACCACAATCATGACATCAACAAGACCTGCTATATTTCCAGCCATTACTACATTAACAATGAATGTTATAGCTCCAATTACATATGCAATTATAGCCGCTGCAGTTATATTCTTAGTAATTGATTTAATATTAGCACATTCATTAAACTCTTTCTTTGTCATTCTTGTTGTACCTGAATACATACTTTCCGGCATAACATACTGATTATTCTGCTGGCATACGTTTTCTGACTGATTTGTGTTATTCTGTTGCATACTTTCATCACTTTCTAACGGTGCCCCACAACTTTTGCAAAATCTGGCTCCAAGTTCATTTGCTCTTCCACATGATTTACATATCATATTTCCATCCTCCCTTATTTTATCTTATTGTACTAAAGAGTAAGCTTGTTATTGGATTACAATTATATAACGATTCTAAAATTGCATTACCATGTATCTGCACTAATATATTAGAAGCTGCTTGTGTTCCACTTATTGCTGTCACAACGGTAAAGAATATCCATACAACTGCAATTCCCTCTACCAGCCCGACTATTAATCCGCCCAGCTTGTCTGCCTGTTTTATTACCGGAAGTCTTCTTATTAACCCTGTCGCTGCAACTACAACTCTAAGTACTATCGATACCACCACCATTATGACTAAATACGCAATAGCTGTCAACACTATATCCGCTAACCTGAATGCAATTAATCTTATAGTAATTTCTTTAGCAGATGCTTCTCCATATTCTCTGATTACAGACATAAGTTCAGAGTCTGGCATTGCCTTAACTGCTTCCGTAAGACTCTCTGGCAGATTAATCTTATCCCCGACCTCAGCCACCACATCCGTTACTGTCTGTATATGTGATTCTACCTGACTTATATCAATGCCACCCGTAAGAACCTGTTTATCTTCAAAATACTCATCTACTTCTTTATTCTCATAAAGAACTGTATATATTGACTGAGCTATATTTTCATCTATATTAGTATTATTTTTTATTGCCGTGGTCGCCAGCGGTGCTATTACCACTGCTGCCATTATCGTTATTATCATTGATACAAGTGACAAAACAAGTCTTATCACACCTTTTCTCCAGCCTATAAGCGCAAATATTATCAGTATAAGTATTACTCCTGCTAACAGCATTTAGCCGTCCTCCTTATCATTTCAGTTTTATTGACTGTATGTATTTTGAATTAACTATTGTATAGCTGCCTCTTGCTCCAGTTGGCAAAACATTTATCACCGGCATATCAAAACTAATATCAGCCAGCTTCTTACCGCTCATATTCAAGAGCACAAATGTTGATGCATTACTCATTACAACGCTCTTGCCGTCAAACTGCATATCTGTATACTGTATGCCAAATGTTGTGTCAAATATATGTTTTCCTGATATATTATAGACAACAAGCTTATATGGATCTCCTGATTCTGAATTATCAAGAACAAGACCTATGTACTGGTCGCTGCAAAATATTTTTTGTATTTCATTGTCTATATTGATAGTATGTTCCAGACTTGGATATTCTTTTATCTTATAAATACTCACTACATTTTCGCCAACAGCAACTGCTGTTGTATCATTTACAAATTTTACATCTCCAACTATAATATCGTCATAATTAAAGCCACCAACAACTCTTTCTGTTTCGTTTTTTCCAACATCAGAGAAATTGTAAAACACTACATTTGTTTTAATCTCATCTCCGCTCACTTTTATAAACGAAGCTATTAGTTTCTTCGCATCTGATGATATACTTATATCTATAGGATAACCATCTCCCGACAATGTCGTTTTAACACTGTATATCTTCTCACCATTTGTGTCATACATATTAATATAATTGGCATTATTATCCTCAAGGACCGCTGCCATCTTTCCACTGTCTGATACTTCTATCTGAAGTATCGGCATTGATGTATCTGCTTTACCAACCTGTCCACTCGTATTAAATGAACACGCACTGCTTCCATTGATATCTGCAACAGCTATAGAATTACCGCATATGCTGACCTTTGGATTCTGCATCGAATACGTCTGGTTCCATATCACCTTACCACTGTTCTTATAATAGGAAATTCCATCATTACTATATCTTACATATCCATCTGCAAATGCTATATATTTCGAAGATTCTATATCCTCTCGATTTACCGAATTGGTTATTTCATAAGATGAGTAATCATAGTTATCTATTACTCTTGATACTATGTAAACTGCAGCCAGAATAACTACAATTATAATAGTAACAACAACTGCAACCCTGCTCTTATGTCTCCTTATTTTTCTTTTTACAGCAGCTTCATCCAGAACATCTTCATTATCTTCTGTTGATGCTGCCATTTCCCTGTTAATACTAATCACTTTCTTTACGGGAGCATTTCGGTCCCCATTAAATCTGGATTTACCAGATATTATATCTGCCATATATTTCCCCTTTTCTATTGCATCTCGCATTAAATTAATTATACAATATTGGGGAATTTAATCAAGGAAGTTTTATCTGCTGACCTATATATAAAAAATTCTCATCTTTTATATTATTATATGCAATTACTTCATTGCATTTAGATGTATCACCATAATATTTTTTACATATTCCCATAATTGTGTCGCCAGCTTTAACTGTATATGTCTTCACTTCATTTACCGTTGCAGCTACAGTCTGTTCTTCCACCGGTTGAGCAGCCGTTACCGTAACATTCTCAGTAGAAACTGCACCCGTACCAGCTGTCTGGCTTGTTGTCTCCGCTTCTGTAGGATATACTCCACCTTCAAGTTTATTAACAGGAACTACCTCCTCTTGTGTTGCTGTATCATTTCCTGACATCTGAACCATAAGACTGCTTATTGACTTGTCAAATTTTTTCATTTTCTGATAATTGTTCATCAGATTAATTCCAATGACAAGAATAACAATTACCATAAAAGTACTTACTCCATACATAAATCTTGCATTCTTTTTCTGTTCATGTAATTCCTCTTTTTCTCTTATTATATTACGAATTGATTTCATAACCTTATCCGGTCCGTCTTCACTTGACTTTCTTTCACGCCGCTCAAGCATATATTCCTGCATTTCATAATTTCTTTCATAAAAGCATACATATCCTTTCTGCTTCTTTAGTTCACCATTTTCATATAAGTAGAAATTTTCTTCTTTCTCAACCGTATCAATCAGATAAAATGTTTTCATTGTACCTGCAAAATTATCAAGATGTATTTTCTTTAATTTCATCATTCTTTCAGGTGTAACCTCTGGAATTGCTGCAAACCATCCAACTACTGCTAAATCTGGAAAATATTTTTCAACATCTGAATATATCCCATTCCATACACTTTCGTTAAAATATACTCCTTTTTCTTCAACTTCTGTCCCCAGCTTTGCTTTTATTATTCCCTTAATAAAAACACATTTTTCATCCCCATCAGTCTGATTTTCACCCAAGAGTACTCCCGCCTGTGAGTCTGACGGATTATTGTAAGCAATTGAATTTATATATGTAAAAGCATAATCCTCTATATATATTTTCTTATCAGAACTCACTTCGCCTATCTGTTTAATATTTTTCGGTCTCCTTATGGCCGCACCTCTTGTAACTTGTTTTGACTTGTCCGAATTTTCTTCATTACATATTATTTCTATCATGGTGCCTCCTTATATTATTACTCTTTTGAATAATATCACTACATTACGAAAAAATTTATCAGATTTTGTCATTCATTTAAAAAATATCAGAAACATTTTTGGTAATATTTAATCTCTTTTTCGCGTACACATTATAAAGAGCCTGTCTAAGCTACTAAAATGACCTGGAGGCAAACTCATGATTTATTATTTTGATTCAAAAAACCCTAAAGCTCCCGCTCAAATGGGAAGACTACTCACCGATATGGTTACCCAAAAAATTCTTCCTCACCAGGAAATTGTAATTCTGTGCATTGGAAGCGACCGCTCTACTGGTGACAGTCTTGGTCCTATAATAGGTCATCAGTTTAGAAATTTCATTTCTCCTGGTATCTATCTGCTTGGCGACCTTAACCAGCCTGTTCATGCTGCAAATCTTAATTACTGTATTAAATCTATGCAAAAAACATTTGATAATCCTTTTATAATTGCAATTGATGCATCTCTTGGAAAAGAAGATCATATTGGCATGATGACTCTGGGAAGCGGACCGCTTAAGCCCGGTCTTGGAGTGAAAAAAAAGTTGCCTGAAGTTGGAGATCTTCATATCACAGGAATAGTTAACTCTTCCCATGACATGGAATCATCCACACTTCAGACAACCCGTTTGTCAATTATATTCCAGATAGCTGATGCTATCGTTCTGGCATTAAGAACATTTAATGACGATTATTATATACAGCAAGAGCCTGAGCTATCGTATCTGCTGAGTCAGACTTCATAATAGAATTAAGTTCTGAAAGCTTATCTACATTAATAAATTCTTTACCAAGATACGCTTCATAATTAGATGATATGTATATTCTCTGCTTCTTAACCAAATCATCAAGTTCATCATACTCCACTTTTTTCTTTTCAAACTCAGTTTCCATATTGCATATTTTATCTGCATAGCGTTCATTAATCTCCGAGATAATATCAGCCTTGGTATTCTTTTCAAAATCCTCCAGGGCTGACTGTTTCTCATCTTCAATCTCCGCTATGTCATCATACAATGCTTTAATCTGAGAATCAAATGATTCAAGCCCATACATATCTTCATTCTTATCTTTTCTGATGTTCTTCTCAATCTTCTTAATACGCTTATTGTTATCTTTTATCTGCGTTCTTGTACTCTGGGCAGCCATTATAGTTTCAGAATGTTTCAGCACTATCTTTCTAAAGACAGCCTTTACAACAATAATACATATAAATGATACAGCTATACAATATATAAGAAGAATCCATTGCGGAATCACCGGCAATAAGAATAAAACTATTGGAACAGCCACAAACAATCCCACCATGACAGCTATATCAATCACATAATCCAAAAGCTGCTTCGGATTAAACACCGATATAAATAACTGACTGTTATATATTTTAGAGATATTCTCATGTATAAACGCTTCATTAATCTGATCTTTAAGATCATCATTCTGCGCTCTTAAAGATGCTGTCTCTGCGCTTATTCTTTCTTTAACGCCTGCCATCTTGGCTTTATCTCTTTCAGCAGAAACAGTCTTAATTTTTTCTTTATCAGCTTCTATTGACTTATCATACCCGGCACATATAGCATCTGTACTCGCTTTAATTTTGGAATCTGTTTCATTCTGTTTTTCTTTTCTCGCGTTATCTAATTCCTTAGAAATATCTTTAACGCTTTCCGCAAGCTTTTCAAGTCTGTCTTTCTTCGTATTATGTTCCTTAACGTCGCCAATAATCTGTTCAAGCTTCTTCTGATTACCATTCAGTATATTCTGTTCTGCCATCTGCTCACCAACTTCCGTATACACTAATATTTCATCTTATTATTTGTTCTCACGATAATAATTAATAAGACATCCATCAAGAATTATCTGTCTCTCATCATCTGTAAGTTCATCCAGCTTAAGTTCGAACTCTTTCATATCTTTATTAACAACAAAAGCCTTGATTGTAGATACTTTATTCTTAATTGCATCCTGAATCTCTGGAATAAAGATATAATCTCCATTCTCAAACGGAAGCTCTCCCTTATCAATTATGAATGGAAGCATACCCCAGTTGATAAGATTTGAACGGTATCTCTTAGTTGCATACTCATTAGCAATGTTAGCCCATCCGCCAAGTACCTTCTGGCATGATGCTGCCTGCTCTCTTGCTGAACCATCACCCGGTTTAACTGCAAATATAGTACTTCCAACACCAACATTAGACTTATGCACATCATATGTTTCTTTAATCTTATGCATAATGTCTCTCAGCTCTGGTAAAGCTTCTCCCATGCACTGTCCTGCTTCTCTTGCCTTCTCTGCCTTCTGTACTTCCTTAGCACGTCCTACATATGCAGGATCCTTTCTTGAAAGTGCAAATTCAGCAAGACCAAGAGGATTAGATCTGAATGATGATGTCTCTCCTGATGGAATAAGTTCATCTGTTGTTGTAACCGGATCATGTATCTCAGATACAACCTTAATAATAAGGTTCTCTGGAAGTGCAACCATCTCTGGCCAATCCTTGATATTAGGTCCGAACTGGATTTCCTGTTCCGGATCTGCAACACCCTTGCTGTCAAATACTCTGTTAGCATAGATTGAGCTGTCAAAATGATATGCTGGTCCTGTGAACTCTACATCCATGTCTGTTGCTGCTGTAAGGTATCCCTTATTAGCTGCTGTTGCTGCAATAGAACGTGCATCCATAAGTGCAACCGAACTGATCTGTCCATTCTGTACCTTTGAACCTTCTCTGTTAGGGAAGTTTCTCGTAGAATGACGGATAGAAAATGCGTTATTCGCAGGTGTATCTCCTGCTCCAAAACATGGTCCGCAGAATGCAGTTTTTACGATTGCACCTGTTTCAAGAAGCTTTGCAACCGCTCCATTTTTAACAAGTTCCATGTAAATTGGTGTAGATGCCGGATATACACTAAGTGTAAACTCATCTGCTCCGATCGATGTACCATTTAAAATATCTGCAGCGTCACATATATTCTCAAATCCACCTCCGGCACAGCCTGCAATTATTCCCTGGTCAACATACATTTTTCCATTATGAACCTTGCTCTTTAAGTCAAGCTTTACTTTTCCATCAAAACTTACTTCTGCTCTCTTTTCACAATCATCGAGAATATCCATAAGGTTTGCATTTAACTCATCTATTGTATATGTGTTGCTTGGATGGAATGGCATAGCTATCATAGGTCTGATCTTGCTTAAGTCTATCTCAATAAATCTATCATAGTATGTAACTTCACCAGGATTTAATTCCTCGTAATCATCCGGTCTTCCATGAATTTCAAAGAATTCCTTAACCTTATCATCTGTTTTCCAGATTGATGAAAGACATGTAGTCTCAGTTGTCATTACATCAACACCAATTCTGAAATCCACACTTAAATTAGAAACACCAGGTCCTACAAATTCCATAACTCTGTTCTTTACGAATCCGTTTCCGAAAACTTCACCGATAATAGCCAGTGCCACATCCTGTGGTCCTACACCTTTTATTGGCTCTCCTGTAAGATAAATACCAACTATCTCAGGCATATCTATATCGTATGTCTGCTCAAGAAGCTGCTTTACAAGTTCTGGTCCACCTTCACCTACTGCCATGGTTCCAAGTGCACCATATCGTGTATGTGAATCAGATCCAAGGATCATTTTTCCGCCACCTGCAAGCATCTCACGTGCAAACTGATGTATAACTGCCTGATGAGGTGGAACGTATATTCCGCCGTATTTTTTTGCGCATGTAAGACCAAACATATGATCATCTTCGTTTATAGTACCTCCCACTGCACAAAGACTGTTGTGACAGTTTGTAAGTACATATGGAATTGGAAATTTTTCCAACCCGGACGCACGTGCAGTCTGGATAATACCAACGAAAGTAATATCATGTGATGTAAGTTTATCAAACTTGATCTGAAGTTTTTCCATATTTCCAGATGTATTATGGTTTTTCAGGATATTGTAAGCAATTGTATTCTGTTTTGCTTCATTCTTAGCAATATCCTTCCCTGTTTTCCCTTTTACTTCCTTCAATGCCTCAGAACTATCTATTACAACGTTTTTGCCTTGAATAAGATAAGCACCATTTTCATGTAATTTCACTTCTTTTACCTCCGTAAGCTATTTTTATTTCCATTATATCATTTCATACTCTATAGTGGCAATAAATAAATCACCATCCACATTTATTTCGAATTTTCCACCCATAAGGGTTGTCAGATTTTTTGCGATTGACAGTCCAAGACCACTGCCTTCTGTAGTTCTGCTTTTTTCTCCGCGCACAAACCTTTCTGTTAAATCCACTTTTCCATCACTTACTATATCCAGTTCATTCTTTGATACATTTTTTATTGTAAAAACAGCTTTATTATCATTATTGCTAAGCTCTACATAAACCCTTGTGTTTTCAAGTGCATATTTTGCAGCATTTGTATACAGATTTTCCAGTGACCTGTATAACTGCCTTCCATCTGCATATATATACATCGATTTATTTGGTATCTTCGTGACAATGGTTAGATTTCTTGCTTCGAATCTTTCATTAAATTCTCCACCGGTCTGATATAACAATTCAACCATATCTATTTTTTGCATATCAAGTTTAACATTTCCTGATGTGATCTTCGAGGTTTCTACAAGATCCTCCGTCAGCTGCTTTAGTCTTTGTGATTTTTCATCCAGTATCCGTATGTAATTTCTGGCATTTTCATTACCAAGATTTTCTCTTTTTAGCAGATCCACATAATTAACGATTGATGTAAGTGGCGTTTTTATGTCATGCGAAACATTTGTTATAAGATCTGCTTTGAGCTTTTCATTTTTAAGGCTCTCATTTACAGATTCCATAAGACCATCCCTTATATGGTTTACAGCCTCCGCAACCTCTTTTTCCTGTCCATGGAATTCAGATACATCGAGTTTAGTATCAAGCGCACCTGTTGAAATCAATTCTAATGCCTGCTGGATTTTCATTATTTCCCTGGTCTTTTGCGTATGAAAACGGTTTCCACACACAAACTGCAGCAGAATCTCCCATATTTTATAAATAAGTGAATGCGTAAATAATATATTTCCTTTTATCCTGCGGACTATACTGGTATAAAACACTATAAATCCAAGATCTAATATATATGTAAGTGTTCCAACCGTTATTAACAGTGAAGCAAATTCAAAATTCTGGCTTTTTACACCTGATATAACTTTTACAATTCCAATGATAAACAGCATAAACATCAAAAGAAAAATATCAGAATAGATTTTATCAATTTTTCTATAATATATCGTATAGTCATCTTCTGACCTTCTGCCTGATGTATTTGCCATGTATGAAAGCGTCACAAAGCTGCCAACCATCCCAACAATAGCTAAAAATGTATATACTCCAAGACCATTTTTTATATCATGCTTCATACAATATCCAGATGCATAAATTCCCGTTGTAAGAAAAACCATAAACATCTGATGTATTGCCACTATTGACAGTTTTTTCCCTGCACTGTATTTTTTCATAAGTTTTCCTCTATTTTATACCCCACACCCCATACTACTTTTAAGTAACGCGGCTCTTTTGGATTAATCTCTATTTTTTCCCTTATATGGCGAATATGTACTGCCACTGTATTGTCTGCACCTATAGCCTCCTCGTTCCATATATTTTCATATATTTGGTTAATAGAA
>OFSD01003050.1_pt1 | contig 10041 bp, 10 predicted proteins | sample 1543191 | NCBI WGS metagenome assembly OFSD01 (sample SAMN04209221, study PRJEB22552) | human gut metagenome | biome: gut; material: feces | host: Homo sapiens | place: USA: Oklahoma
TTCAAGCAAACCTCGGCTCTACCATCGCAATGGCTTTTGATGAGTGTGTGGAGAATCCTGCCCAGCATGCATACTCCAAAGCCAGCTGTGAGCGCACCACCCGCTGGCTCAAACGCTGTAAGGCTGAGATGGCCCGCCTGAAGCAGGAGGGCAAGGCCACCAACCCCGACCAGCTGCTGTTCGGCATCAATCAGGGATGCACCTTTGCTGACCTACGTGTAGAGCACATGAAGCAGATCGCGGAGCTGGAGCTGGACGGCTACGCCATCGGCGGTCTGGCCGTGGGTGAGCCTGCTGAGGTGATGTACGAGATGATCAGCGAGGTGGAGCCTTATATGCCCAAGGATAAGATCCGCTATCTGATGGGTGTCGGCACCCCTGGCAACATGATCGAGGCTGTTTCCCGCGGCGTGGATCTGTTTGACTGCGTCATGCCCAGCCGCAATGCCCGCCATGGACACCTGAACACCTGGGGCGGCATCATCAATATCAAGAACGCAAAGTATGAGCGTGACGAGCGCCCCATCGACCCCACCTGTGGCTGCCCGGCCTGCCGGAACTACTCCCGTGCCTATATCCGCCACCTGTTCAAGGCAGAGGAACTGCTGGGCATGCGTCTGGCCGTTATGCACAACCTGTGGTTCTACAACCACCTGATGGAGCGTATCCGCGATGAGTTGGATGCAGGCACCTTTACCGCCTTCCATGACCGTTACGTCAAGCTGCTGGATACAAGAATTTGAGCTTTTTCATGCTTTTCCCTTGCAAGAGGGAGCAGAAGCGGTTATAATGAGTTTATCTGAATTTTGAGAGGAGACTTTGTCCCATGCAATTTCTGACTACTACCACTGAAAGCTATATCAGCCTGTTCTTCACCCTGGCTCTGATGCTGGTCCTGCTCTACTTTATGATCTATCGTCCCCAGAAGAAGCAGGAGAAGAAGGATGCTGCCATGCGTGCAGCTCTGGAGATCGGTGATCAGGTCGTGACCATCGGCGGTATTGTTGGCCGTGTGGTCGCCATCAAGGATGACACCTTTGTTCTGGAGACCGGTTCTGACCGTGTGAAGATCCGCTTCACCAAGAATGCGATCAGCTCTGTTGAGAAGCTGAACATGGACAATGCTCCTGCCAACGCAAAGAAGTAATCTCTAAAAGCAAGGTCTTTTTTACCCGCCCCTCTGCATACAGTAGTGCAGGGAGGCGGGTTTTTATGTTGGAACAGAAGAAGTTACCCATCCTGGAAGCACTGGCTGCATTCGGCATTGGTGGGATATTCACCGCCGCCTGCATGGCCGGGCTGGCCTACCTGATGGCAAATCAGAGCCTTGCGCAGAGCACTGCCTGGCCCATGGTCAGTGCCATTGTCTGTGCCGGGAGCTTTTGCAGCGGCTGGCTCATGGCGTTTTTCTATCACAGCAGAGGCCTTATCTGCGGTGCTGTACAGGGCGGACTGTTTGTTCTGCTTCTGCTGGGGTTCGGTCTTTCGGAGGGCATTGAACCAACGGAAATGCAGCTGACCCGCTTTGCACTGGTATTCGTTTTTGGCTGTCTGGGCGGGGTGTTCAGCATCCTACGTACAGAACGGCACCGGCATTGAGAATTTACAGCAGAAAAACAGGAGGACAGGGAAGTATGTGGGTCTATCAGGAGACACCGGAAACCGCAGCGGCAAAGGCACTGCCCGAAGCGATCATGCCGACAGCACAGGAAGAGCAGCTAAAACAGAAGAACGGTGGAGTTCTTCCTGAGACATCGCAGGAAGAAAGGCAATCCATCCCGGCAGCGTTCTCTGAGAGGTACGGAAACACACCGGAGAGAGCCGCTGTGCGCCGAAGCAAGCTGAGCAGGGAAGCTATCCTTCTGGCGGCGGCGTACCTTCTGGGGACCTTTCTGGCGGGTGTGGCGGCAGCGCGTTGTGTGGCAGGCGATGCTGAAACGCTTTCCTATTACCTGAACTGCTGGCAGAGCCTGTTTTCTGTGCAGGATGCCGCCGGGGCAGTGCGCCTGTTCCGAACGGAATTTTTCACTGTGGCAGGTGCACTGACGGCAGTGCTGTTCCTGGGGCTTTCCGCCCTGGGGCCGCTGCCCATCTTCCTTTTTACGATGCTGTATGGGACAGGCTCCGGATTGCTTTCGTCCAGGCTGCTTGTGGATTTGAACCCACGGACAGCATTTGTGCTGCTCTGCGTCTGCGGTATCCCTGCATCCCTTGCGGCCGGAACGCTGTGCACGTTCGGCGCATCCGCACTGCAGGTAAGCGGAAGGCTCTGTTCAGCCGCCTTCGGGCGTGGAGGACAGGCCCCCAGTACAGGCGCGCTTTTGGGTCAGTTTGCCCGGATGCTGTTTCTGCTCCTGCCACTTTGCGGTGCGGCAGTGGGGATGCTGTATCTGGCAGGGCAGGCAAAACTTATATGAGCTGAAAAAATTCCCTGGCAAAAGAGTTCGTGAAGCTTACGATAAAGATTGAATAGGGCAAATCATTACGAAATGGCTTTCTGCAAAGTTCCGGAATTGTTTTTGCGTAGGGAGTACTTGACAGGTATTCTCTTTTATGCTAAACTATCTATCGTTGCAGAACGCATGCTACTGTGGCTCAGCTGGTAGAGCAGCTCACTCGTAATGAGCAGGTCGCCTGTTCGAATCAGGTCAGTAGCTCCAAAAGTCCTATGAATCTACGATGAATTTCGTCTGGTTTATAGGACTTTTTTGTTATTCTGTTTCTGTACAAAAAAGATTCTTGCATCGTTTTTGCATCTGTAATGTGATTGTTTGCAGATTTCAGAGAACATGGTACAATAAAGCCAATCATTTTGAGGAAGGAGCTGAACACAGCGCAGAATGTACACGAACCATATCAACCCCGTTGCGCAGAAAAATCAGGATGCATTTTGCACGGCACTGTTTCAGCTTTTAATGAAAAAGCCGCTGGAAAAGATCTCCGTCACAGAGCTGTGTCACATGGCGGACCTCGACCGAACTACCTTTTACCGCAGCTTTGAATCCAAGGACGACGTGCTGGATTACTATCTCGACCGGCAGATGACCCTGCTTGCGGGGCAGCTGCCGGCGTACAGTACCCTGGAAAAAAACCTGACTGCGCTGTTCCGCTGGACGTATGCGGAGCGAAAGAACCTTTGTGTCCTGATGGATTGCCATCTGACCAGTTTTTTCAGTGATGCGTTGAGCGAAAAGATCATCCTTGTTCTGATCTCCAACATCGAAGTCGGGGATGCAAGACAGTTTGTGCCATGGCCCGTTTCATTGCCGGGCGAAAATCGATACTTCCGCAACTCGTTCATCGGGGCATATATGGGTTTTTTCAACAGCTGGCGCTATGGAAACTTTGCAGAACGACCAGAGGATCTGGCCAAATGTATGGCTTCGTTCTATCTTCACTGAGGAGGGTGAGACGGGATGGCGGACTTGCGGAAAGAGGAGTTGTTCCCAGCGGATGCATTTGGCTTGTTCTATCTGCAGGTTACACGTATCCCCGGCGGATGGCACCGCCATGCAGAGTATGAGATCTTCTACCACATCAGCGGCCCCATCGTCTTTGAAGTTGCGTCACCAGATGCATAGAAAAATCCCCTCAGAGATTTCCGACAGCACTGTCAGAGCTCTGAGGGGATTTTGCATGTCAAGAAACGGAGATCAGATCTCGATCATTCCGTTCTCGTCCTTCGGAATAGGGAGTGCGATCAGGAGGTCAACCAGAGCAAATGCAAGGCCGAGACCCGTCCAGCCGACAAGCAGATAGAACACGCCCAGCTTCCAGCGGTGCTCCAGAAAGCGGTGTGCACCGCACCAGCCCAGAAAAATGGTGAAGTAGGGACGCTGCTCAGGGTCATTGGTCAGGCAGGACTGAGCCGACTTGGTAACGACGCACTGGCAGGTGTAGCCGATGATGTACAGCCTTTTCGATTCTTAAAAGTCTGCCACGGCCCTTAAGAATCAAAGGAGCCGATCTCTAAGGTCTAATATATCAGTTTGTTCGATGATTGTCGTGTGTAAATCCTGTGCCATTTACATTGCAAATCCTGCTGTTCTGTTTTTCGCTGCCAAGAAATTGAAGTCAAAGATAGACGTTTTGCACAGTTTTTCTCCCTTTTTCACCCCACAAGATTGGTTTGATGCACCTTGTTTTATGATATGCAACAAAACGACAAAATCTGTTGCACAATGTGCTAAAAAAACCGAAAAAGATTTGTGCGGCATTTTTTTAACAATTGTGATATATTAGTTACAGTAAGGCTTGTATCCTACACAAAAAAGGAGATTTTTATGAAGGATATTTATATTTCCGGCTTTGCCGATGAGATCAGCTCTTCTTTTGATGAGCAGCTCAAGACAGTCCGTGAGCTTGGAATGCAGTACATCAGCCTGCGCAGTGCAGATAAGAAAGGGATCGCCGACTTTACCGTTGAGGAAGTCAAGACCGATCTGCTGCCCCGCCTGCAGGCCGCTGGTGTTGGCGTTTCCAGCCTGGGCAGTCCCATTGGTAAGGTCAAGATCGATGATGAAGAGGGCTTTGAAAAGCAGTGTGCTCAGTTGGAAACGCTGTGCGAGATCGCTAAGGTCCTGAATTGCAAGTACATTCGTATGTTCAGCTTCTTTATGCCGGAAGGCAAGGATCCTGCCGACTATCGTGACGCTGTCATCGAGAAGCTGCGCAAGTTCATTGCCATTGCTGAGAAGCACGACGTGATCCTGATGCACGAAAACGAGAAGGATATCTATGGTGACGTTCTTTCTCGCTGTGTTGACCTGATGCAGACGCTGAACAGCGCGCACTTCAAGTCCGCATTCGACTTTGCAAACTTTGTACAGTGCGGCGAGGATACCGCCAAATGCTGGGATGCTCTCCGCCCGTACATTGTATATATCCACATCAAGGATGCCGTTTCTACCGACAAGGAGAATGTGCTCTGCGGTACCGGCGAGGGAAAGATCCCCGAGCTGCTGCACAAGGCCATCGTGGAAGAGGGCTATACCGGCTTCCTGACCCTTGAGCCGCATCTGGTGCTGTTTGACAGCCTGCAGAGCCTTGAGACCACGGATGCAAAGAACATCATCCGTGAGAACAAGTACAAAAACGGTGCTGAAGGTTACGCCGCACAGTATCACGCACTGTGCGATATTCTGGCAAAATTCTAACGTAACAGAAAAAAGGAGAAGATTCAAATGGAAAAGACTGAAGGAAAGATTCGTTATGGCCTGATCGGTATCGGTGCTCAGGGCGGCAGCTATGCTCGCTTCCTGACCAACGCTCCCGCTCCGTTCCCCGGCATGGTCTGCGCACCGTGCCCGGACAACTGCGCACTGGGCGCTCTGTGTGATATCGACCCCGAGAAGGAGAAGATGTGCAAGGAGCAGTACCCCGATGTGCCCTTCTTCAAGGATTGGAAGGATATGATCGCCAGCGGCACTGTTGATGCCATCATCACCACCGTTCCTCACTACCTGCACCACGAGATCTCCATCTACGCTATGGAGCATGGCATGAACGTTCTGTGCGAGAAGCCCGCCGGTGTCCGCAGCAAGGATGTTCAGAAGATGATCGCCTGCGCTAAGGCTCATCCCGAAGTTTCTTTCGGCATCATGTTCAACCAGCGTACCAACAAGCTGTATCAGAAGATCAAGGAAATCGTTGCCAGCGGTGAGCTGGGCGAGATCCGCCGCTCTCAGTGGATGATCAACTCCTGGTGGCGTCCTGACAGCTACTACCAGCAGAGCGCATGGCGTGCTACCTGGGGCGGCGAAGGCGGCGGTGTCCTGGTCAACCAGGCTCCCCATCAGCTCGACCTGTGGCAGTGGATCTGCGGTATCCCCGTGAAGGTCTTCTCCAAGAACATCAACGGTTGCCATCGTAACATCGGCGTTGAGAACGACGTGACCATGCTGGTCGAGTTCGCTAACGGCGCTACCGGCACCTTTACCACCTGCACCCACGATGCCATCGGCACCGATCGTCTGGAGATCGACCTGGACGGTGGCAAGATCGTTGTTGACAACAGCAAGACCGCTCATGTCTACCACTACATCGACAAGGAAGGCAACCCCTGCACTGAGGATTACCTGAACGAGCACATGAACATGATGGAAGTTGCCATGCTGACCAGCGGCAACGGTGCAGGCTCCAAGCTGTACACCGAAGAGACCTTTGAGAACAACGATGGCTGGGGCTTCCAGCACACCACCGTTATGCAGAACTTTGCTGCTCACATCCTGACCGGTAGCCCGCTGCTGGCTCCTGGCGAGGACGGCATCAACGGTGTCAACCTGGCAAACAGCAGCCAGCTGTCTGCATGGACCGGCCGCGAGGTCTCCAACCCCTGTGATCCCGAGGAGTATGCTGCTGAGCTGAACAAGCTGATCGAGGCTGAGGGCAAGTTCCCTGTCCGCGAGTAATCAGTATCCCTGAAAAAAGCAATGCCTGTTCCAGGCTTACAAGGAGTTGCGTTTCCATGAAAAGAGCTGCGATCATTGGCTGCGGCACCATCTTTCAGGTTCATCTGCCCATCATTGTGGCAAATCCTGAGATCGAACTGTGTGCCGTGTGCGATAACAATCCTGCTGTGCAGGAAAAGCTGCCTGCTGCAGCAAAGGCCGTGCCGTTCTATACGGACTATAAGGAGCTTCTGGAAAAGGAGCATCCCGATGTGGTACATCTCTGCCTGCCGCATTACCTGCATGTGCCCGTGTCGGAGTACTTTGCTTCCCACGGTGTGAATGTCTTCTGCGAGAAGCCGGTGGGTCTGAACACCGCACAGGCCAAGGAGTTCGTGGAATTTGAGGCTGCGCACCCTGAGGTCAAGATCGGCATCTGCCTGCAGAATCGTCTGAACCGCACCACCGTTGAGCTGAAAAAGATCATCGATGGCGGCGAATATGGCAAGGTCATCGGCTGCCGCGGCTTTGTGCCCTGGTTCCGCGGCAAGGCTTACTATGACGAACAGCCCTGGCGCGGCCAGCTGAAAACTGCTGGCGGCGGCTGCATGATCAACCAGAGTGTCCACACGCTGGATCTGCTGTATTATCTGTGCGGCGACATCGATGCCATCCATGGCTCGGTGAATCAGCTGGCAGATTACGGCATTGAGGTCGAGGATACCGTGGCCGCCCGTCTGCACTTTACAAATGGCGCAAACGGTGTGTTCTTTGCCACCAACTGTGATTACACCAACGAGAGCGTCCAGATCAAGGTTGCCTGTGAAAAGGCTTCCTTCCTGATCGAGGATGATGCCCTGTTCCGGATCGATGCAGATGGTGTGCGTACCAAGCTGTGTGAGAACGAGAAGCTGCCCGGTGCCAAGTTCTATTTTGGTGCTTCTCATGGCATCCTGATCGACAAGTTCTACCGCGCCATTGAGAACAACACAGACGATTACATCCATGTAAGAGATGCGGAAATGAGCATCCGGCTGATTGATGCCATCCATGCAAGCAGCAAGGCTGGCCATCCCGTTGCTCCGTGACCGCAAAACACAGATAGAAGGAGAAATGAACCATGGCAAACAAAGGTTTGATCGGTGTTCAGATGAGCACCATTGCCCCCGCTAAGATGCCTCACTTCGACGCATACGAGAGCATGGGCAAGCTGGCTGATATCGGTTATCACTGCGTTGAGATCTCTCAGGTCCCCATGACCGCTGAGAACGTTGCAGGCTTCCGCAAGGCTATCGATGAGCTGGGCCTGAATGTCTCTTCCTGCACCGCATCCACCTCTCCCATGCTGCCCGGTATGCCCGGCGAGTTCCTGTGCAATCCCGACGACTATAAGAAGATCGTTGAGGACTGCCGTAAGCTGGACTGCGATATGCTGCGCATCGGCATGCTGCCCATGACCTGCATGGGCAACTACCAGAAGGCTGTGGATTTCGCCAAGGAAGCAAATGAGTATGCTCTGAAGCTGAAGGAAGACGGCATTGACCTGTACTACCACAACCATCACGTAGAGTTCGTTCGTTACGACGGCGAGTTCCTGCTGGACATCATCCGCGCAAATGCTCCTGCTCTGGGCTTTGAGCTGGACAGCCACTGGATCCACCGCGGCGGCCAGGACCCTGTTAAGTTCATCAAGAAGTATGCCGGCAGCATCCGTCTGGTCCACCTGAAGGATTACCGCATCGGTGAGATGCCCATCCCCGAGGGCGGCGTGGACTTCACCAGCAAGGAAGGCATGATGAAGTTCATGAGCAACTTCACCAACATTGTGCAGTTTGCTGAGGTTGGCGAAGGCACTCTGGATATGCCCGCTATCATCCAGGCTGGCCTGGAGGGCGGCGGCGAGTACTTCCTGGTGGAGCAGGATGACTGCTATGGCCGTGATCCGTTCGATAGCCTGAAGATCAGCCACGACAACCTGGTCAAGATGGGCTTCGGCGACTGGTTCTAATTGAAAAGTTTCTGAGGAGTCGTTTTTTACGATCCGATAAAATGAAATCGATGCTGTTTTGCGGAAATGCAGAGCAGCATCGATTTTTTATGTTTCAGGGTTCTGCTTTGTAACACGCTCCAAAATGTTGAAAATATTTTGTGCAAGTTTCACAGTTTTCTATTTGAGCCTTTGGTGGTACAATAGATGTGGAAATTCATAAACCGCTGGAGGAGCTACATGGCCGAAAAAAGTATTGAGTTGGATAGTGTGGAGATCGCCGCTGCCATCTTTGGCAACTGTGACCGCAACATTCGTCTATTGGAAAAGGAGTTCTCTGTCACGGCAGTCTGCCGGGGTACAATGCTTCGCCTCTCTGGCGAGGAGGCCAACGTGGCCGCTGCTGTGCGTGCCGTGGAGGGGATGCTGCTCCTGATCGAAAACCACACGCCGCTGGAGGATCAAACGGTGCGCTACTGCCTGAGCCTTGCTCACGATGGAAAGGAGCAGCGTGTCCGGGAGCTGACTGATGATTTTGTCACGGTCACAGTCAAGGGCCGCCCCATCCGCCCCAAGACATTGGGCCAGAAGGAATATCTGAATGCTATCCGCAAGAACGCGGTGACCTTTGGCGTGGGTCCCGCCGGTACCGGCAAGACCTATCTGGCCGTTGCAATGGCGGTCAAAGCGTTCAAGGCCAAGGATGTTTCCCGCATTGTGCTGACCCGCCCCGCCGTGGAAGCAGGCGAGAAGTTGGGTTTTCTGCCCGGTGATCTGCAGCAGAAGGTGGACCCTTACCTGCGCCCTCTCTACGATGGCCTGTTCGATATGCTGGGCGCTGAGACCTATGAGCGCCTGGTGGAAAAGCAGATCATTGAGGTTGCTCCGCTGGCATATATGCGCGGCCGCACGCTGGATGATTCCTTTATCATCCTGGATGAGGCGCAGAATACCACACCGGAGCAGATGAAGATGTTTCTGACCCGTATGGGTGTAGGTTCCAAGGTGGTTGTGACCGGCGATGTGACCCAGATCGATCTGCCGGACCGTACCCGCAGCGGCCTTGTGGATGCGCTGCATATTCTCAAGAACGTGGATGGCATTGCACAGTGCTATTTTACGGAGAAGGATGTTGTCCGCCATCGTCTGGTGCAGGAAATCATCAAGGCCTACGAAGCGGCTGCGCACCCGGCTAAGCGTTGAAACCGACGCGGAAAGCTGCAATTGCAGCATAAAATGAAGGGAGAGGAATGTTATGTCCAATAAAGTTTTGATCACCAATTCACAGAAAGCCGTAAAAGTACCTTCGGGCCTGCGGATCCTGATCCGCCGTGCCTGCAACGCTGTGCTGGAATATGAGCACTTCGATGAGCCTGCTGAGATCAGCGTGACTTTTGTGGATAACGCTGCCATTGCAGAGCTGAACAACCAGTACCGCGACAAGCCGATGCCCACCGATGTGTTGAGCTTTCCTCTGGGAGAAAACGGCGTTTACGATGTGGATGAGAACAACGGCTGCAAGATGCTGGGGGATATCGTCATCAGCATGGAACGTGCTCAGGAACAAGCAACGCTCTACGGCCATCCGCTGCAGCGTGAGGTCGCCTTCCTGACCGTTCACTCCATGCTGCATCTGCTGGGCTACGACCACGAAAACGGCGGTCT
>OFSD01003088.1_pt1 | contig 9969 bp, 8 predicted proteins | sample 1543191 | NCBI WGS metagenome assembly OFSD01 (sample SAMN04209221, study PRJEB22552) | human gut metagenome | biome: gut; material: feces | host: Homo sapiens | place: USA: Oklahoma
GAACTGCCTGCTCACCAAAGAGGTCTGTCTCTGTCTCTGTTCTGAATGTTGTCTCAAGAAGACCAGCTCTTGCTCCACCGATACCAAGACCATAAGCAAGTGCCATGTCAAGAGCCTTTCCTGTCTCATCCTGCTCTACAGCTACAAGACAAGGAGTTCCCTTTCCAGCCTGATATTCTGAACGTACTGTATGTCCAGGTGCCTTAGGCGCAATCATTGTTACATCAACGCCCTTAGGTGCCTTAATTAAACCAAAATGAATGTTGAAACCATGAGCGAACATAAGCATGTTACCTGGCTCAAGATTTGGCTCGATATCATCCTTATAAAGCTTAGCCTGCTTCTCATCATTGATAAGAATCATGATGATGTCAGCTCTCTTAGCAGCCTCTGCTGCAGTAAATACTTCAAATCCCTGCTCCTCAGCTCTCTTCCATGACTTAGAACCCTCATAAAGTCCGATAATAACATGACAACCTGAATCCTTAAGATTTAATGCATGTGCATGTCCCTGGCTACCATAACCGATAATAGCGATTGTCTTACCGTCAAGTAATGATAAATTACAATCTGACTGATAATAGATCTTAGCTTCTGCCATTTTAAACTACCTCCATATAAATGTGTTTTATATTGTAAAAGTTCTCCGGATACTCCAAAGAATTATTACATCTTATTCAAATCTGCGCTTCCTCTTGCAAGTCCTGTAATTCCTGTTCTTGCAATCTCCGTAATGTTGAAATCTTCCAGAAGTTCCACAAACGCATTCATCTTGCTTAAACTTCCTGTAAGTGCAATTATCATGGACTCCTTAGATACATCTACAATATTGGCTCTGAATATATCTGCAATAGAAGATACCTGCTGTCTCTTCTCTGGTCCACATTCAACTTTAATCATAACAAGTTCTCTGCATACTGATTCATGTGCAGGAAGCTCCACAATTTCCTTAACATCTATAAGCTTATTAAGCTGTTTCTCAATCTGTTCAAGTACATCATCTTCACCTGTTACAGCTATTGTCATACGTGACAATTCAGGATTGAGAGTTTCACCAACCGTAAGGCTGTCTATATTATATCCTCTACGGCTGAACATTCCAGCGACACGGCTAAGTACACCAGATGAATTACCCACGAGAATAGAAAAAACTGCTCGTCTCATAACCTAATCTCCTAAATTCTGATATTAAAATGCATAAAAATGCATTTATTGTCAATTATTATAACACAGAACATCAATCTGTCAATTGCCCACTTATAGCATTTACTACTCCAAGAACTACCATTCTGAGCATGATAACATCTGTATCACTCCACTTTCTTCTGTTAGTGCCAAATATATCAAATTCTACCATATATTCTTTACCATCAGCACCATCAGCCTTCATCTGAAGAAACGAGCATATATTGTTGTCTCTGAGTTTTCTAAAAACTTCCGGGAATTCTATAGTAAGTGACGCTATATTATTCACCATGTTAACGCCATATTCATCAAAATGATTCACAAATTTATCATCATTAACATATGCTGCCTCAATTACATTATTCTTATAGTGACCTGTACTGTATATGCATTCCATATCATTACCACTGTAAATACTTATTCCATGAATATTAAGCTTATCGGTAAGCTCTGAAAGCACTTCTTTTACTGTCATCATTCCAAGCGATACTTTCATTACAATATTGGTTGCAAGCTCATATTTAGCCATAGGCTTCATAAAGCCACTTCCAAATGCAATGTCATGCTTCATGTCAGCCAGAATATCTCCATGCTTATTATAATCATATATAATATATCTGTCCTTGCCTTTTTCCTTGGCTATATAAAGTGCTGCATCAGCTATCTTAAACAATGTCTCAAAATCACTGCCATCCTTGCCAAACTGTGCGATACCAATTGATGTTGAAAACATATACTCTGGCTGCTTCTGTGCAAGCGATACCTTAAGTCCCTTTCTCATTGCCTTAAGCATAATGCGAAGTTCTTCAATCGTAACATCTTTTATAAGTACTATAAATTCATCTCCGCCTATGCGTCCAACAATTCCACGTCCGCCAACTGATAATTTTAATGAATCTGCAAATGCTTTAATAACCTCATCACCAAAATAATGTCCATAACTGTCATTAACACTCTTGAAGTTATCAATATCAAGAATCATCAGGAACATCTGGCGGTTTCTGTCTGAAACCGCTGTTTTATTGATATCATCGGTTATCATATCTGTTACAGTCTTCTTGTTATATATGCCTGTCGCTAAATCAAGTTTTGCCTCATCTACTCCGACATACTCCTGAACAGTTCTGGTTCTTCTATCTGGTTCAGATATTACGCCTACTGTAATTCTGTTTTCTCCATCAGCCAGAAGTGACTGTCCTCTGAAGATAAGATTGTCAACTCTTTCTCCTTTAGACATAACAGATGACGACAGCTTAACAATAAAGTTATTCATTCCACTTGCAATTGCTGTACATAATGCTTCAAACTGAACAGCATCATCACCTGTTACAAAGCCCTTAGTGATACACGCTTCTTTCCATTCCTTAAGACTGGTTCTCTCAAATATCTCAGATTTATTATTACGATAACAATATATTGTAATCATTCCAGAAACAGGATCATATTCAAATATCTTCTCATCAATAACATTAATTATTGCCCTGTATTTTCTTACACGGTGATAATACATGTCAAAATCATTCGAAATAACAATTATATCCTGTGCCACAAGCTCAACCATACGGTCTGTACCAACTTCATATATACGCTTCTTTACCAGAAGCATCCATCTGTATGAACCATTCTTTATAAGACATCTGACTATATAATATCTCACAGACATATCTGAATTAATAAACTGCTCAAAACCCATGACATCATCCGGATGCACCAGTCCGTTAAATGCAGAAAGCATGGTCTCGCCCATGAGATTGTAAAATCTTTCATCACCTATTTTAACTACATATCTGTTATCAAGTGTAAATTCTACTTCATTAGGCATGTTGCCTTGATATGAAGTATCCAATTCGTATCTTCGCATAAAAAGTCCCCCATTCTAAGGAACAGGACAATTATTCTCTAAGCATGCTGTCCCTGACTGGTTTTCTCAACCTTAACTTTAAGTATCATTCTTCCTCGTACATCAAGAGTTCTGAATATATATCCTTTGTATTCTACCTCAAAGTTCTCCCCGTCATCAGGTATCTTCCCAAGCTTATAAATCATAAAGCCGCTCAAAGTATCAATATCTTCGCATTCAAACTCTATTCCTAACTTAGCTTCTACATCCTCAAGATCCGCCTGACCTTCTATTATATATGAACCGTCTGCGTCGGTTACAATCTGTTCTTCTTCTTCATCATATTCATCAAGAATATTACCAACGATTTCTTCAAGTATATCTTCCATCGTGACAATTCCTGCTGTCTGTCCATATTCATCAACAACAATAGCCATATGAATCTTTTCTGATTGCATCTGTCTGAATAACGGACTTATATTTCTTGTTTCAGGTATACAATATGGCTTAAAAAGTACTGTATCTTCTACATCTCTAAGCTTCCTATCCTGATTATCCTTATCAACATATATTTTAAGAAGATCCCGGATATGTAAAATACCTGTAATATTATCAATGTCTCCATCATACACAGGATATCTTGAATAATTCTCTTTCATTATCCTGTCAAATGCTTCTCTGACAGTAATATCATCATCAAGTGCCACGATATTGTTTCTGTGCGTCATTACATCAGACGCCTGTTTCTCGCCGAATTCAAAGATATTACCTATCATCTCAGCTTCATTTTCTTCAAGAACACCCTGTTCATGGCTCTCATTAACCATATCCATTATCTCTTCTGTTACATCTTCATCTCGTTTTCCCCTGCCAAATAACTTAAGCAGAGATGAAAACCTCTTTTCTTTCCCATCCGCGGGATGGCCGTCATTCATAGCTTTCCTCCATATTTATAAGTTGTTCTTTAATAAATAATTATCATTTCAATAATAACACATTATTATGCTGATAGTCAATTCATCTCAAGGCTTACAGACAATGCTTTATTCACCTGTCCTATTATATCATTATCAAGGTGACATACCTTATCTTTAAGTCTTCTTTTATCTATTGTTCTCAACTGTTCTAACAGAATAACCGAATCCTTTACCATATCGTATCTGGCAGAATCGAGTTCAACATGAGTCGGCAGTTTGCTTTTATGCATCTGGCTTGTTATTGCTGCACAGATAACTGTCGGACTATGTTTATTCCCCGTATCATTCTGAATTATAAGTACCGGTCTTATTCCCCCCTGTTCTGAACCAACCACCGGTCTTAAATCTGCATAAAAAATATCTCCTCTTTTTATTACCACAACTGTCACACTCCTAAAGCTATATTTCTTACCTTGGCTTTAGTATTGCCTGATTTTAAGTGTGTATTCAGTTATCATTTATCTTTTCAGGACATATGCAATTGCTTCTGATATATCTGCTGCCGTCATTCCGGCTCTGCCTTTGCCTGATGCCGCATAATCCCCTGCTTTGCCATGAACATATACAGAAAGACATGCTGCTTCAAATGCATCTAACCCCATGGCTGTCATTCCTGCAATAAGTCCAGTAAGCACATCACCGCAGCCTCCTGTGGACATTCCGTCATTTCCAGTACAGTTAATATATACTTTCTGTCCGTCAGTAACTACTGTTCTTGCATCCTTTAATATGCATATACATGAATGTTGTATTGCATATTCCTTAGCAGACTCAATCATATGCTCTTTAATATCAGCAACTGTCTTTCCTGTAAGCCTTGACATTTCCATAATATGAGGTGTGATTATAATCTGCCCTTCTCTGCTTCCTTTATAATCAATATGTTCGCCAGCAATAATGTTAAGTGCATCTGCATCAAGTATTCTTACTTTATCATCTCTTTCAAGAACACATCTGGTAATCTCTGCTGCTGCCACGTTCATAGATAATCCCGGTCCCACAGCTATACTTTTTGCCCATTCAAAATCTGCTTTAAGTTCTGCTGCCAGCGGCATATTATCCTGATATGTTGATATCAGACATTCTGGCATTCTGCATAACAGTGCTGTCTTATTAATCTCATGTGTAAGTACCTTTACAAGCCCTGTTCCACTTCTGTATGCGGCTGATGCACTAAGAATTGCGGCTCCTCCCATATTCTTAGAGCCTGCTATAATAAGTGTTCTGCCATATGTTCCTTTATTAGAATCAGGTTTTCTTACAAGAAGTCTGCCCACATCTTCATCGTCATATGTAAAAATACTGCCGAAACATTTGACTTTTTTATGTAATATATCCTCTGTTACAAATCCTGCATTAATGACTTTTACACTACCACTGTATGAAGCTCCCGGGTAAAACATGATACCTGTCTTATTATATCCAAATGTGATTGTGTAATCTGCTTTGACAGCAATTCCCATAATCTGTCCATTATCTGCACTTATGCCTGACGCAATATCAACGGCAATTATCTTCGTATCAGGATTCTCCCGGGCTTTATTAATTGCTTCTATAACCTGCGCATATCTTCCCTCAACTGCTCTTGATAAGCCAATGCCAAATATTGCATCTATAATATAATCATATTCAGAAAAATCAATATTGCCATCATATTCAACACAGTCAATTCCAAGATTACCGACAATTGATTTCTGAAGCCTGTATTCATCAGTTCCCTCCGATGTACCAGCAAACACAACATGTACATCAATTCCATCTTCATTAAGCTGTCTTGCTGCTGCAAGACCATCTGCACCATTATTCCCGCTTCCGCATACACACACAACTTTTATTCCTGTTTTCTTATTGTTGTGCTCTGCATGCTTTCTTAAAAAAGCTGAAACCCCCAGTGCTGCTCTTTCCATAAGCACCACTGAGGGAATCCCAAATTCATGTATTGAACAGTTATCAACTGCTTTCATTGTATGTGAATCAGTTAAATATCTCATACCTCTTCCTCATTTACCTTATCAAGTTCCTTCATAACGTCAGGTCCTAATATGTCATGCATTGCAGAATACATGCGGTTATTAACCTCTTCCTTATCTTGCTTGATAAGTATATTCTTCTTTAACTTTACTCTTGTTGCATTAATCCACTTATCCAGAACCTCAAGGTCTTCCTTATTACTGTTAATCTTGTTATAACACACCTTTACTGTTTCAATCATAAGACGCTCATTGGCATTAACAAGATCTCTTGGAATATCGAGTGCTTCATCTTCAAGAGAATTAATCTTATCCTTAGCTTCCTGAATAAGTCTCTGATTCTTCTCCATCACTTTTGCTCTCTTAGGATCATTATCCTCATCCTGCATATTATCAACAACATCCTGAATAAGCTGATTCTTTATTTTTTTTACTTCCTTAATATCATTATTAACCTGTCCCTGCTTCTTAAGAAGCTCATTAACCTGTTTTTCCCAATAACAGATTTCATCAGTCTTTAATTTATCCGTTATAAGATGATACCATCTCTCATCGAGAGTAAGTATCGGTATCTGTTTTATGGCTGTACAACTTTTCAGCTTTTCAATATCAAGTTCTGCCATATTATCCTCCCAAACAGTTACTTCCTGTTAGCAATAGTGTATGAAAGTCTCATAAGACTTTCTGACAAATGTACATTTTCAACAATAACATCATCCGGAAGATTAAGATCCGTATGTGCAAAGTTCCATATAGCCTTAACTCCTGCATCAGCAACAACCTTCGCTATCTGTCTGGCGGCTTCCTTCGGAATAGTGAGTGCAACAATCTCGATTTCATTATCTTTAATAAAATCAGTAAGCTCATTCATCATTCTTACTTCTATTCCACGAATCTTAGTTCCTTTAATCTTAGGATTATTATCAAATATTCCCTTAATAACAAAACCTCTCTTCTCGAAATCACTATAGTTAACAATAGCCTTTCCTAAATTACCGGCTCCGATTATAACCATATTGTGATTACGGTCTATACCAAGAATCTTACCAATCTCTTCATACAGATACTGAACATTATAGCCATATCCCTGCTGTCCAAATCCTCCAAAGTTATTAAGATCCTGTCTTATCTGTGAGGCTGTTACCTTCATTCTGGCACTCAGCTCTTTAGATGATATTCTCTGTACACCAGACTCTATCAGCTCTCCCAGATATCTGTAATATCTTGGCAGTCTTCTTATTACCGCCGACGAAATCTTTTTCTCTTCCATTACACCAAACCTCCAGACCACGATTGCTCATTTTACCAAGATATAAACGAGTATATAAATAAACTATAACAAGCTATACATAGTATAACCATTTTTCTTTAATATGTCAAAATTTTAACCAAGAACTCTTTTAGCAATATCAACAGATTCTTTTGCATCCTTTGCATAGAAATCTGCATCTATCTCTTTAGCATATTCCGGTGTAAGTACCGCACCTCCAACCATGACCTTGCAGTCAAGATTATTTTCTCTTATAAGTGCAATTGTTTCCTTCATAGATACAAGTGTTGTTGTCATAAGAGCTGATAATCCGCACAGTTTAACATCATTATCTCTTATTGCATCAACAACTGCCTGGTACTCAACATCCTTTCCAAGGTCAATAACATCATACCCATAATTCTCTAGGAGAACCTTAACAATATTCTTTCCTATATCATGAACATCACCCTTGACTGTAGCTATAACTATCTTTCCTTTGCTTACAGGGGCATTATCAGACATAACCATATGCTTTCTTATAACTTCAAATGCTGCCTGTGCAACCCCTGCTGACATAATAAGCTGTGGAAGAAACAATGTACCCTTCTCGAATTCAGCACCTATCTTATCAAGTGCAGGAATAAGCACCTGATTAACAATCTCCATTGAATCCATAATCTTAAGAAGAGCCTCTGTTATCTCAGCACCTTCATTCTTAAGTCCTTTTTCAACAGCATAGAAAAGATCATCTCCTGTATAGTTTCCATCTTTCTTTTCCTTCTTGACAGGATCAATCTTAGAAACATTTGGCATAGCGCCATAGTTTTTTATGTAATCAACTGAATTCTTATCAATATTAGCAAGAAGCTTATACGCCCTTACCGCACCTGTCATCTCCGGGATGTTAGGATTGATAATTGCAAGGTCAAGTCCGTTAGTAAGTGCCATTGTAAGGAAAATGTGGTTTACAAGCACTCTGTTTGGAAGTCCGAATGAAATATTAGAAACACCAAGCACTGTCTTTAAGCCAAGCTTATTCTTAACTGTATGAAGCGCATTCAGAGTTTCCATTACTCCCTCCTGCTCAGCAGAAGCTGTAAGTGTAAGACAGTCAATATAAATATCTTCTTTAGGGATTCCCATTGCAACAGCCCTATCCATAATCTTCTTTGCTATCGCAACTCTGTCCTCTGCCTTCTTAGGAATACCATCTTTATCAAGTGCGAGTCCTATAACTCCTGCACCATATTTCTTAACAAGAGGAAGAACATTGTTAAGAGACTCCTCCTCGCCATTAACTGAATTGACAAGCGGCTTACCATTGTATACACGGAGTGCTGCCTCAAGTACTTCTGGTATTGTAGAATCAATCTGCAGCGGAACATCCACAACTGCCTGTAATGACTTTATTGTATCAATCATCATTTCACGTTCATCAATTCCCGGAAGGCCTACATTGACATCAAGAATATCTGCGCCACCTGATATCTGCTCTAAAGCCTGTCCAAGAATATAATCCATGTCATGTCTTAAAAGTGCTTCCTTAAAAAGCTTCTTACCTGTAGGATTGATTCTTTCACCGATAATTCTTGGTTCATCAACAACAACAGTGCTTGTAGCTGAACACACTGCACCTGGAATATATTTGTGTGGTGCTGCCGGATTGCCTTCTCTTTTTAACATCTCTGATAATTTTTTAATGAACTCAGGATTAGTTCCACAGCAGCCGCCGAATATCTTAATGCCATATTTTCTTAAATCCTTCATGAAATCTGCAAACTGGGCTGCAGTAACATTGTAAAGGTTAGTTTCAGGGTCAGGAAGTCCTGCATTAGGCTTTACTACAACAGGGAGATTTGTCCACTTGCAAAGCTCCTCCACAACAGGATAAAGCTCCTTTGGCCCTAATGAGCAGTTCACACCGATTGCGTCAACGCCCAGACCCTCCAAAGTCAAAGCCATAGAGCTTATGGCAACGCCCGTAAATGTACGCATGTTTTCCTCAAATGTCATTGTGCAGACTATAGGAAGATCGCTGTTTTCCTTTGCCGCGAGAACAGCCGCTTTAAGTTCATAGAGATCTGTCATTGTTTCAAAAACGATAAGGTCTGCGTCAGCTCCTGCAAGTATCTGCTCCTTATAAATATCGTAAGCTTCTTCAAAAGTGAGCGTTCCTGTTGGCTCTAAAAGCTGCCCGATAGGTCCGATATCAAGAGCAACAAGGGTATCAGTACCCTCACAGGCTTTTCTAGCATTTTTTATAGCCGCAGGGATAGCCTGCTGGACAGTATATCCGCACTTTTCAAGCTTGTGTCTGTTTGCACCGAAAGTGTTGGCGTAAACAATGTCTGAGCCTGCGTTTATATACTGGCGGTGTATGTCCACCAGCCAATCAGGCTTGTCTATGTTAAGGGCTTCAGGAGTGCCACCCATTTCAAGTCCCTTTGCCTGAAGCATCGTACCCATTGCTCCGTCAAGTATGACAAATTCTTTTGTTTTAAGTAATGTTCTAAAATCCACAATGATCTCCTCTTTTTCTGAATTGACAGACTTCCCTCATATTACAGCAGGCACAACCACGTCTGCCCTTTGATATTTCATTTTTTGACAATCCGATTATCGCCGTAACAGACTTTCTCGGCGTCAGTATATTATTTTCAGTTGCATTAAGCCCGATAAATTTCTGCGCATTGAGTACGTCAAGAAAAACTCTCTGCACGCTGATAGGCAGATCGCCATAACCAG
>OFSD01003095.1_pt1 | contig 9947 bp, 10 predicted proteins | sample 1543191 | NCBI WGS metagenome assembly OFSD01 (sample SAMN04209221, study PRJEB22552) | human gut metagenome | biome: gut; material: feces | host: Homo sapiens | place: USA: Oklahoma
CCTGCGTGTGATGCAGGTGCTCTAACCAGCTGAGCTAATCCTCCGAATCGGAACACGCTTATTATATCACTGCACAGGCCCAAATGCAAGCCCTAATTTTCGATTTTTGCAAAAAGTTTGGAGCAGCTGTGCTTTTTGATTGCTCTTCGGCGTCAAATGGTGTATACTGAGGCTGGAATTCTTTCGAAAGAGAGGTCTTTTTATGATCACTGTACGCGGTATCATCACCTTGCTGGTGCTGGCGGTCCTGTTCGCACTGGCCGTAGTTTGGGTATCCAAGCAAGGCGGCTGGAAGGGCGAGGGCTGCGGCGGCAACTGTGCCTCCTGCCACCAGCACTGCGACACCCCTGAAAAGAAACACTGAGCACACGAATGCCCTCCGGCCAGAGTGGCCGGAGGGCATTTTTGCGTCACAGCTCGCCGTAATGGGCAGCAAAGACCGCGATGGTGCTCAGAAGGTCGCTGTGGGCTTTCTGATAGGTGCTGTAGCTGATGTTCAGCTTGTCCATCACCTCTTCCCGCGTCCGTCTCTCCATGTAGCGCAGCTGCAGGATGCCGCCCCGCAGGCCGGGGTCTGCCTCCCGGTAATACGCCTCCGTTTGCTCAATGGCTTTCTTCCACCCCCAGTTGCGGGGGCCATAGACCCAGTTCCGCTGCCCATAAAAGCCGAGGGCCTCCTTTGTCTTCCGACGCTGCTCCTGTGTCATCGCTCCTTCTCCCTTCCCGCTCTCAGCCCGCCGGGCCGAAGAAGCAGCGGTCGCGCTGCTCGGTGGTCATCCCCAGCATCTTCGAAAGCTTTTCGGCCTCACTCAGCTTGAATTCGCTCTCGTTTTCCAGCTTGCAGCGGAGCGTGCCGCTGCTGATGCCCAGAACATGGGCCACATGGCCCAGCTTTACGCCGCGGCTACGGATGCAGTCGCGGAGCATCATGGTGTCGGTCATAGGCGTTTCTCCTTTCCGTTTTACGTCTCAAGTGTTCAGTACAATCATTAGTTGTATTATATTCCTTGGTTGATTATTTGTCAACATTATTTGCGAAATAGCCGATTAAAAGTTGATTTATAGTAAATTTTTTGTTATACTAGCCTCAGAACACCGAAAATCGTGCATCGAGATAGAAAGCGAGGCCCTTTATGTCTGACACCGATCTATCCGGCCGCATCCGGCAGCGCCGGGAGCAGCTGGGCCTGTCGCAGGAAGAGCTGGCCGCCCGGATGGGATACCGTTCCAAATCCTCCATCACCAAGCTGGAAAAAGGCATCAACGACCTGCCCCGGGCCAAGCTCGAGGAGCTGGCGGCGGCGCTGAACACTACCCCTGCGTGGTTGATGGGCCTTGTGGATCTGCTCAGCCCGCCGCCGGGCTTCGAGCCGCTGCCCGAGATGGTGCGGGTGCCCCTTGTAGGCTCCATCGCCTGCGGGACCCCCATCACCGCCGAACAGAACATCGAGTGCTACATCGGCGTCCCTGCCGCGTGGCACGCTGACTTTGCCCTCACCTGCCATGGCAGCAGCATGGCCCCCACCATCTGCGACGGCGACATCGTCTGCATCCGCCGTCAGCCCGAGGTGGAGCAGGGGGAGATCGCCGCAGTCCGCATCGGTGAGGAAGCCACCCTCAAGCACTTTCACCGGCAGGGCGAGACCGTGATGCTGCTGGCCGACAACGCCGCCGTCTGCCCGCCCATGATCTTCGCCGGCCCCCAGCTCGAGGAGATCCAGATCGAGGGCCGCGCCGTGGGCTTCTGCCGCGGTTTATAATAAGGAGAACTGCTTATGTCTGCACCCGAAGAAATGACCCTCAAGGTCATCGCCCATATCCGCACCGCCTTCCCCACCAAGTTCGGCATCCCGCGCCAGAGTGGGCTGGTGGACAGCCTGCGGGGCGAGGTCATTTTTACCCCCGAATACCGCAACGCCGACGCCGTGCGCGGTCTCGAAGATTTCAGCCACATCTGGCTGGTGTGGCAGTTTTCCGGCGCGGTGCGGGACAGCTGGTCCCCCACCGTCCGGCCGCCCCGCCTCGGCGGCAACACCCGGATGGGCGTATTTGCCACCCGTTCTCCCTTCCGGCCCAATCCGCTGGGACTGTCCAGCGTCCAGCTGGAAGCCATCGAGCACCGGCCTGACGTCGGCCCCGTCCTCATCGTGCGGGGCGCCGACCTGATGGACGGCACCCCCATCTACGACATCAAACCCTATATCCCCTACGCCGACTGCCACCCTGATGCCTCTGCAGGTTTCACAGCGCAGACCCGGTTCCACCACCTGAACATGGTCTGCGGCGACGCCCTCTGGGCCAAAGTGCCTGCCGACCAGCAGGCGGCGCTGCAGGGTGTGCTGGAAAACGACCCCCGCCCCTCCTACCAGCACGACCCCGAGCGGGTCTACGGCATGGAGTTCGGCGGTCTGGAAGTCCACTTCAAGGTGGACGGCGAGACGCTGACCGTCACCGGCATCGATCACTGCTGACGCCGGAGGGACTGCAATGGAGCTGCGAAATATCAACACTTTCCTCCACATCGCCGAGCTGCACAGCTTTTCCAGCGCTGCGCGGGAGCTGGGTTACTCTCAGTCGGCGGTGTCGGCCCAGATCGCACAGCTGGAAGCAGAGCTTGGCACGCCCCTCTTCGACCGGGTAGGAAAGACCGTCCGCCTCACCGACGCGGGCCAGACCTTCCAGAGCTACGCCCGCACCCTTCTCATCACGGCCCAGCAGGCCAAGGCCGCGCTGATGCCCGCCCGGGCCGTCAGCGGCACTCTGCGGGTGGCGCTGGCAGACTCGGTGTGCAGCACCTTCCTGCCCGACCTGCTGCAGCAGTTCCACGCCCTCTGTCCGCAGGTGGAGCTGGTGCTTCGGACTGCCACCGCAGACGAGATGCTGCGGCTGCTGGGCGCCAACCAGATCGACCTCGCCTACACTCTCGACCAGCCCCTGCTCCTGCCCAGCCTGACGCTGGCCGTCAACGTGCCGGAGCCGGTCTGCTTCGTAGCCCCCGCCGGACACCCGCTGGCCGAGGCCGAGGCCGTGCCGCTGGATGTGCTGGCCCAGCAGGAATTTCTTCTCACGGAGCGGGGCATGAGCTACCGCGACGCCCTCGACCAGCGCCTTGCGGCCCGGGGGCTGGCCATCCACCCCTACATCGAGCTGGGCAGTGCCTCCCTGCTCTGCCAGATGGTAGAGCGCGGGATGGGCCTCTCCTTCCTGCCCGAGTACATCGTCTGCCCGGCCCTCTCCGCCGGGCGTCTGGCCCGTCTTCGCGTTCCCGACTGCACCGTCACCATGCACCGTCAGCTGTTCTACCACAAGGATAAATGGCTTACGCCCCAGATGAAGGCCTTCATTGCGCTGGTGGAGCAATAAACAAACGCCCCGCACCTGTCTTTCGACAAGTGTGGGGCGTTTCATTTGCAGATCTTTTCTCAGCTCAGCCGGTTCATCCGGACGGCCACATAGGGGTCGGGAAGCTTGAGTTCCTCGGCCAGATCTTCTTCGCTGCTGTATTTGTCGGCGGCAAGGCCCACAAAGATGCTGCAGCTGTCAAAGCGGCCATCCGGCGAGAGGGCGGTGATCTTCGCCTCACCGTCCGCAACAGCGGTCACGACGCCAGAGGCGTCCACTGTAGCGACGCCGGGGTTGCTGCTGACCCATGTGATGGGGACGCTGACGCCCCCCTCCACGGCCACAGAGGCCGTCAGGGCTTCCTTTGCGCCCACGGTGCGGAGCAGCAGGTCGTGCTTATTCAGGGTCACTTTGCCCACGTCGCTGGTGACGGTGACGGCACAGCGGAGAGCCTGACCGTTGGACGCCAGCGCGGTGATGGTGGTGGTGCCGGGTTTCTGGGCCGTGACAAGGCCCTCCGTGTCCACCGTCGCCACCTCAGGGTCGCTGCTCATCCACTGGTAGGCGTAGATAAAGGAGCCGCTCGTGTTGATGAGCTGCAGCTTCTGGCTGGGGTGGGCGTTGTCGTACTGGATGATGAGGTTGAGGGTGACATGGTCGAGGGCCGGCTTTTTGCTGGCCGCGTCCCCGCTTTCCTTGCGGACCGTCACCCTGCAGGCGGCATACTCGCCCCGGTCGGTGATGGCGCTGATGGTCGCCTCACCGGCGCTGCGTCCCGTGACGCGGCCGTCGCCATCCACAGTGGCCACGGTGGGGTTGCTGCTCATCCAGACGATGAAGTAGTAGTCGCTCTGTCCGCCGGTGTAGAGATAGGCTTTGGGCCGGGGGTCGTCGGCCGTGATCTCCAGCTCCATCTCGCTCACTTCCAGCTCAAAGTTCGAAGACTGTCCCAGAAGCGACGGCGCAGCCTGTGCGGCGGGAGCCGCCAGAAGCAGCCCGCTCAGCACGAGGGCAGCCGCAAGCCGTGTGATCTTGTTCATAGGGTAGCACTTCCCTCCTTCGTATCATTCCGTCTATCGCAATGTGCACTGCACATAATTCCACTCACTACTCGTTTATTGTACACGTCCCCCAAAGAAGGGTCAAGTTCTTCGCCAGAAGTGTCACAATTTCGCGCATCTTTTCGTGAAAGGCACTAAAACACCACCCTCAAATTTATACAAAACGTGCAGACTGCATTTTGCCGCCGGACGAAAGAGCCGCCGCACCCTCAAAAAGGTGCGGCGGCTCTCAGATGCCGTAAAAATCAGTAGTTCTTGGCCTTCAGCTCAAAATAGCTCTGGGGATGGGCGCAGACCGGGCACTTGAGGGGTGCAGACTTGCCGATATGGGTGTAGCCGCAGTTCCGGCAGACCCACACCTGCTGCTCTTCCCGGGCAAAGACCTTGCCCTCCTTGAGGTTGGCAGCGAGGGCGCGGTAGCGCTCCTCGTGCTCCTTCTCGATCTGTCCCACCATCGTGAAGAGGGCGGCCAGCTGGGCAAAGCCCTCCTCCTTGGCCTCAGCGGCCATCCGGGGGTACATCTCGGTCCACTCGTCGTTCTCACCGCTTGCTGCCATCTCAAGGCAGGTCATGGTGTCGGGGAGCGCGCCGCCGCACAGGGCCTTGAACCACAGCTTGGCGTGCTCTTTCTCGTTGCCGGCGGTCTCCTCAAAGATAGCGGCCAGCTGCTCGTAGCCCTCTTTCCTTGCAACGCTTGCAAAGAAGGTATACTTGTTGCGGGCCATGCTCTCACCGGCGAAGGCTTCCATCAGGTTTTTCTCGGTCTTGGTACCCTTGAGTTCCATATTCTGTTCTCCTCTCTGATGTGTTGACACTGCCAGTATAGGCCATGTCAGGTTTGGTTTATTCTACGCGCAGCCCGCTTTGTTCGGTACCGGGTGTGCGCTAGGTCTTGTTTCTCTCTGAGGATAGTATAACAGAATTTGGGGCAGAAATCAAGAATAATTCCTATTTATTTTTTCAACTGTGCTGCTTGAGGGCACAGACGGCGATGCTGAGGGCGCTCCACGCGGCCTGATACATCAGCACTGCGGCCACGCTCAGCATCCCCACGCTGCCCGCATAGGTCAGCAGAACGGCAATGGCCACCGAGAACCACACCGACACCAGCTGTACCGTGGTGGCAGTCGTCTCGGCGTTCTGGGCCTGCTCTGCGGCCCGCAGGCCGCCGGTCAGGCTGGCAAAGCCCTTGGTGCAGAGAATGCAGCAGCCCTCGGAGCCGGTGTTCTGGGCGGTGGCGGCATCCAGCGCGGCACACTGCTCCTGATCCAGCAGGACGACCATCCCCTCGGGCAGGTGGTAGGCGTCGGTGATCTGCCGTGCCGTCAGGCTGGGGTCCTGACAGGACACCAGCAGCTGGATGTTCTCCTTCTGGAGCTGTTCCAGCCCACGGGCCGCATTCCGCCCGCCCACATACCGGAGCACGAACATGGCGTGCAGACTGCCGGAGACGGCCAGATACAGGATCTGCAGCTCGCCGTTTTTCGAGTGCTTGGCCTCATACTCCTCGTCAGGCAGGGGCACATCTTCCCTTTCCATGTATGCGCGGGAGCCGATGAGGACGCGGTTGTTGTCGCACCACGCGGAGAAGCCGAGGCCCCGATGGACTTCCAGATCCTTGACGGGGTAGAGGATGTCGGTGCGGTCCTCGATGATCTGGCGGAACAGGCCGCTCAGGGTGTTGCAGCACTGGCTGAGGACGCTGGCCGAATAGAGGATGGCCCGGTCAATGCGGCCGCCCTTGAAGATGCGGATGTCCTCCAGCAGGGCGCTGTCCGGCGTGAACAGCTCGTCGGCGTCGGCCTGCACCGTGTCCACACCGCCCAGCTCCTCAATGGCCGCCCAGCCGGGCACCACAGCGCCCGAGGCAGCTGCGGTCTGCTGCAGCCGCAGAGACGAAAGGCCGGCGATAAGGGTGGAGGACAGGGGCGACCCCATGCAGAGCACGGCGGTCAGGGCCGCCGCGCTGCCGTTGACGCCGCCGCCCATGACGAGGAATACGAATCCGGCCAGAAGGGCCACGCCCAGCAGGATATAGTTCGTTTTGCGGGCGCGGCGCTCACAGGCACGGGGGCCAAAGCCCTGTTCCACCATCGCGTCGTCCCACTCGGTGGGGCGGCTGAGCAGCACCCACGGATCTTTTTCTTCCATATTCTTGGCCAGCACCCGGACAAGCTCCTTGTCCTTGGCGCGGAACGCGCCGCGCCGCTCCGGTGCGGCCTGCGCCAGCGCAAATCCGCCCTGCACCGAGGCCAGCAGCACCCGGTCGCCCAGCAGCGCAAGGAAGAGTCCCAGCGCCGCGATGCCGGACAGGAGGGTGAAGCTGGACGGCTGATAGCTCTTGGCGTTCAGCAGGGCCACGGCGGCCTGCAGCAGGGCGGCACAAGCGGCCAGCGCGGGCATCGTCTCCATGCTGGGACGGCCCCGCAGGCCATGCAGGCCGTCCCGCAGGACGGGCCAGCCCACGGCCAGTGCCAAGGCGTAGAAGAGCAGGTTGGCAGCGTAGAACGCCGCCGGGGCAGTCACGGGGTCCAGCCCGGCCAGCGGGCCGACAAGGCCCTCTGCGGCAAGGCCGAAGTGGAGCAGCACCAGCGCGAGGATGCCACCCAGCGCACAGCGCAGGGTAAGGGCCGCGCTCATCCGGCGCAGCCGGTCACCCATCTGCTCAGGCGCTTCGGGGGTCTTTTCCGCCTCGGTGGCCGCCTCTTCTGCGGGGGCGGCTTCCTCTGCGGCAGGCTGCGCAGGCGCTTCGGCGTCCGGTGTCTCTGCGGGAGCAGGCCCGTCGTCGTTCAGGTCAATGAGCGGCAGGCTCATGCTGTCGTCGCTGCTGGGCGGCGTCGTGCGGGTGGGGGCAGAGGGCGTTTCCTCGTCCTCCCCCTTGCCGAAGAAGTGCATGGCCGGGGCTGCATGGGGCTTCGCCGTCTTGTCCTCCGCAAATACCAGCTCGGGCAGCGGCACAGCAGGCCTCTCCGGCTTGGCATCCGGCTCTTTTTCCGGTCCCGGCTTCTGGACAGCCGGGGCTTCCGGGACGCTCTTCTCCGGCTTTTCGGCCTCCGGCTGAGGCTTCGGGCCGAAGAGCATGGCCTTCAGTGCCTGCATCTCCCGGTCCTCGTACTGCTCCTGCGGGGTGCGCGGGCCGTACTGGACGGCCTTTTTCCGGGAGGCAGACTGTTTTTCCGTTGGCTTTTTGTCCGGCTGGGGGGCAGGCGTCTCCGGCGCTTTGGGCTGGGACACTTGGGGCTTTTCCGGTCCCGGCTGGGGCGCACTCGCCGCTCCCGCCGACTCCGGCGTCTCAGGCTTCGAAGGCTCTGTCTCCTCTTCCAGCTTCAGGACAAGCTCCAGCTCGGAGGGTTTCTCCTGTTCCTCACCGCCCAGCCGGATCTCGCCGGTGCTGCTCTCTTCCGCTGCGCCGTCGGCCTGCGGCTCCGTTTTCTCGCGGCGGAACAGCCGACCGAACAGGCCCTTATTAGGCTTTTCGGCCGCTCCATCGTCCCGTCGGGTCATCTCCTCCGGGACCTGCGCCACACTGGTCGTAAAAAAAGTACGGAATTTCTCGTCGCGGGCGTCGATCTCTTCCTGCGTCAGTTCTTTCCGCTCTTCATCCTTTGCCATCTGCTGTCTTCCCTCCCTGATCTCTTATTGAGGGCGTCTCAGCCCTGTGCGGCACGCTGGCTCTGGATCTCATACAGGATGATGCCAGCTGCCACCGAGACGTTGAAGCTGTCCACACCGGTGCCTCGTGCAGCCATATCGAGGCTCACCACGCCGTCGCAGAGCTTCTTCACCAGCTGCGACACGCCGCTGCCCTCGCTGCCCAGCACCAGTGCGATGGGGCCGGTGAGGTTGTTCCGGCGCAGGGACACGCCATCCATATCGGCGCAGTAGACGAAAACGCCCTGCTCCTTGAGGCGGCGGATGGTCTCGCCGATGTTGGCCACCCGGGCCACGGGCAGTCGCTCCGCAGCACCGGCGCTGGACTTGATGACGGTGGGGGTCACGGATGCGCCGCCCCGCTTGGGGATGACGATGCCGTGTGCGCCGCACAGCAGGGCCGAGCGCATGACTGCGCCCAGATTGTGGGGGTCCTCGATGCCGTCACTCAGCACGAGGAAGGGCGGTTCGCCCTTCTCCTTGGCTGCGGCCAGCAGATCCTCCACCGTTGCGTATTCGATCTCGCTGGCAAAGGCAGCTACGCCCTGATGGCTCTCGGTGCCGGTCATGAGGCGCAGCTTATTGGGGTGCACCCGCTTGACGGTGGCACCGGCCTCCTTGGCCATTGCGGTGTAGTAGGCCGCCACAGCGGGGGCCATGCCCTCTGCCAGCAGCACGGTATCCACGCCAGAGCCGCTCTTCAGCAGCTCCGTGACCGGGTTCTTTCCGTAAACAAGGCTCTCGTTCCGGGGCTGCTCCTCGGCCTTTTCGCGGCGGGGGCGGCGGGACGTATTGCGTTCTTCCATGAAGTGCTCCTTCCATTTCTATCGCAGGACGCCGTGGCTCTTCCGGCCCGGCGCCGTTGTGTTTTATTCAGCAAATCTTTCCATGCCGCAGTGCGGCAGGCGATGATGACTCATCTTGAAGTATAACATAAGAAGCCGGTGTTCGCCATAGAATTGTGATTTTTCTCCCGTGAAATTTCTGTGCTACGGTCCGGACAGCACCGCATGGGGTAAGTGTTGTCCCTCTGCACACCGAGCATCCGTCTTTTTGCCGGAGGCAAAAGTTTTCCACATCCAAACCGCTTTACCCATCGTATATCGGCCCTGTTTTTTCCACAAGTTGAAAACCCTGTGGAAAGAGTTCAAAACTCAAGCGCTCATGCCTGTTTTTCAGGTTGAATTCCACACTTTCCACGAGGTTTTCCACATTCTCATCTCGACAGGCTCAGAACCTTGCATACATTTTGTAATTTTCAAGTCAGAATTATGACAAATTTTTGAATCGAATCATCCATTCTTTTGCCTTTTTATCCAATATCATTTTGACGAATGCAGTCTTCTGTTGAAAATCGTCCCCTTTTGTCCCTCTCTCGTTCCTCCGCTCAGATGTTGTCGCCACTTATAAAAATGTTGCATTTCACTCGTTTTTCCATTTTTTGACTGCGTTTCCGGCCAAGAAAGCTTCGGTTTGATTACAAAAACTCTCTAGTGGATTGATTTTGCCCTCTGTTTGGGGTATACTAAGGTTGCAACTTCGTTAAACCATACACGAAGTGCTGTGTGGGTACGAAGAGACCCCGATAAATTTTGGAGGTAAATAATATGTTGGTAAATGCAACCGAAATGCTCATCAAAGCCCGCGACGGCCACTACGGTGTGCCTCAGTTCAACATCAACAATTTGGAGTGGACCAAGGCTGTCCTGACCGCCTGCGAGGAGATGAAGAGTCCCGTCATTCTGGGCGTCTCCGAGGGTGCCGGCAAGTACATGACCGGCTTCAAGACCGTCGCCGCAATGGTGGACGCAATGGTCGATTCGATGGGCATCACCGTTCCGGTCGCTCTGCATCTGGATCACGGCACCTACGAGGGCTGCAAGGCCTGCGTTG
>OFSD01003097.1_pt1 | contig 9940 bp, 10 predicted proteins | sample 1543191 | NCBI WGS metagenome assembly OFSD01 (sample SAMN04209221, study PRJEB22552) | human gut metagenome | biome: gut; material: feces | host: Homo sapiens | place: USA: Oklahoma
CAAATCAATCAGTGTAAAACGGAGTGAAGCTTACTTCTCTTCAGAGGGGCTCCATTCTTCGTTTTCACGGGTAGCCAGATTGAAGGCGTGTTCCAGGCCGACCATGTCGCTGCTCGGGCGGAGGGCTTCAAAGGAAGCGGTTTCACGGCGGAGCTGTTCGGTGTCGTAATTGACGGCCTTGATGGAAAGGCCGATACGGCGTTCGATGCTGTCCACCTTGATCACGCGGGCGGTGATTTCATCACCCACCTTGATCACGTCCTTCACGCGTTCCACATGGTCTTCGCTCAGCTGGGAAATGTGGATCAGGCCGTCGATGTCGCCGTCCAGATTCACAAAGGCGCCGAAGCTGGCGATCTTGGCCACCTGGCCGCTCACCATGTCGCCCACCTTGAAGCGGTCGTTGATGGATTCCCACGGATCGGACTCAAGCTGCTTGATGCCAAGGGAGACACGCTGGTCTTCCTTCTTGATTTCCAGAACGATGGCTTCCACTTCGTCGCCCTTCTTGAGCACTTCGGAGGGGTGGTTGATCTTGCGGGTCCAGCTCATGTCGGACACGTGGATCATGCCGTCGATGCCTTCTTCCAGGCCCACAAAGGCGCCGTAGGGAGTAAGGTTGCGGACCTGGCCCTTGATAACGGTACCGATCGGGAAGCGGGATTCGATATCCGCCCAGGGATTGTCTTCCAGCTGGCGGACGCCGAGGGAAATCTTCTGTTCCTTGACGGAAATGGAAAGCACAACGGCTTCGATCTCCTGGTCCAGTTTCAGCACGTCGCTCGGACGGGTGATTCTCTTGACCCAGGACAGTTCGGAAACGTGAACGAGGCCTTCCACGCCTTTTTCCAGCTCCACGAAGGCGCCGTAAGGCAGGAGCTTCGTCACGCGGCCCTTGACCTGGGAATTGATCGGGTACTTGCGTTCGATGTCCGCCCAGGGATTGTCCGTCATCTGCTTCAGGCCCAGGGAAACGCGTTCCTTGTCGCGGTCCACTTCCAGAATCACGACTTCCAGGGACTGGCCGATGTGGAGCATTTCGCTCGGATGGTTCACGCGGCCCCAGCTCATGTCCGTAATGTGGAGCAGGCCGTCCATGCCGCGGAGGTCCACGAAAGCGCCGAAGTCCGTAATATTCTTCACGAGGCCTTCCACCTTGTCGCCTTCCTTGACGGTTTCAAGGAAGCGCTGGCGCTGGTCGGCGCGTTCGGCTTCGATCACTTCGCGGCGGGAAAGAACGATATTCTTGCGGTCGTCGTTCACCTTGACGATCTTGAACTCGTAAACCTTGCCGACATACTCGTTCAGGTCGCGCGGGGGAATGATATCCACCTGGGAACCGGGCAGGAAGGCTTCCACGCCAACGTTGACCATCAGGCCGCCCTTGACGACGCTCTTCACTTTGCCCTTGACCAGGCCGCCGTCGCGGTACACGCCCACGATCTTGTCCCAATTCTGCTTATGGGCGGCTTTTTCCTTGGAAAGGACGACGATACCTTCGTCGTTTTCGAGGCGTTCAAGAAGGACCTCGATCTGGTCCCCTACTTCGATCTCCTCGTCTTCAAACTCGGAAATGGAAATAGCGCCTTCGGACTTGTAGCCGATGTCCACCAAAACGACTTGGGGACGGATTTCCTGGATGGTTCCGGTAACGATGGAACCTTCTCGTAATTCGCGGAACTTGCTGTCAATCAGCTCCGCCAGTTCAGTTGTGCTCATTTAAATGGTTGATGAGTTAGTATTGGCGATTTTTCTCATGGCCCCTGGTTGGCCGGCGGGCAATCGGGGCGCCTTCCCCCGCCGGGCGAAAAATCGGTCGCTTTCAATAGCAGTTCTCTATAAAAACTCAAGGCTTTTCTTGAAAAAACTCTCCGCTGGCATGAAGACTTTCCCGCCCCGTTCTCTCCCCCGTGGAAACGCTCCTGAAAAACAGGGCGCAGAAAAGCCTTGAGAGGGCACGTTCCCATGTTAAATTCTCGCAATGAGGGAATCCTTCCCCTCCATTCCATAACCCCTGCACTTCCGTAACATGAAAAAACACCTCCTTCCTCTTATTGTTTCCCTGGGACTGGCCGGAACCGCCCTGCTCCAGGCGGCGGAAACCATCAAGCTGGACCAGCCGGACCTGACGCGCGGCTCCGCAGTCATGAAAGCCCTGTCGGACAGGCAATCCATCCGCAGCTGTTCGGATAAAATGCTCTCTCAGAAAGACCTCTCCGACCTCGTCTGGGCGGCCAACGGCATCAACCGGGCCGACTCCGGAAAGCGCACGGCTCCATCCGCCATGAACCGGCAGGACGTCAAAATCTATGTATGCACCAAGGACGCCTCCTATCTGTACGACCACAAGGCGCATGCCCTGGTTCCCGTCAGCGACGGAGACGCCCGGCCGGCCGATGCGCCCGTCTGCCTCATCCTAGTAACGGACACGGCCGAACCCTGGGCGGCGATGGATGCGGGAATCGTCTCCCAGAACATCTCCCTCTTCTGCTCCGGCACGGGCCTGGCGACCTACCCGAAAGGCAGCATGGACAAGAACGCTCTGCAAGCGGCGCTGAAACTCAAAGCCCCGCAAACCGTCATGCTCTGCCACCCGGTAGGCTATCAACAGGACAAATAACAGCCTGTCCCAAAAGGCGTGCACATGGAATGCCCTCCCGGCATTCAGCCAGACACCCCGCAAATGAAAATGGCGGGGTGTTTTTTATGCACATGATGCATATCTCTACTCCCTCCGGGCCGGCCCAACACCCTCCGGTGCAGGATTCTCCTGAATCCGTTCCCTACCCCTGCTTTCAACCTGATGGAAACGCCTCCACTCTTCCGCCCGCTCCCCGCACCTTTCTTTTTCCTTTCCGGATGGCAGGCGATTCCGAAGCCATTCAAAAAAACAAAACGTAAACGATGCGCAGATCAAAACCTCACGCCTGCGGTTCCGGCAAAATATCCACGTAAATGCCGGGGGAACTCCCTTCAATGGGAACAGCGCCCACCGTCCGGGCATAAAAGTCAGCAGGCCCCACACCGCCGATAATCCCGTACGCGTGCCCCATGTTCCTCAAACCGCGCAGGGCGGAAACCAGCAACACCCGCCCCACACCGCTCTTCCGGGCCTCTTCCCCGACGCCCATCGGCCCCAGGAAACCCCGGGCCGTCACGTCGTAACAGGCAAACCCGATCATCTGCTTCTCCCTCGTAGCAATAAAGCAGGAAATGGGCTGCCGTGCAAAAGCCGTCTTCGTCTCACTCACCCACTTGGGGGAAAAATGGCGCCCCACCCAATCCGCAACCAGATGCCGTTCATAAGCGCCGGGGCGCCGTATCAGGATGCCCCGCTCCTTCAAGACCTGCACTTCATCATCAATATCGGGCAAATCATACAGCCGCACCAGCATATCCATCATAGCCCCTGAACCGTACCACAATTAAGTTCCGCCGCGAACAAAAAAAACTGGACAAACCGCCTTTCCGCCCTTAGACTGCGCCGCACCACATCAACGAGCTGTAGCGCAGGCTGGTAGCGCGCTTCGTTCGGGACGAAGAGGTCGCAGGTTCGAATCCTGTCAGCTCGACCAATTTAATAGCCGCCTTCGGGCGGCTTTTTTATTGGCTAAATATTGGATATCAATCAATTTTCCACATTAAAAATTCCGTTTTGCCGTTATCCTGCACTAATGTGAATATCGTTCACTAAGGTGAATAAATGGTGTCATACTGATTGAATTTGACCCCTTAAAGGGTACAAAATCATATGAGCAAACCTCTCAGATTTACCATCTTCAAGATGCAGCGTGGAGGCAAAATTCTCTACAGGATCAGAATACCGGCCAGATTTGCAGCATCAGGGGAAAAAACCGACTTGCACTACAAAACAAGAGCTGAGGCTGAAGAAGAACAAATCCTGCTGAGAGAAAAGTTGCCTTGCCGCGTTCTCGCAAAGAGAGCAAGCATTCTTTGTTTTTAAAAAAAGGTTTCTGAACATCATGTCCGGAGAAGGAACTTACAGGTTCCCTCTCCTAGAATCCCTCATTAAACCTACCCTGCACGATCCAGCCTCATTTGAGCACGTTTCATTAACCTGTAAATTCAAAAAGGGTAAGAAAAAAACAGACCTTGGACAAATCATACTTCAAGAAGCATTTCGAGGAAAAAATGCTCTTGGCAATAAGGTAATCAACTACGCCGTTGTCGTCTATGACTACGATAAAGATACTTTCCTTGACGAAAAAGCAACAACAAGCACAGAGCCATCTTTCCAAGGGACTTTAATTGAAGACGTGAAAAGGCACCAAGTTGAAAATCCGCAATAAAAAGCCCCGCTCATCTTCATGAACGGGGCGGCACCAATTTTTCAAATTCACCTGGGGGTTTGATCAATGACGATAAAATCCTTTTTCCCCACATACTCCCTCCGGGTACCCGGATCTCCATGTCCGTCCCGGAAACGTACTTCCAGTTCGTATATTTTTCCACTGGCCAGAGGTTGTAAATAGGTCAGCAGCAGGTACGCATCCTTGACGGGCACTTCATGCTTCTCTCCGGGTTTCAGCGTAATGTAGTTCATAAGATGTACCACACGCTCAACTTGATACGAGGGAAGATACCATGCCAGGGGCCTGTCCTCCTTTTTTCTGTTTCCCTTGCTCCATATTTTTATGGAGATATTCGGACCTTTTCCTTTGCTGGGATAGAAGTCGTCAAAAAGACGCACAGCCTTTTTTCCCTTGTTGGCAAACACCAGCTTGAAATCCGGAAAAGCTGCTCTTGGATCGAACGAGGTCTTTTCCATCACCACGGAACATTCAATTCCGTTGTCGGCCTTGTCCCCCCATGCGGGGGCATGGAGGGACAGGATGACCAGAAGTCCTAACATCTGAAATATTTTTTTCATTACAGCACGATTCGGGAAGTCCCACGGAGAGTCCCCAGGAAACAATCCTTACCCTGCTGATTATAGTAGCGCGTTTCGAGTTCACAAGAACATTGTTTCCAACCCGCCAGATCGACTTCATCCAGACAGAGCGGAATCGTGACACTGTATTCCTGGCCGGGTGCAAGCTCCCGGTAGTTCAATGCACGATGAAACGTCATTGTTCCCATCTTACGATCAAGAACACGAACGTCTCCCCGTTCGGTTCTCAGAATCGTCATGAAGAAGAAATCGGACGTTTCGTCGTCGATTTCGTCCAGAATCCGGACAGGCAGACTTCCCTCGTTGCGGAAACAGACTGTAATTTCTCCCTGCATGAACCTGGATGTGTCAGCAATGGAGAGCTTCAGGGATGTTGATTCCTCCGCAACTGCCCTGCTCCGTGTTTTCCCTTCGTTGACCGGCGGCAGGAAGCAAGGAGGCTCGATCGTGCCCGGTTGAGTAATATCCGCAGAAACGTTCCATCCATTGGTTAATGCCTGTTCTATAACCTGAAGGGTAGCATTATTCAGGACTTGTTGTCCGGCACAATAGGGGCGGTCGTTGGCGCCGTCCGGCAAACGCTTCACATAATCTTTAACTTCGAGCCATAAAATATCTTTCCATGTTTGGACAGCCTTATTCATAGCTTCTATGGCGTCATCCATCTCCGGCTTTTCAGTGCAGGAAACACTCTGTTTTTCCAATTCTTCCTGTATTTTTAATTCCTTCCAATAGTATTTGTAAGCATCTTCCCATTGCCGGCGGTGGTGTTGTTCGTGCGCGAGCGAAGCGGCCTGAGTATGCCACTTCCACACTCCCGGACGAGATTGATAGCCGTTCATGCAGTCAACCGCTTCGATGGCCTCTGCCTCGGAAACGGGAGGATTGGCCAGGGCATCTCTGTAAGAGTCAGTTTTCAAAGAAATTTTGGAACCACAAGTAACGAGCTGAAGACGCAACCTCCATACATTGGCGGCCTCATCCTTGCAGGCGGTAACATAGAAATTTGGAGGCGTGCCCGTTGTTTCACTTCTATCCAGACTGTTGTCAATCGTGAATTCCGGGTGGTCCCATTGGATTTCGACTTGTTGAGAAGGCTCACATGTAATGGAAGCCTCCCTTTCAATCGTCCAAAGCTTGATTTTGGGAGACTCTGAAAATTCACGGTTCATGGTGGAGTTTCCCTGGTACTTCCCTTCCGTAATAGGTTTGGTATCCATGGTAACGTTGAATGCAATGGCATTGTTGCTGACGGGATTGTAAGCGTGATTGCTGTATATCAAAGAAACCTTGTAGTACCCGGCTTTCAGATACCTTGAACCTGTTTCCAGAGACAACTTCCCATTGGGCGGATCTCCTTTTTTTCCGCAGAGAAGCTCTCCTGCAAGGCTGAGGTACCCCTCATCGTCGGCTTCTACACCGAAATAGTACAAGCCGTCACGCTCCACCTTGATGAACATTTCGGGAGCTCCGGCACAGGTGGCATAATCCGAGGGAGTTCCGTCAAAGCCATATATCATTTCATCAACACCGAGCGTCTTGCTGATAAGAGGCTCATACCCTTGATAAATGCAGACGGGATTAACTGCCTTGTTGATTGGTATGTAATTATTCATTGCTATTGTTTGCTGTTTATTTTTTGGAAAGACTGAATCCTCAGTCTTCCAGTATCCTGCCGATGTCCCATTGAACATATCAACACGTTTAACGCGTAGTTCACCCCTTATTCGCCACGTAGGGGAAGGTTAAAACGACACAATAATCAAGCGGAAAATAAAGGGTATGAAAGGGGTACAAAATTATAACCATTGATTATCAATAGCCAAAAACTGAATTCCCTTCATTCGAGACGAAGAGGTCGCAGGTTCGAATCCTGTCAGCTCGACCACTTTTTAATAGCCGCCTCCGGGCGGCTATTTTGTTGTGACTTATTTTTACAAAACAGGCTTCAAAATGGCATGGAATGAGCAGGCGAAACTCTTGAAAACAAATGCCGTGGCCTCCCCAAATTTTTTAATTCCATGGAGTCCAAAATCAATACGGACCAGGGAAACTTCACGATATCCAGAATCCAGGAATAGAGAATAAGCTCCTTCTCCCGCAAAAAATCCGCTCACGTTTTGTTTTATGAGCGCGGTTAATTCATTTTTCCACGTTGACTTGGGAGGAAGAAAAAGTTTTTTCATAAAAGTACGGACACGGTTGTTTCCGGAACTCGATGGAAACAGACTGCTCCATGCCAGTTGCAGGAAAGCGCTTCCAGTTCTTCAGTTTATCATTCTCTCAATTTAAAAAATGGGCGAATATTGAAACGAATGTCAAGTCTGTATTCTTCTCCTGGAAACAACTTAAGACACATCAGTTCCCTGGACACGTTGTTCTATTCATGAGCTTCCGCCAATTCAATAACATGAGCAGTAGCATTGTTCAGGCTTGTTACCCGGTCTGTTCGCTATTGCAATAGGATTGTTAAATGGAGGAAGTATCAAGCAGCACTTAACATCATAAAGCAAAAACAACTCCATGCTTAAAAAATACAGCCGCTTCACCATTCAGTCAAGAAATGGAATGGCATCTATTTTTAATAAAAAAACGCACGCTCAAATTGTTGTAAAAATACGGAAGTTTTTCATTGCCAATCTCTATGTCCTTTCTAGCATCTCCCATAACCTTCCAACCACATGAAATTGAATATCTATTGGTGCACGGATGAGCGGTACTTTTATCAGACCTCCATTTCCGTCTTTTCCCTTCTTCTGCATAAAAGAGAAGAGGACAAGGCCCATTTAAACATCCTGAGTTATAAGCCTCTAAAGGAAAAAAACAGGCAGGTGTTGGAAAAAGCCGTATCTTCCTTTCCCGGGGCAACGGTGACATACCGCCTGCTGGAAAGTGAATTATCCGGAAAGCTGGTTGGCAATCAAACAGGAGAAAACAGACTCACATCAACAACATATGCCCGGCTACTTATTCCTCAGATGGCATCAGAAGAAAGAGTCCTTTACCTGGATTCCGATACCATTGTCTGCCAGGATTTAAGCCCTCTGTTTGAGATGGACATGAAAGGTCTTGATCTTGGAGCCGTGGAAATCCCCTACTTCCACGGAGATCCATTTTGGGCATCTCTGAATAACTTCGGTTTTCCCGTCTCAACATATGACTACTTCAATGCCGGGGTCCTTTTGATGAATATCCCCCTCCTGAAAAACAACCACCTCTTTTTCCATGCGGCAACTCTGGCCATGAAACACCGGTTCAGGTGTGACGATCAGGATGCCCTGAACATTTCAGCGCGCGGCCAATTCTTCCGTCTTCCCCAAAAATACAACTTTTACTATGAAAACTATCCCAAGCACTTGGCCTCTCCGGAAATCCGGCAAGAAATGGAACGCATGACGGCGGAAAAAAACTATGCCATCGTCCATTATCCGGGAAGTTCCAAGCCATGGAACCATGGCGTTCATACCCTTGATTTTCTCTGGAAGGACTGCGAAAAGAAATTCAGGGATTCCATCAACAACTGCTTTTGATACCCCTTCATGAGAAAAAGCATCCATGCCGGTTCCGTCACTAGGAATTCCCTTGCCCCATAGTAACAATAATCCAGAAAAAACCACTTCCGGCAAACGGCATTTTATCAGTCATCCCTCAATTTCACATTGCTCCCGCTACGCCTCTTCTCTTAACATGCGGGCGATGAGTGAATACTTCCTGAAGCTTCCCGGCGATTCACAGCCGAGGTCCTACTCCGAATACGAAGTCCGGGAATTTCTGGGCCAGGGCGTCATTGACTCGGAAACGCTCACCTGGAAGCCGGGCATGGACGGATGGCAGCCGGTCGGGCAGGTTTTGCCGGAAAAAGAGCCGGAAACCCTCCCCTTCCGGAAGGAAGAGCCGGATATCTCCCCCCCGCCCCCCACGTACCGTTTGCGGTACTCCCTCTTCGAGCTCTCCAGATTAGCCTTTCCGGCCTGTTTCATTCTTCTGGCCTGCTCCCTGTGGACCCTGTGGATCGTCTGTTTCCATCATATCGTGGACTATGCGGAGGTTCAAACCACCCTCCGGCAGGTCGTAGATCAGCTTCCCTCCTACGTGCTCCCCCTCATTTTCCTGTTCAGCCTTCTGTGCATCCCCTCCCTGGCCGTCCAGCTGGTCTGGCTTTACCGGGCCTGCGCCAACGTGCAGCAATTCCGGGTTTCAGGGTTGCGGTTCACCCCCCTGGTCAGCGTTATCCTCAGTTGCATGCCCCTCGTCGGCATGGTGCTCAATGCCCTGATCATCCAGGAACTGTACAGAGCCTCAAAAAATCCGGAAGAATGGATGCTGCAATCCCCCTCCCTGGCCGTGCGGCTGTACTTAACCGCGGCAACCGCCCTCACGCTGTCCCTGCTTTTCCCTTTCGGAGTGGAACATTATCTGGTTGCCTTCTTCCTGATCGGTTCCCTGATAACCGCGGCCAGCATCCTGTGGCTGATATCCGTTCTCCAAATCAGCAGGATGCAGCGGGAACTGGCCTCCAGGCAGGCGGACAAGCTTCCGTAAACGGCCTTTCCGGTTACGGAGCGGGTTCCAGGGCGCCTTCCTGCTGTTCCTTCGGCAGAATCTTGTCCAGCGCCTCCATGCTGTTGTCCCGGTAAAGGTTTTCCAGCAGTTTCTCCCAGCCGGCAGCCTGCTGAACATCCTTCAGGGCAATCACGGGGTCCGGAATCATCATCGCGGGGTCGGGAGCGTACTTTTCCAGCACCTCGTCCGGGTTGATCCGGTTGAACGTCGTCTTGCCATACCCCGGCATTCCCGCCTCATGGGCGATGGACTCAATCATTTCAAAATGCAGATGAGCCAGATAATTGCCGTGCGCCGTGCCCACGGTGCCGATCTGCTCCTCGCGGCCCACGATGGTTCCCAGAGGAATGTCGCTGATGGTTTTAAGATGCGCATACAGGCTCTGCACAAAACGGCCGTCCGGAAGCCGATGCAGCAGAACCACGACGTTTCCCCAGTCCGGAGACGGCTCCCCGGCATAAATCA